>Ga0118677_10007811_pt1 | contig 10594 bp, 7 predicted proteins | sample AliMusrvi5mmetaG_FD_86154 | JGI IMG/M metagenome (GOLD analysis project Ga0118677, IMG submission 86154)
ATACAACAGATGACCCCGAGAAATTTAAGCAACTCGGAGAGAGATTTTTAGGTTCTCCTATCCAAAGTATCGAGAAAGTCAACTTGCCTATTTAAATTTATCGTGAAATAATTTGCATAACATGATTCAATGAGGCCACGCTATTTACAAGGGGACCTAAAGAGGACTTATGACACAAAAAAAACGGATCCTACTCATTGAAGATGAAGAAGATATTGCAGCACTTATCAAGCTGCAAGCTGAACTCTCCGGATATAAACTCCATGTAGAAGTTGATGGAATAAATGGGTACAGAGCTATAGAAAGGGAGAAGCCAGATCTAGTTCTTTTGGACATTATGCTCCCCGGACAAAACGGCTTTGATGTTTGTCGGAAAATGAAAAATAATCAGGATCTAAAAGCTATTCCCGTGATCATCCTCACGGCAAAAAGTGAAGAACTAGATATGGTTCTTGGACTTGAACTTGGTGCAGACGATTATATTGCCAAACCGTTTTCCCCTAAAGTCCTCTTTTCCCGTATAAAAGCTGTGATGAGACGGACTAAAGAAGAAGAAGAAGAAAAGGCCCCTGAAAATCTCACCTTCGGCGATTTCACACTCGAAACAGAACGCTATATTTTACGAAGGGGAGATAAAGCCATAACTATCACTCTTTCTGAATTTGGTATAATAAAACGACTGCTTACTAATAGAGGGAAAGTTTTAACTAGGAACCAACTACTCGATGATATTCATAATGACGATGCCTTCATCGTCGATCGTAACATTGATGTTCATATCGCTTCCCTAAGGAAAAAACTCGGACCTAACTTCGACTGGATTGAAACGGTCCGTGGTATTGGGTATCGCTTCAAAGACGAACCGGTTACCCCTATCAAAAAGGTAGGCTAATACTCTTATTCTTGACTAAACAAATGACTCTCTCTATGTTCAAAAAATAGAGAGAGGAGCTTAGATGGAATCCGTACCGAGCAAATTTTCTAAATCCAGTATTTATCTAACTTTTTTTCTTGATAACTTAGGCATTGGGATCATCTTTCCTATTTTTACCCCACTTTTCTTTGACCCAAAATACCACTTTCTAAAAAATCCGACCTCCCTATCAGAAAGCTCTATTCTTCTTGGACTTCTGATCGCTTTCTTCCCTCTAGCACAATTTTTCGGCGCTCCCCTTATAGGAGATCTGTCTGATCAAATCGGACGAAAAAAAGCCTTTTCTCTTTCTATTTTAGGATCGATCATCGGATACACATGTATGGGAATAGCGATAGATACCCACTCAGTAAAAATGCTATTCTTAAGTAGGATGCTGAGTGGTTTTTTTGCAGGTAATCTTAGCATATGTCTTGCATCACTTGTAGATATGAGCCATAACAAGTTACAGAGAGCTAAAAATTTTAGCCTACTTGCCACCTTTGGGGGGTTAAGCTTTATCAGTTCCGTTTCGATTGGGGGCTTTTTTTCCAATCCAGATAAAGGAAAATACTTTGGACCGAGCCTTCCATTCTTTATTATTGCAACTCTTTTTGTCCTGAACTTGTGCTTAATACTCCTTTTTTTTAAGGAAAGTTATCAGAAACCTGGGTCGTCTCATTTTTCGATGCTTAAAGGGATTCACAATATTACTCATGCTTTAAAACTGCCGGTTTTAAAAAAGGCCTACCTAGTATTCTTCTTTTATATGACAGGGTGGATTACCTCGGTACAATTTTTTCCGGAATACCTGATCAAATATTACAACTTAACCCCAGTACATATCACCTATATATACATAGGGATTGGTATTGCATGGGGTGCTGCCAATTTTATTTATAGCAAATTTCTTGCAATATTGATTAATCCAAAAAAGGCTCTGTTTGGAAGCCTCTTGCTACTTTCGATGATTATTTTTTTCTTTATTTTTCTAACGCAGCTTCCATTATCTGCATTTCTTAGTTTTTTTTATCAAGCAGTAGCACTTGCAGCAGTTTCCTGGTCGAATTGCATTATTAATGTATCTTTGCATGCAGCAGATGATATTCAAGGGAAAATTCTTGGGATCAACCAGTCCTTTGCAGCCCTTGCAGCGATAGTTGGACCTATTACAGGAGGATTTATCGCAGGTTACGATCCAAGGCTTGTTTACCTCTTTACAAGCATTTTTTGCATGTTAGCTTTTCTAATTTTGTTAAGTAGCCAGTTTAAAAGCCAAACCACTATTTAAAAGCTTGGAATACAAATGGAAATCGGTTGTAGCAAAAGGTCTATTTGAGTTAAATCGTTGTAGAGCGTAAAGGGGGATTTATGAGCACACAAGATTCAATATTTCAGTCACAACAAGAAAGCGATAGACGATTTGGGGAAAATTCCATCCTAGCTAAAACTAGAAAATCAAGCAGAGAGAACTTCTTGCTAAAATTCCGCTCTTTAACTCGCTTCTATGCTCTATTTCACATAGCATTCATCGTAGCCCTTTTTTTACAACTACTATCGATGCTTTTGTTTTTTTCTTTTCTTACAAAATCTACATGGGCAGCTATTGCAATAGCAGCTTTTTTCCTTACTCTGTTTTCCTATTTTGTCCTTCACTTTTACTTTCAAGCAAAGAAACCACAGCAATTCTTAGAGCTAAGGCATGAATTTAATGACAACTGCATAGCTCATCTACCCCTAGAAAAAGGATCGATTGATTATCACTTAAGCCTGATGAATGCCTTTCTGGAAATAGCCCATGACCTAACTAACAAAGAATCCTCATTTTATTCCGTTTCACGGAGCCTTAAAACCCTATCACCACTTTTGGAGAAATTCAGTATCTGGGTGCATTGGAAAGATGTTCATAAAATGAAAGAACTTCTTCTTTTATCAAGCATCAATGAGACAGTGGCTGTTGTTAAAATCAGACCGACAAATTTAGAAGCGCATGCAAGCCTTGCAAGCGTGTACCTAAACCTTTCAAAAATATATCTTGATCCAAGAAAAGTAAATCCCGAATCTCCTCTTCTCTGGATCTCTCCTGAATATGCATCCAAGATAATGCAAGAGAAATTTCATTCAGCAAGTGATCGGGCTATTGAAGAGCTCAAGATACTTAATGAATACGCTCCAAACGATCCTTGGATTCACGCAGAGCTTGCTCAGATATACCATGATAAAGAGCTCCCGGAACTTGAGATAAATGAATATGAAACTCTTCTTAAAATTAGACCATCCGATCAAGAACTATTATATCGACTCGGTGTTCTTTATTTTGAGCAGGGACATAACTCTCAAGGATTGAAAGTATATGAGCAGCTGAAAGCAGCTGATGAGGAAGCAGCCGAATCGCTTATAGGTCATTACGATTCTTTTCAGTTCCATGATCTAAGCATCGAGTCTCTGTCGGATTAATGCCCTTGCTAAAGTAGGCGTGCCTGAAATCAAGCATTGAGCTTTCTAAAATTGTTACACTCTGCAATTTATCAGACTTTCCATAAGCAATCGATGTAAAATAGACCGGAATCACTGGCATCTCCTCCATCAATATAGCATGAGCCTGCCTTAAAATTTTCTTTCTCAAAAGGGGATCCTTCTCTTGATCGGATGCAGTAAGCAATTCTTGGTACTCGATATTTTGCCATCTAGAAATATTAATCCCATGATCTTTTAAGCGAAATGCCTGCAGGATGTAGATAGGATCACCAACCAAAGAATGCCATACCATTCCTCCTATAGAAAAATCCCCCTGCCTTAAATTACTATAGTGAACCTTCCATTCAGCATGGCGCAATTTCACTTTTACCCCTAAAACTGCAAAAATTTGCTGTTGGACTATCTGCGCTACATTTTGGTGAATTTCATCGGAATTGTAATTTATAGTAATTTCTGGAAGATTTTTTCTTTTTATTCCTAGCTCTTGTAACCCTTCCGCTAGCAAGAGCCTTGCTTTCTCTTTATTATTATCAAGTAAGAAACCCTCTTGATTAATTCCATAGGCCGCTGGAAGGATGGAATTCGCTGGCTGCTCATTTGCCTGAAGCACATATTCAGTAATTTCCCTTCTATTAAGAGCGAAGGCAAAAGCTTTTCGTATTTTTCTATTCGTAAAGGGGAATCGATCTGTATTAAAAAAATACCAATACACCCCGCATGAAGTGTGCAGAGAGATTTTTTTTTCTTTTTTTAAGATAGCGCACGCATCAAGAGGCAGTCCTGATAAAGGCTTCCCCAGCCAATCAATCTGTCCCTTTTCAAAAAGACAAAGTTGAGTCATTGGATCTTTTACTATAGAAATAGATATGCCATTTAGAATAACGCGACTAGCATCCCAAAATAAAGGGTTTTTATATAAAAGAACTTGATTATTATGAAAATGCTCTTGTAGATGAAAAGGGCCACTGCATACAAAGGCTTTCTTACTCTCCGCAGCCCAATTGGGTGATGTTTGATCTATAAATTTACAGACAGGGAAAAACCAGGTATTCGTTAAGGCTTCTAAAAAATAGGGAACGGGGTTTTCAAGATCTACCCTTAATGTCTTTGCATCCAAAGCCTTAATACCTATTTCTTCGAGCTTACAAAGAGATGATCCATATTTAGCTACATTTTTTATTATGAAAAAGTTATGCACTGCCATCGACCTGTGCTTTTCTGGAAAGTCTATAATACTTTTCCAAGAATACTCAAAGTCATAAGCCGTAATATCCATCCCATTAGACCACTGGCAACTTTTAATATGAAAAATATAGGTCTTCTGATCTGAAGAAACCTCATACGACTCTGCGATAGCCGGCAGTACAGATCCCGAAGAATCGATATACATCAGCCCCTCAAAGAGCATCTTTATTACCTGAGAAGAGGTCCCATCTACACCAAAACGAGGATCTAAAGAAGTTACATCGCAAGAAATGCAGAGCGAAAGTTTATCTCGTGTCTCTGTATCTGTCCTTGAAGTGGAATGATTTGATTGATTTTGACACGAACTCAAAAGAAAAATGAATGGTCCTAATATCGAAATTACTAGGATTCTGAAGTCGCTATTAAAAATATTTTTAAGAAGGGTATTTAAGGGCACCAAAATTTTTTCCTATAATTTTGCAAGGATTGTTTGAAAAAATCGTTAACGTTCAGTAAAGTTCGACGTTTACTCAAATAATATACAAGAAGATCTTGTTCCATGACTAAGATTTTAAAGCCCACATGTATCATGACTGAACTCTCTTCCGAAAATTTTAAGGAAGATCCGATTTCTTTTCCTTTTAAAATTGCGGCTAAAACTTCTTCTCATATCCCCTCTCCGACTCTTGAACACCATATATTTTATATGGAAAGAGCTCTAAGGGAGGCAATACCCAAAGAATTCTATTCTCGAACTACTGGCGAATTCATCGAAAACCTTAAAAATTCTCTTCCCTCCGTCCAGTGGGGATTTAGCAACTCTCCGTCAGACTGTTTGACCATCTACTTGCTTGCAGAGACAAATAAAGAAAATGAAACGTCGTACGCGTTCTTAAAACTTCTTAAAAAATGGTTGATCCCCGGTAAAAGACTAACTATTCTAACAAATCACTCTCTTTCTTTTCGCTGGAATTTATTCCCTGGAACAAATTTCTACCTTTTAGAAGTGAAAATTTTTCTAGAGGAAGGTAAAGACCTTAGTGCTGCTGAACAGAACCTACCATCTCTTGCCAAAGAAATAGTCTCCAGCATCCGAGAGAGAAGATATACAAAATACATCTTAAATAGCCGCCCTCTTTCTCTAGATGCTAAGATGGAGATCGTCCATAATGAGCTCATATACCTGCTAAATAAGTACTCAACCTATTTTGATGAAACTCTTTTTAAAGAAATGAGCAGGTTCCTATCCCTAGCGCCTTCTACTTTTTGCGAACCGAGACCTGCTAGACTGATTTCTAAAATTGTAGCGTCTCATTACATAATGAGAGGCTCCCTGCAACGGTCAATAAACTTATTTCCTGAAACTCGGCATCTTCAAATTCGTTTTGTTAAAAATGAATTACGCTTCCACTTCGGATCAAAACCGGTCCTTGGACTTATTATGGCCGTTTCGATCATAGACAAGCATGACTTCCTAGAAGAAACACATGTGGAGCAAGCCGCTCAATCTTTAGTTCCTGGATTGCAAACTGTTAAAGGATCTTTTTATGCTTTCCAAGGAATAGATGATCCTGTTCGTTGTCTTTATGTAGAACTCGAAAAGAAAGATGGTTCTTACCTTTGTCTATCCGAATTAACTCTCTTAAAAAAAGAACTTGAAGAAGCTCTAAAACGAAGAATTGAAACTCTTGTACCTTCTATATTCATGATCCGTAATGAAGAAGAGACAATGAGAAACATTCTGATATTAAGCCAAGAACTACGTTACCTCTCAGATCTTCCGCAGGTAATGATCTCACTTGATAGACAAACTTCTTCAGAAATCTTTTTTACTGTGATTCTTGTGAGGCTTCAAAAAACTTCACAGCATTCGATCCAGAAAAAGTTTGAAAAGAATTGTCCTTCAATAAGATTTATACCAGATAGATTACAGCAAGTTGGATTCTTAAGAAAAAACAGCCCTAAAGAGGCAAATGTTTTCCACTTAGCCCTTCTTAAAGACCCCTCGCTTCTCAGAGCCGATTTTTCGGTAAATTTTTACTTGGCAAGGCAACGAATCGTTTCTTTACTGACAGACTCAATTGGTCATTTTAGAGACTATAATGGGGGAATGATCCTCAAACAGGGCGAGCTTTTCTGCCAATTTAAAGACTCTTTCCCCTCCCTATCCGAAAAAAATCACGAACTCCTTGAAAACTTTTTCTTTTCCTTAAATCCTATTGAAACACAGGCGACCCTACCTCTTTTTTCTTTAAGAAACTTATTCAATCTCTTTTTAGAAGCCACAAAAACTGAGCTCACTAAAAAAGATCATTACCACCTGAAAATCGAAGAAAAAAAAGACGCACTTTTCACTTTAATTCGCACCCAAGAAACCTCTTTTAAAGAAGAATTATTTGCATCTTTCTCGATTAGGGAGTTTTCCCATAAATCTCTTATACAAACTCACGTAACATTTCAAGGGTCTCTATATTCGGGCTTTATCCTCCAGTCTTCCGATGTAAAAAAACATACCTTATTTATTGAAGCAGTTCATACTGCGATCCAGACTTGGAAAACAAGACTTAAAAACGAGCAAACATTAAGACTCAGCTTTACCGACCTTCCTAGAACATTTGATCCTCGCCTTGGTGGAGATCAAACCTCGTGCACTCTATTTAAGATGCTCTTTGAGGGGCTGACAAGGATTAATAAAAATGGAAAGCCCGAACTTGCTCTAGCCGATTCAATCGCAGTATCTAATGACCTAAGAAAATACACATTCCACCTTCGAAAATGCTTTTGGTCTAACGGCGATTCAATAACAGCCTACGACTTTGAATACGCATGGAAAAAAATTATTTCCCCTAAATTTTCTACAGCCTTTATGTATTTTTTCTATCCTATTAAAAATGCCAAAAATGCCAATGAGCATAAATGCAGTATCGATGATGTAGGGATACGGGTACTTGATAATGAAACACTCGAAGTTGAACTCGAAAATCCGACACCCGAATTTTTAGAACTTACGGCACATTCTCTGTATTCTCCTGTGAATCATTCTCTAGATAGAAGACACCCCAACTGGGGGTCAGGGGAAGAGGAAAAGTTTGTGTGTAACGGTCCTTTTATGATGAAAAAGCTCGTACCAGGACAGAGAGCGACTTTATCAAAAAACCACATGTATTGGGACAAAGAGCAAGTAAAGCTCGAGCAAATTTTAATTTCAAAAGACAACAGCTTCATCGCAAATGAAATGTTTAAAAACGATGAAACTGATTGGCTAGGAAAACCCTTAAGAGCTTGGGAACCCTTCTTCTCCAAAAATAAAGAAGACTTAGTCTCCTCTACTCCTATGGGTATATTTTGGTGTGTATTTAACACATCTTGCTATCCTTTTAATAATGTAAAGCTAAGACAAGCCCTATCATATGCAATTGATCGGCAGCACCTTGTAGAATCCCTTTGCTACGACGCACTACCTGCGTCTACTCCCTTACCTCTTTCTCATACTATGAACCATGATCCGAGAGAAGTAAGCGGTAATGAAGAAAAAGCCATTAAATTATTTGAAGAAGCTCTTGCTGATCTTGGACTTACTCGAAAGACATTCCCTATAATTACCTTAATCTATTCTAGCAGTAATATTCGAGAAAGCTCCTCGATGTTCCTAGCCCAAGAATGGCAAAAATTGTTTGGTATCACTTGCCACGTAGTAGGCTATGAGTTCCATTCTTGCCTAAACAAAATGATGAAAGGGGACTACCAGATCGGAACTCTCTTCTGGCAGTCATGGATTGACAATCCACTCTACACACTAAATGCATTTAAAGAAGCAAGTCATGAAATTAACTTCGCTAAATGGTCGAGTCTTGATTACAGCAATCTATTAGATAAGGCGCAAGAAGAGATTGATCCTCTCATGCGGATTAAGTATTTAGCTGAAGCTGAGAGAATATTGATCAAAGAAAAACCGGTTCTTCCTATTTTCTATGAGAAAGAACGGAATATAAAAAAGCAACATTTGAAAAATGTATATTACTCTCAAACCACAGGATACGTGGATTTTAAATATTCACACATAGATCGGTAAAAACAAGTGATGAGAAAAGCCTTGATTTTTTCAGTTTCTTATTTAATCCTTATCATTTATTAAAAAGTTAAAGTCGCATAAAAGCGATTCTTACAGAGGAATTATATATGGCATCTTTAGTCACACACGGACTACGAGGTTACTATCCCGAACCTCAAACTACTAAGCCTCAATGCTCTGCTGAAATTTATGGCAACCTACCTATTCACGACCGAGAAGGCATGAAAAACATTTTAGAAGCTATGCAAAAGTTAGGAATAGCGCTTGAAAGATCTGCCATCACAGGACATATGGAAATTGACGCAGAGATGATCATGAAAAATTCAGCGCATATAGCTGACACGGTCGGATCTCCCGGAACAATCTTTATAATACCTAAGCCAAGCAGAGACTCTGCTTTGCAAAAATTTACTGTTATCGTTGTGAATCAATTGGGAGACATTTTCAAAGAGACGATACGAAAAAGTCCTGAAAGAGGTTGGAGCTACAAAGCTCCAGATGCGTTTCATCTTACCTATGAAAGCTTGTTAAAAGATCTTCTTATAAATGTACGCGTTGTAGGAGATTGCATGGGAATACAGTTTTTTACCCCCAACCAAAGAACACAGGCTATTACCAAACTTGAATCTTCAATACCTGGAACCTATATTTGCTTTGCTCATGAGCCAACAGAAGAGTTTAAAGAAGCTGAACATGCAAGCCCAACCAAAAGAAATGTTCTCATGTGGAAAACTGAAACCGGTTTACAAATCGCTTTTTTCCATTATAATAGCGAAGAAAGGCAATGGCTCAATGGGGGCCCTCAAATAGCCACTAGAGAAGAAATGGATTCCACCGGCGGCTCGGTATCTCCATATGAAAAGGAATTACCAATATCTGACTCCACACTCGAGGGATTAATTCGTAAAAAAATTACAGCCGTAGGACTAGAACCAACCCCTCTTTCTCTTGATATAATTTAAACTAAATTACCCCCTCTTCATCGAGGGGATATCACAGAAAGGTGTACTAACCTGGCTCTTATGTGCTCAGATCTTGGAAAAGACCGCTTTCACCTTAACCCCTCAAGAAAACATTCCAGTCTAAAGTTCCAATTAAAACTCCCATCACACAGAAACCCGTCGCTTTCCAGTTCACTCTTTCTTTATAAATAAGCTGCCCCCAAAGATTACACCCAAGCATTACAGTCACCGCAAATAAAGGAAATATCATCGCGTGTTCAACGGTGGTAGAAACTTCCGTCGAGCGTATCATAAGAAATGTTCCGACCCCATTGGCAACGCCCCCGAAAGTTCCATATACACATTCAGCGACTGTCGGCCACTTTTTCTGGCGCACGATATAAACAATGATCTGTACCATGGAAGCGGAGAAAAAGACCATAGGCATGAACCACTGGCTTTTAGTAGCTATCTCATCAAAAGAAAATAGGAGCCCCTCAGCCCCAGGAAATTGGATAAATAAAGCTCTCCATTGCATAAATACAAGGAAGACGGCGTGCAGAAAGAATGCTAAAGCTGCAAATAAGAGCCATCGCCTTTTATCACCTTGGGAAAAGGTTTCCCACCCGGCCCATAAAAGTCCTGTAACGACAAGAAGAGAGCCCACTGCATTGAACATATTATAGGCAAAACCAAAACTTGCTCCGAAGAGCAGGACCATAAAAAGGATCGGCATCACAGTTGCACTGCTAAGCATCGCAAAGGAAAGAGAGGAAGGCCCTGACTCCACAGCCTTTCCCAAAGAAAACATCATAAAAGCAAGAACAAGGCCTGCAATGAGTCCAAAAGCTCCCATGCTAAAGCTCCAGCTATAGTCACCCGATCTTACCGGGTTCAGAAGTATCGCAACCACAAAAGATAAAAAAAGTTGCACCATAAGAAATGCCTTTGCAGAACCTCCAGCATCGACGCTTTTTCTCATACAATAGTTAGATACTGCAACGC
>Ga0118677_10015482_pt1 | contig 10594 bp, 8 predicted proteins | sample AliMusrvi5mmetaG_FD_86154 | JGI IMG/M metagenome (GOLD analysis project Ga0118677, IMG submission 86154)
AAACTATATTAAGAAGAATGATATTGGACGAGTTGATCCTTCAGGATGGCAAAAAGAACAACATAACCGTTAGTGACGAGGAACTTAACAGATATATAAAAAGCATAAAACAAAACTATACAGATGATGAGTTCAACCAACTCCTTACAAATCAGTTTAAGACATTCGAAGATTGGTCTTTAGAGATAAAGAAAATGCTAACTATAGAGAAGACCCTTTCAAAGGAAGTAATAGAAAAAATAAACGTTCCAGACAAAGAGCTAAGGGATTACTACGATAAAAACTACGTTAACAAAATGAGTGAATCAAAGATCAAACTGGCCCAGATATTTACTACTTCTAAGGAGACTGCAGATAAGGCCCTTGAGGAATTAAAGGCGGGGACAAAATTTGAGGATCTGGCAAAAAAATATTCTGAAGCCCCAGAGGCTAAAAAGGGTGGGCTTATCGGTTATATAAACAAGGGTGAAGGCCTAGAGATTTTTGATAGAACCTTTGACATGCAAGCAGGAGAGACCACCGGGGTTATACAGAGCGATTATGGCTTTCATATACTTAAGGTAGTGGAACATGTTCCTCCTGCACAGATAACCTTTGAAACGGCCAAGCCTTTTATTCTTAATGAGATGGTAAGGGCAAAGGAGAGTAAATACTACGAGGAGTGGCTTGCTAAACGTTTTAAGGATTCAAGGATATTCAAGAACACAGCTTTAATAGATTCTATAAAATAGACCTGGAGTATATAAAATGAAAAAACTGATTTTAACATTCACAGTAGCTTTAATTTCAACCTCTGTATTAGTTCCGGCAACAGCCAGAACCAAAGAGGTCCTGGTGGATAAAATAGTGGCCATCGTAAACGATGAAACAAAGACTATTTCTGATCTTAAAGATTTTAAAAAACTCATAGAGGCCAGAAAGCCAAAAATGGACCCAGAGGAATATAAAGAAGTCACTAGCTCAGACAAGAAACTTTTGAACCTTATGGTAGATGAGACACTGCTCCGTCAATATGCTAAAGAACAAGGATTAGTGCCAACCAAGGATGAACTGGATGAATATATAAGAGGAAGAATGAAAGAACTTGGTATAAACCAAAAAGAATTAGAAAAACAATTAGCTGGTGTAAACCAAACTGTAGATAGTTTCAAAGAAGAACTCAAGATGGAGCAGATAAAAGCAAGGGTCTTTGAAAAAGAATTAAAAAAGAAAATAAGCGTCTCAGAGGAAGACTACAAAACTTTCTTTAAAAAAGAATTCCATGAGGACATGAACATCCTGGAATATAATATACAACACATTGTTATAGGGTCTGAGGATCTGGCAAAAACCGTATATAAAAAGATAAAGGATGGGGCAGATTTTAAGGAGATGGCAAAAGAATATTCAGAGGACAAAGTCTCTGGCGCTAACGGTGGAGACATAGGTTTTGTATCGGCGGAGGGCCTTATTCCTGAATTATCAAAGACCATAAAGAACATGAGCCCTGGTGATATAAAGGGACCAATAAGAATTCCTGGTACAAAAGGAAAGCAGGAGTTTCAGATAATAAAACTTTCTCAGCAAAGAAATGTTCAAAATCCTGAGTACGTTAAAAATAAAGAGAATATAGAAAGAACACTGATAGAAAAACAATTTAGACGTCAACTAGCTCTATTCATTGATGGCCTAAAGGATGATGCTTATGTCAAAACTTATCTGTAAAAGATACGGTGCTATCCGTATAGGGATAACACAGGGTGAATTATCAGGAATATCTCCTGAGATAATAGCAAAGACACTTGAAAAACTTAATCTAGATAAGACACTAGAAATAGTAGTGATCGCTACACCAAAAGGGAAAAAGCTTATCCTTTCGCATCTTAAGAAAAAATTAAATAACCAAGTAGAATTTATGGAGCCTGATAAAAAGGCAATGCCCTCAAAAATAGGGAAAGATGAATCATTATCCTGCATCTATTACGGAGCAATGCTTACAGCTCTTGGAGAACTAGACGCCATAGTCACAGCACCTATAGATAAAAATAAAGTTTCAAAGAACTATAAGGAATTTTCCGGACACACAGGATTCTTAAAGGACATCTTCCGTGCTAAATCAGTATTAATGTTAATGTCCACACCCTCTTTCAAGATAGGAATAATGACGGAACATCTTGCTGTAAGAGATATCCAAAAGAACATAACAAAAAAACGCATAATAGAAGCCGCAAAACTAATGAATGCTTTCCTCTTAAAGACAAAAAAAGACCCTACTATAAACATTCTATCGCTGAATCCTCATTCAGGTGACATGGGGATACTTGGGAAGGAAGAGATAAATATAATAAGACCTGCAATAAAAGAACTTAAAAAAATGAGGATAAATGCTGTAGGACCTACGCCTGCAGATTCTGCATTTATAGCTGATACAAAAACAAGACATGACGGATACATTGCTATGTATCACGACCAAGGTATGATACCCGCAAAAATGAGGGGCATGGACTATCTGGTCAATATAACACTGGGGCTACCTATCATAAGAACATCCCCCGGACATGGTGTGGCATATGACTTAGTAGGTAAAGGCAAAGCAACGGCTGGGTCAATGATACGGGCTGTAAATCAGGCTATAGACATGGTCCTTTCAAATAGAATAGAATAGATATTTGCGATGAAAGCAAAAGAAATAACCATAAATAATGCTAGGGAACATAATCTAAAAAACATAAATTTAAAAATTCCTAGAAGGTCACTTACCGTCATAACTGGGATATCAGGCTCTGGAAAATCATCTCTAGCTTTTGATACCATATATGCTGAGGGTAACAGACGATACGTAGAATCACTCTCTGTATATGCTCGACAATTCATTGACATGCTCAAAAAACCAGACGTAGAAAATATAGAAGGTCTATCTCCTGCCATCGCAATAAATCAAAGGACTATAAGTCATAACCCCAGATCTACTGTTGGTACAATGACCGATATCTACGATTATCTAAGACTGTTATTTGCAAAGGTTGGAACACCATTTTGCTATGAATGTGGAAAACCCATACAGGCAAGAATGGCCGAGCAGATCGTAGAAGAATACTCGAGCCTAGAGGAAGGAAAAAAACTAACCATACTCTCTCCAATAGTTAGAGGCAAAAAAGGAGAATATTCTGCACTACTACAAAAACTAAGGAGCGATGGCTTTGCAAAGATCATGATAGACGGCAAGACACATGACCTAGAAGAAGACATAAAACTTGATAAGAACAAACTTCACAGTGTGGACCTTATAATAGATCGCCTAATCACTGGTAAAAAGGGCTTATCTCGTCTTGGTGATTCTGTAAATCTTGCCATGAAGTTATCCGGTGGACTTGTAACAATGGTTCTTGAAGGTCATAAACCTGCTACCATAAGTAATAAATATTCCTGTATAGACTGTGGAATAAGTTACTCAGACATAGAGCCAAGAACTTTTTCTTTTAACAGTCCATACGGAGCATGTAAGAACTGCGAAGGCTTAGGAAAGGTCACACATGATGAGGTCGAATCTATTTGTCCTGAATGTAAAGGTGCTAGACTTAAAAAAGAATCTTTATCAATAAAGATAGACGATAGATCCATATATGAACTATCTTCAATGAGCATGGAATCCCTAAGGAATTATCTTATAGCCGTGCCGTTTGAGGGTAATCAAAAGATAATAGCGAATAAGATAACAAAAGAAATAATAGAGAGACTTACTTTTGTAACAGACGTGGGGCTTGGATATCTTGACTTGAATAGGGTTGGGTTCAGTTTATCCGGTGGAGAAGCCCAAAGGATACGATTAGCAACTCAATTGGGATCAGGTCTTACCGGAGTACTATATATACTCGACGAACCAAGCATAGGACTTCATCCAAAAGATAATAGGAAATTAATAAATGCCCTGATAAAATTAAAAGACAAAGGGAATACTGTAATCATTGTGGAACATGATGAGGACACTATACGCTCAGCAGATTATATAGTTGATCTTGGTCCAGGAGCTGGAATTCATGGTGGGGAAGTAGTAGCACAGGGAGATATAAATGCAATAATAGGGAATAGTAAAAGCATAACAGGGCAGTATTTGTCTTCCAATATAAGAATAAACATACCTAAGAGAAAAGTTCCCAATGGAAAATTTTTGACTATCAGAAATGTAGACACGCACAATCTTAAAAATGTTACAGCCTCTTTCCCCATAGGTCTAATGACCTGTATAACAGGGATCTCTGGAAGTGGAAAAAGCTCTCTAATAACCGATACACTGGTACCAGTTATACATGAACTATTCGAAGATGAAAAAAGTAAGAAGGTAAAATTCAAGGTAGATGGATTAGCTCATATAGACAAAATAATAGATATAGATCAATCACCGATAGGACAAACCCCTCGTTCAAATCCAGCGACATATGTAGACCTCTTTTCACCTATAAGAAATCTCTTTGCACAATTACCTGATTCAAGGACCAGAGGATATACATCAAGCAGGTTCTCTTTTAATGTTCCAGGTGGAAGATGTGAGGCCTGTGAAGGTCAAGGAATGATAAAGATAGAGATGAAGTTCATGCCTAATGTATTTGTTCCATGCGATGTATGTGGAGGCAAAAAGTTCAATAGAGAAACGATGGAAATCAAGTACAAGGGGAAAAACATTTCTGAAGTACTAGAAATGACCATAGAAGAGGCAATGGATTTCTTTAAGAACTTAAGAATGATCTATAGCAAGTTGAAGACACTTAACGACGTAGGTCTTGGATATATTAAACTAGGACAATCTGCCACAACACTATCTGGTGGAGAATCTCAACGCATAAAACTTTCAAGGGAACTAGCAAAGAGGACTGATGGAAAAACTCTATACATATTAGACGAACCAACAACTGGTCTTCACTTTGATGACATAAAGAAACTGATATATGTGCTTCATCAGCTCAGGGACCAGGGAAACACCATAATAGTTATAGAACATAATCTTGAGGTAATAAAAACTTCAGACTATATAATTGACTTGGGCCCTGATGGCGGAGAACATGGTGGACAGATAGTAGCAAGTGGGACACCAGAAGAAATAGTTAATAACCCAGAGTCAAAAACTGGGATATATTTAAAACATAAATTAGGGAGTTTACAATGAGCGATATTATAAAAGCAATATTACTTGGAATAGTACAGGGTCTTACGGAATTCATACCAGTATCATCCACGGGACATTTAATTCTTGCCGGTAACATACTGGAATTCAGCGGCGAATTTTCCAAGACCTTTGATATAGCCATCCAGCTAGGATCCATCTTAGCTGTAATAATAATTTTTAAGGATAATTTTAAAGAATATATAAAACCAAAACCAAACCTTAAGATTTTTCCTAACATAATCCATATAGCAATGACGACAATACCGGTTCTAATAGCGGGTCTTGTTTTTCACGATGTGATAAAGCAATACCTATTCACCCCTTTTACTGTAGCTATAGGCTTAATGTTAGGAAGCATACTAATGTTGTTTGCGGATTATTATTATAAAAGAACAAAGAACAACATGGATATAGGATATAAAAAATCCGTCGTAGTGGGGCTATTTCAGTGCCTTGCTCTATGGCCTGGAATGAGCAGGTCCGGGTCAACTATATCAGGCGGTATATTCAGCGGTATGGATCATAAAAAAGCAGCAAGTTATTCTTTCATCTGTGCAGTTCCTGCAATGTTCGCAGCAACAGGATATGAACTATTAAAGACCAGGCACACCTTCACACTTCACGAAGTTTTCATCCTTGCTATCGGGTTCCTCGTATCATTCGCGATCGGATGGGCTGCAATACTGTTCCTTCTCAGACTAGTATCTAAGGTAAAATTAATACCGTTTGCAATCTATAGGATAATCCTGGCATTCATAATATTGATGCTGATCTAGAAGGGAAAACTCTCTATGGGGGGTATTAAAGATGAAATATGTTCTACTATTTTGTTCTTTATTCTCTTTAAGCTGTTTTGCGCAGAATGATCAAAGACACACAAAAATATCCAAAAATGATGAACAACTTGAAATTGTTAGGCAACCAGAACCTTACCCATCTGATAAATTAAAGAGTTTATCTTCTTTCCCAAAAAATGATGATAACAATCCTCTCGGAATAGACTTCAGGATGTATGATCTCTCTACCTTCAACTTAAAAGATCATGAGGCTGACCTTAAATACGCCACATTTGATAGCAAAACCTTATGGCCCAAAAATTTACCTAGCGGTTTTAATCCTAAAGAAATTATGGAATTAGGAAAAAATCCTGGCTTAGGGGTTAGATCTTTACATAAAAAAGGTATAACTGGCAAGAATGTCGGGATTGCAATCATAGATCAGGCTCTTCTTGTAAATCATATAGAGTATAAGAATGTGCTAAAAATGTACGAAGAGATCCTCTGGTTTAATCCAAAGAACAACCCAAGAGCTACAATGCATGGTCTAGCAGTTGCATCAATTGCCGTTGGCCAAAACATAGGAGTAGCCCCAGAAGCGTCACTATATTTTATAGCTGAGTCGAACACAAATCCCGAGAATAAAATAGACTACAACCCTATAGCGCAATCTATAGATAGGATCCTTCAAATAAACAGAAAACTTCCTGCTGATAAAAAGATCAAAGTGATATCTATCTCGAGGGGATTTTCTCCAAACGATATTGGCTATAAGGAACTTATTGCATCTATAGAAAAGGCCAAAGTTGAAAATATTTTTGTAGTTTCCTGTTCTCTTAACAACATTTATGGCTTTAATTTTCAGGGACTGGGAAGAAAATTCATGGGTTCTCCGGATAAAATATCCTCTTATATAAAAGGTCTGTTCTGGAAAAACTATAAAGATTTTGATAAATTAATAGCTTCAGAAAAAATACTTCTAGTCCCTATGGATAATAGAACTACTGCTGGTCCTACTGGAGACAAGGATTATGCTTACTACGCAGATGGTGGATTAAGCTGGGCAGTACCTTATATAGCTGGTCTGTATGCCCTAGCTGTTCAAGTTAAACCAGAGGTCTCTCCTAAAGAATTTTGGGATACCGCTATGGCGACAGGGGATACAATAACTACTGATTCCTATAAACTCGGAAAAATAGTCAACCCCGCTAAAATTATTGAGACTTTACAAAAGAAATAATACTTCAGGCGTAATATTTAATTTTATACAGATAGATTAACTAGCTGTGCTTTAACGTCCTTAACAAGGTTAAGCTTTCTTGTCATTTCCTCATTCTTCGCCTTATCTCCTACTATTTCAAGGATTACAAGCCCGCTGTTAGTGCAGCTATCAAGAGTCCCGTCGTGAAGCCCAAGCCTTGTTTTTATGGTACAGCCCCAATCTGTATGTATCTTTTGAACTGTTACCGCTGTCCCTTTCCTGTCTTTTATAAGTAGCAATAATACTGTCTTTTCCATTAGAATCTTCCCCCTATTGTAGAACCGCATGCTTCGCATTTTCCTTTCAGCGAATCAAGCTCGTCCTGTTTTATAGAAACATTATAACCAGTCCTCTCTATTACCTCTTTTTTACAACTAGGGCAATATGTGGAAGTATATTCCTTCTCCATTACATTACCCACATATACATACTTGAGCCCAGCACCAACACCTATTACATAAGCCTCCTTGAGTGACTCAAATGCAGTTTCCTGGGCTTTTTCTGCCATCTTATAATGAGGATAGAATCTGCTTATGTGCCAAGGTATCTCCTTGTCTAAGTTAGATATAAAGTTAGCTATATCTTCTTTTTCCTCATAGGTGTCATTCATTCCTGGAACTATCAGTGTTGTTATCTCAAGCCATGCCTTACTCCTGGCGATGGTCTCAAGGTTCATCAAAACTACGTCTAGCCTTCCACCTATTATGGTCTCATATGTTTTTTCCCTAAAACTCTTAAGATCAACATTAACAGCATCAATGAATTTCAACAGTTCTTTTAATGGCTCTTGATTTATGAAACCATTGGTTACCAGAACATTTTGCATACCTTCACTTTTTGCCAACATAGCTGTTTCAAGCATGAACTCATAAAAGATGGTCGGTTCGGTATAAGTGTAAGAGATGATATTAATATTTTTTGCCTTAGCTATTTTTATTATATCGTCGGGTAGCAGATCCTCCCCTGAAATTTCTGAGGAATCTTTGATCTGAGAGATATTACTATTCTGACAGAACTGACATTTAAAATTACAGCCCTGCATTGCTACAGAAAGTGTTTTACTGCCAGGGTGAAAATGATACAGAGGTTTTTTCTCTATAGGATCTATCATCAGGGCTATTACCTTACCGTAGTTAAGGGAATATAATTTACCGTCTATATTTCTTCTTACCTTACAGATACCCAAGCCAGCCTCTGGAATATTACAGTTATGTCCACATAGCTCGCACTTTACGTGCTTATCGCTAAGCTCGCTGTAATACAAGGCCTCTCTTCTCTCCATAAATACCTCCAGACTCAAATCCGTGTTTTTGATAATATCACAGCTTTTTTTTGGTTACACAAAAATACTCAAGATTCCCACTGGGCCCCTTTATATCCGAGGGAACCATTTTTATCACATCAGCACCAAGGCCTTCTACAAAGGAGCTCAGACCTTGTAAAATCTCCTTAATAACCTCCTGGTCCCTAACAACTCCACCTTCCTCTATGTCTTCCCTTGTGGCCTCAAACTGAGGTTTTATCATTGGTATAAAATATCCGTCTTTTTTAATATAAGTAAAAATCTTGGGTATAACAAGTTTTAGAGAAATAAAACTCAAGTCCATAACACAGAGGTCTACGCTTTCTGGTCTTAATAAAGTTCTTACGGACTCATACTCATCCATAAACCTTGCGTTTATACCTTCCATTACGACCACTCTTTTATCTGTTCTAAGTCTTTGGTCGAGGATTCCTTTTCCAACATCCACGGCGTAAATTAAAGAGGCACCTTTTTCCAACAACAGCTGGGTAAAACCTCCGGTAGAGGCTCCAACGTCAAGACACTTAAAACCACTCACATCTATATCAAGATCTTTAAAGACCGACTTGAGTTTAATGGCACCCCTGCTAACGTAAGGTTTCTGGTATTTAACCCTTAAGCCCTTAGAGAGCAGAATTTCTTCTGTTATTTTAGTTTTACTATTTACAATCTGATCCCCAAGAAAAACAAGCCCACATGATATTAAAGATCTTGCCTGGATAATATCCTTTGCCAACCCAGTCTCTATCAAGGCGGTCTCTGGTTTTATTAATGATGAATTGGATTTTGGTTCTCTGATCTTTGAGTCCAAGCTCTTTTTCCCGCTGCTCTATTTATTGCCTCATAGACAGCTTGTATATCTATTTTTGCTTCGGATCTTAACTGAGCCTGTGTGCCATGTTCTATGAATTTATCAGAAACACCAAGCATCTGGAAAGGAACATCACAGGTCTTGTTGGCTTCAACTATACATTCAAGTACCGCAGAGCCAAAGCCTCCTGCGATAACGTTTTCCTCTACCGTTATAAAAGAGCTACATGTTGCAGCCTCAAATAATATAAGTTCCTTGTCTAGAGGTTTTACAAACCTAGCATCATAAATTTTTATTCCTACGTCTGGATTATCTTTAATAAAGGTCTCTGCTGCCACCTTTGAAACGTATGCTGAAAAACCAATAGCATATATAACTACGTAATCTTTTACTGCTGAGTTCTCATAGATGAGCCTGCTTTTCCCAATTTCTATCTCTTCATATGCGCCAGTCTTGTATTCATCAAGCTCCCATGAAGGGACACAGCCTCTAGGATATCTTATCACTGAAGTTAACTCGTATTTGTTGACTGATGACCAGAGCATCATCTGAAGTTCTCTGGCATTTGATGGTGCCATGATCACAAGGTTAGGTATATTCCTCAAAAATGAATAATCAAAGATGCCATGGTGTGTTGAACCATCTTCTCCTACCAGTCCAGCTCTATCAAGACAGATAACCATCTTAAGACCATTAAGCGCTACATCGTGTATTATTTGATCCAGACTCCTCTGAATAAAGGTTGAATATATGGCGACCACAGGTAAAGCCCCTGCTTTTGCAAGTCCGGCAGAAAAAGCTATAGCATGCTGTTCAGCAATACCCACATCGTAAAAACGTTTTGGGAACTGTTCAGCAAATGAATTTAGACCTGTTCCTTCTTGCATAGCAGCCGTTACCGCGGAGATTTTTTCATTATCTTTGGCCAACGCTACAAGGGATTCACCAAAGACTTTTGTGAACGAGGGAAGGTGTGAGTTGTTTATAGTAACGCCTGTTTTTGCATCAAAACAACCTATGCCATGAAAAACGCAGGGGTCATCTTCTGCCATAGCGTAGCCTCTACCCTTTTTTGTTATCACATGTATTAGTAGAGCCTGGGAACTATCACCCTCTCCTATAGGAATATTCTTAAGGGATTTTATAAGTACTTCTATATCATGACCGTCGAACGGACCAACATAATGGAAACCAAACGCCTCAAAAAAAGAATCAGGAGCTATAAAATTTACAGCTGATGATCTTATTTTTTTTACGACGGCAAGTAGATCTATATTAAGCGTTTTTTGTAATGGTATAGAGG
>Ga0118677_10015483_pt1 | contig 10594 bp, 5 predicted proteins | sample AliMusrvi5mmetaG_FD_86154 | JGI IMG/M metagenome (GOLD analysis project Ga0118677, IMG submission 86154)
GGCATACCCCAACCACCGCTTTGATTTGATTACATCCATGAATTATCTGAATTTTTTGACCAATGAAAACTAAATCCGTTAATTTCTTTAGAACCACCAAAATTGCCGGTAAAGCACTTTTATTCGTATTGGTTCTGACCATTCATCCGGCAAAAGCCCAGGTAACATATAATGCAGCGAATGAACTTCGCGAAGCACACATGGGAGTAGAGCGGGTAGCCAGATATTACCTTCCTGCTTATTCGAACAGGGCGGGAAGTAATAATGAAATCCGCTGGGTTCAGATTGACCTCGGCAGCGAACAACCGATCGACGGAATAAAGTTATTGCCCGGAGCTCAGGGGTGGGGTCCTGCATCCGGAGGATTTCCTTCGCACTTTAGAATTGAGGTTTCAAATGATTCAACCTTCAGGCACTCCATCATGTATGAAGATTGGACATTAAAAGAAGATTTTCCAAATCCGGATGATGCCGTTTGTACCTTTGCCTCAAAGGAAGTGAAAGGACGATATGTCCGGTTTACAGCCACATCTCTCCGGGACAATAAGCTGGCAATGACTAAGATCATTGTCCTTTCAGCAGGCAAGGATATTGCAGAGGGATGCAAGGCCACTGAATCAAATCCCAAAAATGACTCTAATGTAGCATTACTTACTCGTGCGCTGCGTCCTCAGGGTGAATATGTGGTAACCAATAATCCCGGAAATGTGATGCTGGAAGGAACATGGAAACCCGTTTCCTATAAGGCTCAAACTCCAATGGGAGGGGTTCAGCTGGGTGAAGGGTTGTTTAAAACAACCATGGAGAATAACATCAACTACCTGATGAATTCGTTTACCTTCGATCAGCTGGTCCGCAATTTTCGGGTCAAAGGTGGATTTCCTGTGGAACCGCTCGAAGAACGGTTTAAAAATATGTGGTTTCAGATTCTTCCCGGTTCGGAGGCAGCCCGCTTCTTAACAGGTGCGGGCAATACGCTTCGTTGGATCGAGGATGCCGGTTTGCGTAAACGAATGGATGATATTGTGGATGTGATCGAGCAGTGTAAAGAGCCCGATGGGTACCTGATGGCATTCCCAAAACACGCGATATTCGACCACGAAAATGGAGCATATACCCGGTCGTGGGTTTCACAGGGTCTTATTGAAGCCGGATATGCGGGGAATAAAAAGGCATTTCCACTGTTGCGGGGATTTTATGACTGGTTCGATAATTGTGAATATCTTCCCGAGATGTTGCGCCGGGTGCGGCAGGGCACTCAGGGAATAATTCCCATTACACGAACCTATTTTACACCTGTTGGAAAGCCCAAAGATATCCAGGTCGTTCAGCAGTATTTTCAGGAAAACTACTGGATGGAGCAGATGGCAAACCGCGATCCCAAAGCGATATGGCAGTATCCTTACGACCGTCCCCATAACTATCTCGTTACCGGGATTGAGCCGTACCTGGATTTGTACCGCGCCACGGGTGCCAAAAAATACCTCGATGCCGCTCTAGGCGCCTGGGATCTCTACCACGATAACTGGGAACATATCGGCGGATCTTTAGCCATCAATGAGGGGACCTTTCTCTATGAGCCAAAATCGAATTATTTAAATCGGGAGACGGGTGAGTTATGTGGTAATTCGTTCTGGATCAAGCTCAATCAGCGGTTTCATTTACTCTACCCTCTAGAGGAGAAATATGTGAATGAGATCGAGAAATCGATCTATAATGTGGCCATTGCGAATCAATACGGGGCAGAGGGAATCCGCTACTTTGCAAAACTGGTAGACCGGAAATATGGTGACCACTCGCCCAATTCGCACCACTGTATGAATACCTGTTGTGAAGGGCAGGGGACCAGGGTGTTCGGCTCACTTGCTGAATACATCTATTCTGTTTCGGAGGATGGAATTTATGTCGATTTATTTGCTGCTTCGGAGATAAAGTACAGGACTCAAAATCAATCCCAAAGCCTGAAAATGGAGACGCAATTTCCCTATGATTCTAAGGTGCGGCTAGTGGTCGGGAATGATCAGCCTCTTCAAAGTAAAATCCGGATTCGTGTCCCTGCCTGGGCATCAGAAAATATGTCTGTTGCGGTGAATGGCAGCGAAGTGGGTATTGGAAAACCGGGAAGTTATTTTGAAATCGACCGGAAATGGAATAACGGAGATCTTATCTCATTTACGGTTCCAATGGATTTCAGGATTACAAAATATACAGGCCTTGAAAAAGGGTATGAAGAAAATCACTACGCCGTAGAATACGGTCCTATCCTTATGGCGATGGTTGGCGTAAAAGGAAAGAAGTTCGATATCGGGGTTAAAGCTACTACTGAAAATATTAGGAATATGTTAAAACCGGTTGCGGGAAAACCGCTGCATTTTACAATCGAAGGGAACACTGAATTCGAATACTGGCCATATTTTGAAGTTCAGGAGGAGCCATTCTCGTGTTTTCCGGAGTTTTTCCGTTAAAAACAGCAATATGAACCTGTTTTAAAATTGATTATTCGGGCTAAAACGAGTAATTTTATCGCTTCAAAAAAATGCAGTTCAAAAATGAAAATAATTTATTCAATAATTCTACTTTTTCTTATTCATTTGGCGCTTCCTGTGAGTACCGCTGCTCAAAATGGCAGTATCAAACAAGTACAGCTTTCTCAGTTTGAATTGCAGTCCTCAGGATTAATTGATGGTACGGGAGAAAAAATTTCAACTTCCGGTTATCACTCCAAAGTATACTGGTTTCCTGTGAAAGTTCCCTCTACGGTTCTTACCGGGCTTGTGGCTAACCGGGTTTATCCGGATCCTTATTCGGGAATGAATAATATGGTAATTCCTGATGCCTCCGATGAGTTTAATAAAATGTACAAACTGGAGCAGTTCAGTCATATTCCCAATGTTGGTAATCCCTGGAAACAGCCTTACTGGTACCGAACCTCTTTCAACGTTCCTGCTCAGGATAAGGGGCGTCATTTCCAGCTCATATTTAAGGGAATCAATTATAGGGCTGCGGTATGGTTGAATGGCGCACAAATTGCCGACTCTGCAAAAATGGTGGGGATGTTTGCCGAATACAGCTTTGATGTGAGCAAGTATATTAAACCGGGTCAGGAGAATGGTCTGGCTGTAAAGATTTATCCGCTTGATTGTCCCGGGTTACCAGATCAGGAGCAGCTGACAGGTCTTGGTGATTTCTTTTTGAATGGTGGACCAACAGGAGATATCGGCAAGAATGTGACGATGCTTTGTACTGTAGGATGGGACTGGGTTCCCCCGGTTCGCGATAGGAATATGGGGATCTGGCAGCCGGTGTTTCTGCGCACCTCGGGTGATGTTACAATCATGCGTCCGCATCTGATCACCGACTTACCAAATTTGCCCGACACCTCAGTTGCAAAATTATCGCTTAACCTGACCCTGTCTAATCATGGACTGAATAATGCTAAAGGAACTTTAAAAATCAATATCCATCCGGAGAACTTTATTGGACAACCTGTTCAGATTTCAAAAGAGTATTCTCTCGCTCCCGGAACAAACACCGCTGTGGATCTGAATTCAATAAATGCAGTTCAACTTCTTGTTAAACTGCCTCATTTGTGGTGGCCCAATGGATACGGGAAAGCAAACCTGTACCGGATACGGCTTCAGTTTGAATCCAATGGAGTTATCTCGGACGACACCACCTTTGCATTTGGAATTCGTTCAGTATCTTCAAAAGCTGTGGAAGTGGAGAACAGGTCCTTACGCCGTGATTTTTATGTCAACGGCAAACGTGTTCATCTCACCGGTGGTGCCTGGGTTCCCGATATGATGCTTAACCGCGATTCTGTTCGTTACGATCAGGAGATGCACCTCTTCCGGAATTCAAATATCAATCTGGTCAGGATCTGGGGTGGTGGTATAACACCTGAAGATGTCTTCTTTGACCTTGCCGATAAGTATGGAATGCTGGTCTGGTCCGATTTCTGGGTTACCGGAGATACGCATGGCGAATTTAAAGGTTCTACGGAATATCCACTCGAGGGAAAAGTCTTTATCGATAACGTAATCAGTACAATATATCGTATCCGTAACCATCCGAGTCTGCTTGTTTGGACCGGTGGAAACGAGGGGCACATCCGCAAAGACCTCTATGATCTGATGCGGAATCAAATCATCACCCTCGATGGAACACGTCCGTTTATCCCAAGTTCTTCAGGTTTTGCCAAACTTCCCAAAGGGTGGGATGGTGCCTGGCCCGATAACAAGGCCTCCGGGGTTTATAGCGGTGGTCCTTATACCTGGAAGGATTCCAAATGGTATTATCATTTAGCCGATACCGCAAAGGATTGGGTATTTAAAGATGAGACCGGTTTACCGTCTCAGCCACCTTACAACAGTTTGGTGAAAATAATTCCCAATCTGGTCTGGGATACCAAATTGCCGTTCCCATTGAATAACTCATGGGGGTACCACGATGCCTGCAGCGGAAACGGGAAATATGATCTCTATTATGATGCAATGGTAAAGCGGTACGGCGAACCTGCTTCGATGGAAGATTTTTCGAATAAGATGCAGCTTATGAATGCAATGGGTTACCAGGGTATTTTCGAATCTGCAGGGCATAAACTCAACGATATCGGTGGGGTGATGCTCTGGAAGTTAAATGCGGCTTTCCCAAGTGTTGTTTGGCAGATTTTTGACTGGTATCTTGAGCCAAATGCCGGCTATTACGCGATGCAGAATGCTCTTGAAACGGTTCATATTCAAATGAATCCACTCGATTATACCATTACAGTCTTAAACCGGACCTACAAACCAGTATCCAACCTTACTCTACAGGCTGATGTTTTCGGAGTAGATTCAAAACTTCTGAGTACCCAGACTTCGAAGGTAAACCTTACTGCTACAGATGTGCATAACACTTTCTCATTATCCAAAACCTTAGCAAATGCAAAGGGTGTAAGCTTTGTTGTCTTAAATCTGAAGGATGCGGCAGGAAAAGTTATTTCCCACAATGTTTATTGGGTTGCAGCTGATGATAACTTCAAAGCGTTAAATTCGATGCCAGGATCTGCGGTTCAGACTATCCTCATTAAATCAGAAAAGGGGAGGAGCGAGACAACATGGACGCTCAAATTCAGCAATACCACCAAACAACTTGCATTTTTTGTCCGTCCGCAGTTGATGGATAATGGGGCAGAAATTCTGCCTTGCTATTGGTCAGCAAACTATTTCTCCCTCGCACCGGGTGAATCGTTGAATGTTACGGTTAGCACTTCATCGGCCAAACTGAAGAGTAAGAAGATTGAAGTTCAGGTTGAGGGGTGGAATTTGAAAACGACGGTTATTGCATTGAAGGGGAACTGATTGGTTTCAAAGGGTCAAAACTAACATTGAGGCAGCTGCATTGGGTCCCGCGGTTTGGAACCGCGTGTAGATTGTCTTGCAGCGAATACAATTCGCCTCACCCAATAGTCGGATTCTATTCCCCTTATCCGGATTTTTTAATAAAATTTTGTACCGTATGTCCAATTCCTTTTCCATATTGTCTGACAGTCGTACCTTGTTCTTAGAAATGGTTCCATTCGGATTATATTCGGTTATTTTTTCAGACTCCACCCTTTTGCGAAATGAATATCTTTCATCCTCGATTCGGGGGTGACCTTAAGACCGGATAATTTTCCCTGTTTTATAACCCCTTCCACGATAGTTTTCTTCATCGCATGTAGTTTGAAGTTGACATCCCAGTTCTTAGGCCAGGCGGGGAGGAGGAGAATTTTGCCGTTATCCTCCTGGATCAGCATACGTTGAAGTGCCGTTGATCCCGATCCAAACTGATCGAAGTCGGGACACGAATCGGGACCCTCGCGTCCAAAGAGGGGGAATCGAACCATCGTTGAGGCGATCCGAAACCGGCGCACCAACCCTTTTGAAGCCTCTTCAGCATTACCGGCAAAAGCCCAGTCGATCTGATCCTGTGTCCAGCAACCTCCACCCATCGCATCTTTGAGGGAACGGTGTTCCATGGTACGGTTCACAATACTATCTGTACCATTAATAACTCCAAAACAGCGGAATGGAAATACGGGATAGAGCTCTCCATTCTCGGCGTTCTCACGCTTTTCCCACTTATCTGCCGGAGCTATGGCTTTATGACCATCGATCGTTTGCAAAGGAACATTGGGAATCTCACTTAGTAATTTACTCCATGTTTTTTGATCTTCAGCAGTGCCGGCTTTCATTCCAAGTAACTGACCGAGACAAAACCTCAAACCGGCAATATCAGGTGACGGGTTTATGGCGACCCACCAGGTTTCGACCACCTGTGCAGGTTCAAGATGGAGTTTACCGTTGGCTTCGCGTGGATAATGTTTATCAAAGAAGAGTAATATCTCACGGGCAAAGGGGAGCATGACTTTATCGCGAAACTCAGGATCAGCTGTGTAATTGACATTATCACACATCATTGCAAGGATTTCGAGGCCGCAGGTGAAATAATAATCGTGGTAGTACCCCACATATTTTTCACCGGGTTTAGTTCGCGGAGGACGCCCCTCATTTCCGCAATCATGCTCGGCGCCGTCGGGCTCAATATTTTCGCGGTAATAGGCTCCTTCGTGGCCGAACCACGCTTTTGTTATTGCTTTACGTACCTCAAGCAGGTTCGAATAATAACTGAAAAATGGTTTCATAAGGTCGTTATCACCGCTTGCAAGGAGTGGCCAGTAGAGTAACCGCTGATTCTGAAAAGTGTACCGCCGCCCCCATAACCGGTCATCCTCATGAGTGAGCCACGAACCATCCTTTTGCGGGATCATTCCTGTCCGGTTTTTCAGATCCTGCTCCTTAAATCTCAGCTGTTGGGTGAAAAGGCCACCATTGAACTTCGTCTGCACTTTTCCCCGGCTTTGACACGCCATGAGGAATCGAAAAACATTGTAACTCTGAGAAGTCAGCGCCGCTCCATCTTCCTCATCGCGGAAACCATCACTGTTGGCTTCACCTTTGAGAATTTCGCGTTTGGCTTCGGGAAGGGTATTGTCGGTGGCAATAATCCAGCTGCGGTTCCAGAAGTCTGACCACCACCGGGTGTGTTCGTTCCAATCCTTTTTCAGATCGGAGGGGCGTGCGGCCTGGTGTTCGATCGTGCTGATCCATTTTGACGGCTCAGAAGTTTGCATCGTGAGCGCATGAATCCGAATATCGAAGGTTTTTCCTTTGCCGGTAAGGGCGCCGTTAGTCAATGTGAGCTGCGGGCTTTCGAGTAGATTTCCAAAGGTATTGAAGCGGAACGGATCCGGAAATTTTGTAGCCATCTGTTCTACACCGTAATATTTGAGGTCATCTTTGTAAATACTCCGGTCACCAACGGGAAAGTACCAGAGAATTTTGCCGTTCCTTTCCAGTTTTACATCCTGCGATGGTTCTCCTGTCGCTGAAGGGTAGAACTTTACACCGTTGAATTCAGCGAGGTTAAAGACTGTACAGTCAATGCGTTTCCATAATTCAGGTTTGACCGCGACTGTAACCTCTGAAGGGGAAGAGATTTCTGCATGAAAGACAGGGCGGTTCGCGTCTGCCCAGATCCGGATAACTACCCCGTCTGCCTCGATGCGGATTGAGCCGGTTGCCAGGTCAAGAGTCTGTTTGAATGGCTTTCCGGACTTGAAAGGATTAGGGGTTAGCGAGATGCGCACCCGGCCGGTTTTGAAGATATCTCCCAGGTAATTATAGGCATCGTTTTTTGCAAGAAGCAGGTAAAGATCACCATTTTCAATGGCATAAACACCAGCGGCAAGGTCTCCGTTTCCGATAGGCATCACACCGGTGGCATCCTTTGACGGAGCGTTCCAAACGACATTATACCGGCTTATCTGATGGTCGGGTCGGGCTGCCGCATGGATAATATTTCCTGTAATAATAAAGAATATCAGGCAAATTAAAAAGAAGGACTTGTTAATAAGCATCGGAGACAAGTTTTAGTTAGATTCGGATTTTACCCTTATTGTTGGGTTTTAAAAATCCGGTTAAATCTACTAAAGAGTTCTCAAATAATTAGTAAGGATAGATACCTTTTGTGGCGCCTGTTAAATATGCATTTAAGATTTGTCCGTCAAATACGGAACCATCGCCGCGATTAAAAATTGCCATCGTATTATTGCCGGTTCCTCCGTTATCCCAGATAAAGGTTGCCATTCCGTTTTTCTTAGCATATTGTGTCACATATTCAATATAATAAGCCCTTGAATCCAGGTGGTGCTGAAGTAAACTGCCGGTCAGTGATGAACGGCGAACGGCACCAAATTCGCCTAAAATAACCGGGTAGCCTTTATCCACAAAATTGGTTTTCATCTTCAGAAATTGAGCCGCCAGATAATCTTCTTCTCCCCAGGAGGGAATAATTCCAAATTGAGCAAAAGGGGCTCCCCAAAGATTTTTTACCGTAGCCCATGATGCATCGGTTTCGAGCCCGCAATATTCCCATGGATCGTAATAGTGCACCTCCACCATAAGGCGATTGGCCTGACTATCTTTTGCTATAATCAGATGATTCATAGCGTCGTCAATATTTGTTGCATACGACTGAATGACCAGATTCCGGTATGTGTTTTTACCACCCGTAGAACGGACTGCATTCACAAATGTCTGGTTATATGAGAGCTGTACCGTATAATTTTCAGCCGTTGCAGTGGTGCTTGCGCTTACTTCATTGGTCCCTGCGAAGAGAAGATGTTCGTCATAATCTCTGAAATTGACCGCTATTTGTTCCCAAAGCGCTTTTTGTTTGGCATTTACACCATCCTGACTCGCAAAATCGGGGTGATTTTCAAGCCAGCCACCATCCCAATGAATATTTAGGATAACATACATTTCATTTTTTATGCAATAATCAATGACCTCTTTTACGCGGGCAAGCCATGAACTGTTTAACTGGCATGTTGCGGAATTTACGATATAACCATTCCATCCGCAAGGGATTCGGATTGCATTTATACCAGTCGATTTTATCGAATCGATAAGGGCTTGGGTTGTTTTGGGATTTCCCCAGGCTGTTTCGCTGCCAGGTGCTTCGAGCGAATTGCCCAGATTCCAACCTGCAAACATTTTTGCTGCCAGGGTTTTGGCATCACTACCCATACCGGTTGAATTTGCAGGAATCGGATTACTGTAATCGGGATAGCTAATCTTAGCAATATTTTGTCTGATCCTTACCAATACCTGCGTTTTACTATCCATTACAAGTGAAAGGGTTGCTTCACGCACACTACCGGTTGAATTTGCATCGGCACTAACAATAAGCTTGTCAGTGGCCTTTGTAGAAGAGCTAAATGATAATCCAACCCAGGACTGACTGGAAAAGGCATTCCATTTCGTGCCGTTCATTGATATTGTTAGCGTATCTTTTCCTCCTGATTCACTGAACTTTAAAGTGTCCTGACTTGCAGTAAACTGAGGAGTTGGAACTACCACCGGAATTACCACAGTATTTGTTTTTTTGCAGGAACCTGCAACCACAATTATAATTATCGCGAAAAGAAATACGATTGTCTGTTTGGTCATTTCGGCTGGTTGATTTATGTTGTGAGTTATAATTGTGGGAAGGATTTCCGCCCTTCCCACATGAATTCATAATTTCCGGGTTGTGTTAATGCAAATCGTAATAGGATTTGCTTACAAAATTATATACGAGGAAACAGGCACCCTGACCTGAAATTACCGGATCGCGCAAAATGGCAATCTGCAATTTGTCGGCAGTAAGTGAGAAAATTTTAAATTTCCCGGTCCACGATTTTGTTGTATTCGTATCGTAATTGATTGGGTGGATTACAGAAACATCATTCAGAGTAAGGGTGTGGTTTGCTTCATCAAGCATATATGTGCCTGATTGTTTTCCACCCATTTTGATACCGTCTGAAGTGGCAGTGTGATCCACCTGAACATAAGGGCCATTGTTGAGGTTGAAGGTCATGGATCCAAAATTGGCAGCTCCGCAAAGCCAGGTATTTCCTGACCATGAAGGGTTCCAGTTCCACGAGTCACCACCTACTTTGACTCCGTCAGTAACCGATATCCAGCTGTCATTCGTTCCATAGAAAAAAATGGGACCATCCCATATTTTGCTGACTCCCTTCGCATCAAGATCGAGGTACCAGGTTTTTTCATTGCCATATCCACCTGATAGGTTAGTCCACAAAGCTGTGCTAACCGCATTCCTGTCAACAGTGTTTATTGTTATCAAAAGTGAATCAGCCTGAACATAACCACCGGCACTCTCAACACCGTATTTAAAGGTATATACTCCCGGAAAAGCGACGTTAACTGTATCTGTTACACGTATTGAACGACCAAATGGAGTTGTCCAGAGGGGAGTAACACTGGGAGTTAAACTTGTCAGAACAATGTTGTTTGGATTTGATGCCGACGGAACGATCGTGAACTTCAATTCACTTTTGCTCATTAACGAGCCAAGTTCGTATTTATTGGGTGTACAAGCCGTGAAAAGAAGGATCATGGCCAATATCGCATATAAGATTCTAAATGTATTTTGCATAACTATTTTTTATTAAATATAAATAATAATTACCAACCGGAATTTTGTTTCAACACGCCTGTTGATA
>Ga0118677_10015484_pt1 | contig 10594 bp, 7 predicted proteins | sample AliMusrvi5mmetaG_FD_86154 | JGI IMG/M metagenome (GOLD analysis project Ga0118677, IMG submission 86154)
ACAAGGCGAACATGCGGGCGATGCCGTTCGACGACCGCTCGATCGTGCTGCACACCGGCGGCGGCTGGCACGGCGGGCCGCCCTCCCCGGACGGGTTCTACACGTACGTGGTGCAGCCCGGCGCGAACTTCCACGCCTGGATGCAGGACAACGTCCCGTCGTCGTTCACGGCGCTGATGCTCCGCCGCAAGAACAGCAGGCCCAACATCCCTCAACTGAGCAGGCGCAGCCACCCTCTGGAGAGCAAAGTTCAATGGAACCGCTTCGGGCAATTACTGTGGAAGATTTGCTTAACAGCCGAAAACTGCATTGGCAAATTTCGGGTGGGGCTTCGTGGAGCTACAACAGCAACATCTTATCCAGTAATAAGTCTGTTTCTGATCAAATCTTCTCTCCAAATTGCAATGCTATCATTACCTATGGTGATGTAGGAGCGCCTCTGAACATTGCAGGAAATTATAGCATTTCCGATAATCAATACCAGAAATACACCCAGTATAATGGGCTTGGGCAAGTAGGTGGGGTTAATGGGACATGGATTCCAGGTGAAAGGACCAGTGTGACCGGGGCACTCTCATCTACCGCCGGGCCAGGAAGCATTGTGGGTAGCAGCGTGCAGGGAAAATCGAGCAATTTAACTTCTTCTCTCGGAGTGCACTACAAAACGACTGAAAAAATTTCGTTGGGCTGCAATTTCGGCTATAATTCGATCACCTCCGGCACAAATCAAATTCAACATTATTCCGACCAAAACTTCAATCTTACGGGGGATTATCAGGCCGCATCTAAAGTTCGAGTAGGGGTTGGCGTTGGTGGAGGAACGCGAACAGCAACTGGACTTGAGGATGAAACCGATCAACACGTTAACCTGCGCTGGAATTACGAGATGACCGGCAAAATGTCACTCAATGGCGAAGCCGGAGGGGAGTATCGGATAAGTTCCAGCACCAACAGCGGCTGGCAACCGCGTTTCCAAGGCGAGTGGAAATACAGCCCCTTTAATGGAACAACTGTCGCCATTTCAGGATACAGGCGTGTGGATGCCTCTCCAGCAGGTGCCACGTTGGTTGTGGGGCAGGTTATTGGGTGCAATGCCGCGGTTTACCAACAGATTTTAAGACGCTTTCTTCTAAGTATTACAGGAGGAGTTGAAAATACTCAGAATGATTCTGCGAATCTTTCCTCCAACGGAGGGTTGGAGAGCCGTAGCGTCGGTAGCGCTACCCTGAACTATAATCTCCTGAGATGGATGGACGGCTCGGTGTTTTATAAAACCACATCCAGCCGCGGGGGAATAAGCTTTGATCAAACAATCTACGGAGTTCAATTTACCGCTCATTATTAATCGCAGTAATTCTTTGTTATAAAAAAATCCACTCGTGAAAACTATATCCTATTTCATATTCGTCATGGCCGTAATGATAAATTCCCTGAATGTGCGTACGGCCGCACAAGCGCCGGAAGTCGCGCCCACTCCCGCAGCCAAGGCGTATCAGCCTGCGTCGGAGGTTGCAGGAAAAACGCAGCGGCTTGGAACGCAACAACAAGGGAACCAGCAGGGTTCGATGGTAACGCCGTCACAGTCAAATCCCGTATCTGTCCCCCCGGCTGGACCTTCAACGCCCTCAGCGCTTGCCATTCCCGCCGCATCAATGCTCTACGTGCTTCAGCCTTCCGACGTGGTTCAAATCTCTGTTTATCGTGAGCCGGATCTTACCAGCGTCGTGCGTTTGGCTGCCGATGGCAGCATTACGTTTCCTTTGATAGGACGCGTCGTGTTATCAAATCTTACCGTTCAGCAAGCTCAAGATCTCCTTGTCCGCAAGCTCGGAGATGATTATCTCGTGAACCCACAGGTGATGCTGGTGGTTATGGAATACACCAAACAGCATTTTACAATTCTTGGCGAGGTGCAAAAGCCGGGTGCTTATGACTTGCCTGTGGAAGGGAAGTTGTCGATTCTCCAAGCGGTAGGCCTTGCTGGTGGATTTACTCGCATCGCGAGCCCAAGTCGCATTGTGGTTAAACGAAAAATGAAGAACAAAAAAGAAACGGTCATAAAAATAAATGCAACGAAGATGGCCAATAAAACATCGGATGAAGAATTTCTTGTTCAAGAAGGTGACGCAATAACAGTTCCTGAGAGTTATTTTTAATCTGCATTTACAACTTTGTTCCGTACTTGTATGAATCCCCAGAAAACTCCAATGGATAATATATCAACTGATGAGCCGCTAAATAATCCTGCCGCCAAGGGAGGCATGGATTGGATGGAATATCTTTTCGCCGTTAAGAAGCACCTTTGGCTCGTCGTCTTATCGACTGTTTTGGGTGTCGGATGGAGCATTGTTCAATTAGCACGGACGCCACCCGTGTATGCAGCGAAATCGGTGCTGCTGATTGAGCAACGAGCCGCACAGGTAGTGCGCATGGAATCGGTAGATCAAGCGGACGCACGTTATCTTGACGTGATGAATACTCTTGTGGAGACCATGCGGAGCAGGACGCTCTTTCAGCGAGTAGTCGACAATTTGAATCTTCAAGATAATCCTGACTTTCTGCCTAAAAATGCAAACGGACTGCCACACACAAAGGATGAGGCGCTTAGTATGTTGTGTGAATGCGTTAAGACAAATTTACGCAAAAACACGCGGTTGGTTGACATTTATGTCGAGCATGCGAATCCCGAAACCGCCCGAATGGTGGCCGATGGCGTCTCCCTGGAATTTATTCGGTGGGGGAACGACCAACGTATGGCGACCTCGCAATCGGCTAATGAATACATCAACGAAGAATTAAGCCGACTTCAGACTAAGTTGCACCGCTCTGAAGAGGAACTCCAAAAATTTCCTGAGCTAATGCGAACAGGTCCGATGGAGCAAAATCAGGACATTGTTGTCGATCGCCTCAAAGATTTGAATGCGCGTTTCAGCGCCGCCCGTGCAGAACGGTTGGCGCTTGAAACCGAACGCACCAGGGCGATCGAAAACGCTAATAATCCGGAAGAACTCCTCAAACTTCCCAGCGTAGCTGGACATCCGATTGTAGCCCCGCTCCTGGCAACCTTGGTGGATAAGGAATCTCAATTGGTAGTGCTGCGCCAGGAATACAAATCTAAACATCCAAAATACATAACCGCCGTCGCAGAAATCGAGAGTATGAAAGCCAGCCTGTATCAAAAAGCGATGGAGGCTTCTCAGCGGATTTCCATTTCGTGCTCCATAGCCCGAGAACAGGAAGAAGAACTCAGCAAGTCTGTAAATGCCCAGGAGATTGTATTATCAAAGCGTAACCAGGACATGTTGCAATATAATGTGCTTAAGCGGGCGTATGATGCCGATTGTGCGCTATATGAGTCCATGAAAGCCCGGACGAATGAGATTGATGTCACCAAGGGCGTGGATGGGAGTCCAATCAAAATTGTTGATCCTGCCATTGCGTCGGGGGTTCCGGTTCGTCCTCAGAAAATGAAAACGCTGTTCATAGGGGGGCTTCTGGGAATGATCATCGGAGTCATTGGGGCTATTGGAACGAACCGAATCCGTCGCCAATTGAGAACGGTTGACCAAGTGGAAAGTTTAACAGGATTTCCGGTTTTGGGTGCGATAATGAAGCTGAAGAGGACCAGCGCAGAGAGCGACAAAGACTTTTTGTTGAAACCGCAGGGAATAGCTTTGGAAAGCATCCGTGCTTTGCAAACAGCCATTTCGATACGCATCAAAGCAGACAACTCCCGCTCGATGATGGTGACAAGCGCCATTCCTGGTGAGGGAAAAACATATGTCAGCATTAGTCTGGCCATGGCCTTTGCTCAAGCTCGTATAAAAACGCTGTTGATTGACGCTGATATGCGCAAAAAGACCTGCTCGTCAATTTTAAGTAATAACACCACCAATTCGGATGGATTATCGGAATTGATGGAAGGGCAGGTGAGATTGGAGGATGTTGTCCACGCAACCGAGGTCCCCAGTCTTTACCTCCTTGCCGCCGGCAAGAATCGCCGGAACTCGGCAGAATGGCTGACGCCAGAAAGTTTTAGATTAGTCATCGAGAGCGCTCTGATGGAGTATGATCAAATTATCATTGATACGCCTCCTATTTTGGCTGTTAGTGATAGTTTGCTGATGGCAACAGAGGTGCAGACGGTATGCTATGTTGTCGGTTCCATGCAAGTACAGTACAAAGAGGTTGAACGTGCATGCAAGCTGCTCTCGGATGCACATAATCCCCCCCTTGGCATTATCTTGAATTTCTTGGAGAAACAATTTGGCGAGGGCGGGTATTACTATGGCGATTATTATGGGAAGGAGTATAACGAGCCCATCGGGAAGTCATAGAAAATCGGAATAGCATTTCCTATGTCGCACTCGACTGATACCGATGCTCGTCTGGCTCCGAAGGCTGGCCGATGTGGACGATATCATCGCAAATCGGACCCTGAACCGTATCAAGGAGGATTGATGGAAAAATGTAAACTCAGTTCATCGAAACTTTGACGGATTATGCCATTCAAAACGGTCTATAAATACATTAACGCGGGCGATCCCCACCCGCAAACGGGATTGGGGACGGTAGAAGGCATGCCTCATGATGCCTTTGTGCCCCGGCAGCTTTCGCGTACGGAGCGGTTTACCCGCATCTGTTTGTTTGGAGTGGACTTGATAGCATGGGGAATCGCGGCTGCCCTCGTAATGTTTCTGTTGGTCAATAATTCTCCTAGTGATTATTATTTAGTGCCAGGGCCACTTATAGCGATGCTGTCTCTGTATGTGATTAATGGATACAGCAGAAAAACGGCCTTCCGCTCACTGGAGTATTTTGGCGAGCATTTTATCGCAATCGTTTTTGCTGCTGCGTGTGCGATGCTGTTCATCTACGTTCTTGCTGCATTCAATCTTTTCGTCAAACCCAGCCGGGCGGCGATTCCCCTTGAACTTGCCGTTTTTGCCCTTATTTCGCTAGCCGCACGTCGCATTATCGGTGCCCGGATCGCGGCCAAGCACTCGCATGGCTTCCTGCTGGTGCTCGGCGAAGGAAAAAAAGCCGAGCGCTTTTGCAAGTATTGTCTCGAACTTGGGATCAATCGCAATATCGAACTTCTTTTGCCAAGTAGTGAATCGGCGACAGTGAAGAGATTTAGAATCCAATCAACAGGGGAGGGGCAAGGCTCTATCGAACCCGTTGAGTCACCATCATCAGGCTGCATCGCGGTGGTGCTCGCCTGTGACATTTCCAAACTGCACCCAGAGATATTGCACAAATTGATACGATTGCATTGCTCGGGTGTTCGCGTGCAGACCGTGGAGGCTTTTCAGGAGCAACATTGGCATCGCATAAACGCTCATACCGTGGGACCCGAATGGCTTTTTGATAATGAGTTTGCCCTGTCTCATGGATCGGTTTACAGCCACATTAAACGGCTTGGGGATATTTTATTTTCCCTCTTCGCTCTGGTCGTTTTCAGTCCCGTGTTTCTCCTTATTGCCTGCATTGTGCGGTTGGATAGTCCTGGTCCGGCCCTATTCCGTCAAGAAAGAGTGGGTAGGGATGCGGGATCATTTTCCATTTTGAAGTTTCGCACGATGGCTGAAAATAGTGGAGACATTTACACTCAAAAAGGCGACACTCGAATTACCAGAGCGGGCCGCTGGCTGCGACTGTTCCGATTGGACGAACTGCCACAGCTTTGGAATGTGCTCGTTGGGGAAATGAGCTTGATCGGGCCACGCGCCGAGTGGGTAAAGTGCGCAGAAATCTACGAGAAGGAAATTCCCCACTACCACATCAGACATCTGGTTCATCCTGGAATTACTGGATGGGCTCAAGTAAAATATCGTTACGGAGACAGTACAGAGGATGCCCTCACAAAATTCGAATATGACCTCTACTACATCCGTCATTTTTCTTTAGAGATGGATTTCCAGATTCTGATTAAAACCATCCACACCGTCATTGGTGGGAAAGGGCGCTAGAATGGGATGTTTCTGAGGGGTTGTCGGCGGCATCCCCGGAGTCGGCATCGGGATTTATCTTAAGTTTCAGAGGGAACGATCAAAGAGCTTGCACCTAGCTGCCCTCCTGTAAAAAACCGCACAGGGCAAGTAGCATGAAAGGCATCATCCTCGCTGGAGGTTCCGGCATCCATGAATCCCTCCTCGAAGCAGCAACTTTTGTAGAAGCTCTGCATAAACGGCAGGGGCTCATGGTCTGCTGCCCCGAAGAAATCGCCTCCCGCAAAGGCTGGATCTCCGCAGAACAGCTTAGATGCCTCGCTGAGCACCTCACCAAGTGCGCTTACGGGGAGCATCTGTCGAGTTTGACCTCCCTTTAGACCGGCTGAGAACTGGAATTTTTAGCGGTCATTTCATGGCCGTTTAGTCACATCGCAGACCATGCCGATGGCTCGCATTGTCGAATGAAAACCAAAAACGATCCCCAAGGTTCCGCTGTACACCAAAAACGAGGCTGGTTTTGGCCCCTCATGTTCTCAGCATCCATGCTGTTGACCGTGCTCCTCGTGGGTTATGAGGCTCATTTGGACGAGCGCATTGTGAACAAATGGAGAGCGCCCATGGCCGGGTTTCTCGATGGGCAGCCGGACGAGAAAAATTTCCACAAAGTTTTGGATCAAACCGTCGCGGATCTCAACAGCCATAAAACGCTGGCCAGTACGGCAAATTTTTATTGTCGAATCGAGAAGAGTGTCCGCGACTATTTAAAACAGAACAATGCAGACCTCAACCACTCGCATGCGTTGATGGCGATTGGGATCGCAGCCAGCCAGCCCTATCCCAACTCTTCGGCCCGCGCAGCTTTGGAAAAATATTGCGCTCTGAATTACAATGCCGCCGGCAAGCTCGTCATGGATTTGGAGGGGCTGGATAGCTTCACGGCGGGCACGGTTTTTTTGGAGATGTATGAGCAAACCGGGCAGGAGTTTTATCGGCAGGGCGCAGAAGCCATGGCTCACTATCTCACTGGAACCTACCCCAAAAACAAACTCGGCGTCATGGCCTATTGGGCCGACAAGCCTGATTTTGTTTTAGTCGACGACAAAGGCATGGTTTGTGGATTCCTGATCCACTATGGAGTCCGCTTTCATGATCCAGAAGCTCTGAACCTTGGCCTGCGCCATTTGCGTGCGTTTCTCGCGCACGGCGTGAATCTGCCGGATGGATTGCCCTTTCACGCCTATGACGTTTCTCTGGACCGGAAGTTTGGCCCCACAACCTGGCTGCGTGGCTCTGGTTGGCTCGCCATGGGATTGGGGGATGCTCTGGCATATCTTCCCAAAGACCACGAAGCACGTGCAGAACTCTCGAGCGCTTTGGTTAAAATGCTCGAGACGCTGCGGGGGTATCAAGAACCCGATGGTTGTTGGCGCTGGGATGTCAACAACCCCATGGCCCCTTTGGACACCTCGGGAACGGCGATGATCGGATATGCCATCGAGCGAGCCCTCCAGACCGGGGCAATCGATCCGTCGTGGGGCGGCGTTTCAGAAAAAGCGATGCGTGGCATTTTGCATCACACACACACCAATGGTTTGGTTGATCAAGCTTTGGCCGATTGCAATGGCGTGGGCCATTATCCTTGCTCCTTCGGGCCGTCCAACCACACCCAGGGTGCGACGCTCGTGTTTTTCTCGCTCGTGCGGCAGCGGCTCTCCGCAACGTCCTCGGCCCACTGACCTCAATGCGCAGAATGCGTAGTTTCTTTCCCGATCTATTCGAATAATGAGCAGCCAAATTGCATCTCAAGCAAAACCGGTGAGTAGTAGTTATGGGCAGATTCTGAAATCTTCGTCCATCATCGGCGGAGCCCAAGGAATCAACTATCTGATCAGCATGATCCGCATCAAAGCGGTGGCGATGCTGCTGGGTCCGTCGGGCGTGGGTTTGCTTGGGCTTTACACTGCGGCCACCACTTTGGTCGCCACCATTGCCGGGCTGGGATTGGATTCCAGTGGCGTGCGGGAAGTGGCTGAAGCCCATGGCAGCGGCGATGCCGAGCGCATTGCCCGCACCATCAAGACCCTACGGCGGGTATGCTGGGCAACAGGCATTCTGGGTTGGATACTCACAGCGACTTTGTCCTATCCCATCAGCGTTTGGACCTTTGGCTCGGGCGGTCGAGCGTGGGCGGTCGCCATCTTGGGGGCCACTTTGCTTCTCAACTCCATTGCCAGCGGGCGCAACTCAGTGATTCAAGGCACTCGCCGGATCGGCGATCTCGCCCGGCTCAACGTGCTCGGTGCCATCGTCAGCACCCTCGTCGCCGTTGGGGTATACGCTTGTTTGGGCGAAAAGGGGATTGTGCCCGTAATGATTATCACCGCCTCCATTAACCTTTGCTTTGCGTGGTGGTTTGCCAAGCGCATCCAAACCGTCTCCGTCACGCAGACGTGGTCGGAAACGCTTAGGAACTCCAAACAGTTGGTGAGTCTCGGCGTGGCGTTCATGTATGGCGCCCTGCTTTCCTCCATCCTCAACCTCGTGATCCGTTCATTAATCGTGCGTAAACTGGGGCTGGACGCGAACGGCATCTACCAGGCCGCATGGGGAATCTCCGGGATGTTTGCGGGTTTTATCCTCGGCGCGATGGGCACTGACTATTACCCGCGCCTCACGGCCATCGCTCACGACAACCATCAGGTGAACCGTCTGGTGAACGAGCAAATTGAGGTGGGCGCCTTGCTGGCCCTTCCGGGCTTGCTCGCGACGCTATCCTTTGCCCCGTGGCTCATGCACTTTTTTTATTCGACGAAGTTTCTCTCGGGCGCAGCCCTGCTGCCTTATGCGGCCATTGGTGTTTTTGGGCAGGTGCTTTCTTATCCATTGGGTTTTGTGCAGCGCGCAAAGGGCAGAACAGGTTGGATTTTTGTAAGCCAAACCCACGTCAACGTCTTAAATCTGGTGCTCGCCTCGGTGCTGATTCCAACCTATGGCGTGGTTGCTGCGGCTTGGGCGTTTGCGCTTACCACCTACATCCATGGCATCGTGGTATTCTGCATCGCCCGCCAAATCTCGCACTTCGCCTGGACAGCGCAATCGGCCCGCCTCGCCCTCTCCGCAGCAGGAATGATCAGCATCGGATTTGCCTCCCAGTTGTTCACCAGCGGCTGGCTCGAATTTGTCCTCGGAGTTGTGATCACATTTCTTGGCAGCCTGTTTTCGTTGCGCGGCATCACGTCACGTCTGGGAGCCGAACACCGCATTGTAAAAATGGCCCTGAAATTTCCTGGCGGCCGTTTTGCCTGCGGGCTCTAAACAGCTAAAATCAACCCCGTAATCCTCATTCAATTGCACGCTTCCCTGTATTCATCTCCTATGTCCAAGCCTGCTTTCTCACACGCTCTCATTCTCCACGGCGGTCCCTACATTGAAAATCGCGGATGCGAAGCGATTCTTCGCGGCACAATGGAAATCCTGCGCCACGAATTTGGCTCGGACGCGCGTGCGCGAGTGAGCGTGGATGCCAGCCCGCAAGTGGTTGCTGCGCAAAATGCGACCGAATCCGACCCGTGTGTCGACTCATTCCCGATGGCCGGGAGCGGACCGCGTTGGTCGGCGGATTGGTGGATGGGGCAGGTCAATCGCCGTTTTGGCACCTCGATCTACCCGCAATTTCGTGCGTTGAAAAAGCCTGCCAAAGGGGCTTCTGTCGCACTTCAAATCGGCGGTGACCATTATTCATTGGATTACGGCAGACCCATCGGGTTCATGGCCATGGATCGCTATGTGCAGGCACTCGGACTGCCTGTGGTCATTTGGGGCGCCTCTGTTGGTCCGTTCGATGCCGACCCGACGTTCGAACCCAAAATACTCGATCACCTTCGCGGCCTCTCGGCGGTTTTTGTTCGGGAAAGCGACAGCTACAATTACCTCCGCTCCCACGGCGTTACCGAAAACGTCCACCTCATGGCGGATCCCGCTTTTTTGATGAAACCGGTCGAGCCAGTTCCGGAAAAAATCGGCTTCGCTTTGCCGCAGGGAGCTATCGGAATCAACTTGAGTCCGATGGTGGCATTCTATCGCGGGAAAGCCCATTCCTCCGTGGATCTCAAGGAATGGCTTGGCTTCTGTGTCGGATTGATCAAATCCGTGGCCACCCTCAAACGTCCCATTTTGCTCATTCCGCATGTATATTCGTGCGATCCCGGCAACGACGACTTTGCGCTCCTGCATACGCTTTGCAAGGCGGTCGCGGGAGAAGTATCCGTGCCCGTTCAGGCGCTTCCTCACGGATTGAATGCCGCCGAACTCAAGTGGATCATCGCCCGTTGCTCGGTATTCGCCGGGGCGCGCACACACTCCACCATCGCCGCATTTTCCTCGCATGTGCCCACGTTCAGCATCGGCTACAGCGTGAAGGCGAAGGGCATTAACCGGGACCTTTTCGGGCACCTCAACCATTGCGTTCACGTTGCCGATCTCACCATGGAGAAATTCAGGGAAGGGGTGCAGGCTTTGCTCGCAGATGAGTCTGCCATTCGCACCCATCTTCAAACCCGGGTTCCCGAACTCCAAGCCAAGGCGTTGGGTGCCGGGGCAGTTCTAAGAAAAGTCTCGATTCAATCGGGCTGCTAAGAACG
>Ga0118677_10015485_pt1 | contig 10593 bp, 8 predicted proteins | sample AliMusrvi5mmetaG_FD_86154 | JGI IMG/M metagenome (GOLD analysis project Ga0118677, IMG submission 86154)
CAGCCTCTAAGTAGAAATTTTCTTCTCCCATGATTTTGAGCAAATGGGGCGATTCGAATTGCGCTGTGCCGCGGTAGATCGTGATTTTATTTGAGCGGATGAGCCCTTCGAGCCCTGTCCGGATTTTTGCGATGACCTGATCCTTCCGTTTTTTCATTTGGTCGTAATGAAAAGAGATGGGGCCCGTTGTGATGCCAAAATCTTTGGCCCGCTTCACCTGATGAAGGACGGCGGCATTTGCCAGAAGCGTTTTTGTTGGAATGCAGCCTACGTTGAGGCAGCATCCTCCGAGTAAATCTTTTTCGATTAGGGCAACTGATTTACCTAATTGCGCGGCTCGGATTGCCGCCACATAGCCTCCCGGCCCCGCGCCGATGATCGTGACTCTTTTTGCCATGATGTTTCCCGTCCTCCAAAGGTGTTTATAATTCCGGATGATACAATCAGCTTACCATCCTCCGGGACAATACCAAAATAAAAGAAAGGGAATTAATGAATCAAAAAATGGAGAAAAAATCAATGAGATGTTTGTTGGTGATGTTATGAGACAAAATCCAATTGTTGATGTACCTGTTTCTTTAATAAAGGCCTTTATTACAAAAGTGAAAAGTGAAACTGGTCAAGATGTTAACATGACTTGGAGTAATGAAACAGTTGCCAACGAAATAATTAAATATGTTTTTAGTAACTTTATGAACATTGAAAATTTACCAGTTTCGATATTGGTGGGTGATAAATCCCAAGGTCCGGTTCAAACACAAGGTCAACCAGTACAATCACAAGGTCAACCAGTACAATCACAGGGACAACCACAACAAGGACAGGGACAAGGACAACCTATTCAACCATCACCACAATCCCAACAAGTTCCACCTGCAACACAACAAACACCACAACAAACAGCCCAAACTATACCACCTACTGAATCATAAAATAAAGCATCCATCATAGCTTGAAGTTGAACAGACCACTTAAGCCACTTCACATCAAAACTTGCTTCATACAAATCAAGTAAACCCTGAATTAGAAAAGCGTAATCTTCTGCAAAGCCTTCAGCGGGTGCACGCTTCGATCTCCAAGACCTGTAAAGCACTCCTTTTTTGTGATCGAAAAGTTCATTAAAAATAAACTCTGCTGCGCGTGTTGCTGCGCTAAGATATTCTTTTGCAGCACTACTATTTACTTCATCGAAAGCTGCGATCACTTGCGAAGCTTTCGCGAAGGCAGAAATCATAAGCCCGTTCCAAGCTGTAATGACTTTGTCGTCTTTATGAGGATGCGGTCTGTTTGAGCGAACTCCCCGTAATACCTCAAGCGACTTAACGAGCAAGTCACTGGCCTCTTCCATAGAAAGACCTGCTTCGTTAGCTGCCGTACTCAGCGGCTTAGTCATTCTTAAAATATTTTTGCCTTTAAATTCATTAAAGTGATCACTTGCCTGAGGAACGTTCCCATTGGGCTCAATGGTATACACGGAACTAAAAAATTCAGCATCTGTTTTTAAATGTGTATTAATTTCATTCTGACTCCACAGGTAATATGCTCCTTCGGCGTGGCTAGATGGATTATCTGCTAACTTAGAATCTGCATCTTCTGCAGAATAAAATCCCCCCTTAGCATCTGTTAAATCACGCAGGACATAATCTAAAATATCGCGAGCAAGCCATACATGTCGCGCGTCGCCAGTTGCCTGCCAAGCCTCTAGTGCATTAACGCAAATTTGTGCCTGATCGTAGAGCATTTTTTCAAAATGCGGTACGAACCATTCACCATCCACTGAGTAACGATGAAAACCTCCGCCAATGTGGTCATGAATACCACCACGTGCCATATGACTTAATGTAGGAGCAGCCATTTTAACAGCAGCTGAACCCACATCACTTTTAATTCCCTGCATAGCTGCACAGCGAAAAAGAAAATCGAGATTAGATGGTCTAGGAAATTTAGGTGCTCCTCCAAATCCACCTTTTGCAGAATCAAATCCTTCGTAAAGTTGAGAGAAGCATGCTTGATAAGCTTCAGAGCCTTTCTCAGCGAGTGTGATACCTAAGTCCCCGGAGCTCACCTGAGCGGATTGTTTATTTTCCTTAAGTGTTTCAACAACCGTTTCACCTTGAGAAATCAAAGTCTTACGATCTTCTTTCCAGCCCTTAGTGATTGCTTGAAGAATAGAAGGAAACCCGGATCTACCTTGCCTGTCCTCAGGTGGAAAATAAGTGCCACCGTAAAATGGTTTCAAGTCGGGTGTTAACCATACACTTAAAGGCCAACCTCCATGCCCAGTCACTGCTTGAACAAAACTCATATACACTCGATCTACATCAGGACGTTCTTCACGATCCAACTTTACTGAAATAAACGAATCGTTGAGCAGCTTTGCAATAGCTTCACTTTCAAAGGATTCGTGTGCCATCACATGGCACCAATGGCAGGTAGAATATCCAATACTTAAAAAAATAGGTTTCTGCTCAGCAGCAGCTTTTGCGAAGGCTTCAGCACCCCATGGGAACCAATCGACAGGATTTTCTGCGTGCTGACGCAGATAAGGTGAAGATTCTAAGGCGAGACGATTAGGCATTGGCCAACAATGCTAAGACTGCATCGCTGCGCAAGCCACCGCATAGATTCTTATTTTTCATTAAAAAAACGTTATTTTGGTATAATTATCTCAACATAATTAATTTTATCTCATATTCACGTAAGTATATATAATGCATATATTTACATATAGTTAGACAGTAAATATAGCTTGCAAATCATCTTGCGGCCTCAGGAGGCCGTTGACGCCAGCAGGGTACAAGTAATGTTATGTTCTCTTTTTCATGCTTACACTTGCCGACATTTCGAAGTCCTACGGCACACGGACTCTTTTCAGTGATATATCCCTTTTTATTGCGCGCACAGATCGCTTTGGATTGGTTGGCCCAAACGGGGCAGGTAAATCCACGTTGTTTAATTTAATCCTGGGTGAAGAAGCCCCTGATGAAGGTACGATCGTTTGGGAAAGGGGCGCAGATTTCGGCTACCTTCCTCAAGAAACAGCTGAAGCAGGTGAAGACACGATTTTAGATATTGCCTGTGCTATTACTCCTGAGTTTGCGAAGTTGCGTGCTCAGATGCTTGCTTTCGAAGCCGGAATCGTAGATCCCGCTTTTGATGACGATTTAGATCTTCACGGCCGCTTTGATGAACTCGGCGGATACGGTATAGAAACCAAAGCAAAGATTGTACTGTCTGGTTTGGGTTTCAAAGAAACTGACTTTGATCGCAAAGCAAAAAGTTTTTCTGGTGGTTGGGTCATGCGTGCTCATTTAGGACGTCTACTCGCACGTGAACCTTCGCTTCTACTCTTAGACGAACCAACTAACCATCTAGATCTTGAAGCTTTGATTTGGTTCCAAGAATACCTCACGCGTTATCCAGGTGGTTTAGTAGTTATCTCACACGACCGTGCTTTTTTAAATGCGCTATGTAACGGTATTCTAGAACTAAAGCATGGAGCACTCGAGAGGTATACCGGCAACTATGATGATTACCTTAATGAGAAAGATGCTCGTAAAGAACAGAAGGCAGCTCTATTTAAAAATCAGCAACGTGAAATTGCCCATCTTCAAAAGTTCGTAGATCGTTTCGGGGCTAAGGCATCAATGGCCTCACGTGCTAAATCTAAAGAAAAACAAATCGAACGTCTTGAATCAGTCGCCGTTGATGAGCCAGAAGAAGATTTAAAGCGTATAAATTTTAAATTTCCTCAACCCACACGCTCAAGTTTACGTGTGATCAATCTTGAACACGTTGAACAAGCTTATGGAGATCACGTGGTGTACAAAGATCTTAATTTTGAAGCTGAACGTGGCCAAAAGATCGTACTAGTAGGGCCAAACGGTGCAGGTAAATCTACACTCTTAAAAATTCTTGCTGGCGTACTTCCAATCCGTGGCGGAACGCGTGAATTAGGCAGTAACGTGCATGCAGGTTACTACTCCCAGAACCGCTTGGATAATTTAGATGCAACACGCACAGTGATGGAAGAGGCAATGGAGATGCGTCACGTCAACCGTGATGTTACAGAACAAACAGCACGTACAATTTTAGGTGGGTTTCTCTTTAGAAAAGACGATGTCTTTAAAAAAGTGGGCGTTCTCTCCGGAGGCGAAAAGTCCCGTTTAGCTTTAGCTAAACTCTTACTTGCTCCTCCTAATTTGCTACTCATGGATGAGCCTACAACTCATTTAGACATTCCTTCTATTGATGCTTTGGTGAATGCACTGAAAGCCTATGAAGGCACACTAATCTTTATCAGTCATGACGTTTACTTCATCCGTGCATTAACTCAAAAAGTTTTGCATGTGCATTCCGGAAAACTTACTCCCTATGCAGGCGACTACGACTACTTCTTAGATAAGTCGGGCTTCAGGAATAAAAAGGGCGGCGTAGACGCAAAACGTGATAGGAATAGTCCAGCAAAACAAGAAGGCGGTCGCTCTATGAGTGAACGTGCTGCTCTGACTGCTGGCTTAACAGATGCACGTCCTAGTCGCTCAGCTGCAGACGATCAGGGTTCGCGCAATAAATCAAAAGATCAAAAACGAATTGAGGCAGAACAGCGGGCTTCAAAATCGGGCCCAGTTAAGAAAATGCGTACAGAGATTAGTTTGATGGAAAAAAAAGTTTCCGAACTTGAATCCAAGCAAAACGAACTAACTGCTCAACTTGAAGCACCTGAAACTTACGCCGAACCAGGAAAGGCTCAGCACTTAAATCGGGAGCTAGCGATTACTGTTTCGCAACTTCAAGAAGCAACCCAGACCTGGGAAACTGCTGCTGCTAAACTTGTCGAAATGGAGAAGTCTGAATAAGTGACTTGGCTATAGGCCAATCACTTGTTCAATCAATTTAAGTTTAGCTACAGGCTGTAAGCTGTAGCTAAATGCATGAGAAATACGCTCGCAAGCATGACGCAGTTTTATCTCATCATTGGCATATACGACTGCAACCACACTACCCTCAGTTACAGCCTGAGCAATCTTTGCAATTTGGCCTACTCCAACAGCAGGATCTACTAAGTCTTCAGCACGCTTTCTACCAGCTCCTAAATCAAGTGCCGCTAAAGCAATCTCTAGTGGATCTACTGTTTTAACAAAACCTGTAGTAGGACAAATAATTTTTTGGCTATACTTCGCCTGAGGTAAAAGCTCAGGAGAATCAATCACGCGCACATCGCCTCCTTGGGCCTTAACGACTTCTTTAAATACACGTAATGCAGCACCCGTTGTAATCGATGCCTCTAATTTCAAACGTGCATCGTCAGCTGTTTTAGCAGCACCAGATAATAAAAGCATGTGCTCACCTAAGGCATAAGTGAGTTCCATGATATCCTCCGGTCCATGCCCGTTTAGGCAGGCAATGGATTCTGCAACTTCGAGCGCATTACCAACAGCATGACCCAAAGGTTGCTCCATCGAAGTTAGCAGTGCTCTAACAGGTTTACCTGTGGCTTGACCAATACTTACCATACGCTCTGCGAGTTGCTTAGCCTTTTCAAAACTTGGCATAAATGCCCCACGACCAAATTTGACATCTAAGACAAGCCCATCAATTCCTTCTGCTAGTTTTTTTCCCATGATGCTAGCACAGATCAGTGGAATACATTCTACAGTAGCTGTGACATCACGTAAGGCATATAAAGTTTTATCTGCAGGAGCTAATTCTGCAGTCTGACCGATTAAAGAGATGCCTAGTTTTTCGACTTGAGTTACAAATTCAGAAAGACTGAGATTTGTTTTAAACCCATGAATTGAATCTAACTTATCAAGTGTACCACCTGTGTGCCCTAGCCCACGGCCACTAATCATAGGAACAGCCACTCCACAGGCAGCAATCATCGGTGCTAGATGAATCGAAATTTTATCACCTACACCACCCGTAGAATGCTTATCTACTTTATATGATTTAACCTGAGATAAATCAGCGATTTGTCCCGACTGAAGTACAGCCAAAGTAAGATCGGCGGTCTCAGCATATGTCATTCCCTTAAGAGTGATTGCCATAAGCATGGCGCTTAATTGATAACTCGCCCATGAACCATCGACTGCACCCTTAACAAAAGATTCGATTTCTTGCTTAGTTAAAGCAAATCCATCTCGCTTGCGTGCAATCGCGAGAGCAGGTGTTACAGAACTTTCGTACATGAATGCTTTATGCTCCGATTGGATGCCAAACAGTCTTGTATTCAAGTGTGTCCTGTATTCTGTACACACTTTCAAAGGAATCTGAATACCAATTAATATTATCTTCTGCCTTAAAGGTATGGATACGCTTCACTGTTTCTGCTGCTCCTAAGGCTAGTGTCTTACGCTCATCAGCTGTCGCTTCAGCAATGACGGCTCTTAAGTGAGCATGCGTAGCAAAAGTAGGAACAAGTTCCCTATGAAAACCTGTAAGTAGATTAACTACACCTCCTGGTAAATCGCTAGTAGCTAGCATTTCACCTAAAACAACAGCTGGATAAGGATTTAATTCAGAGGCACTAGCTACAACTGTATTGCCAGCAACGATAGCTGGAGCAATGAGTGAAATTAGACCTAAAAGCGATGCCTCTTGAGAAGCAATAAGGCCCACAATACCCATAGGCTCAGTCATGGTGAAATTAAAATAAGGTGCAGCCACAGGATTAACATTTCCTAAGACTTGCTCTAATTTATCCGCCCAGCCTGCATAATAAACAAGTCGGTCTACACTGGCAGCGACTTCGTTACGCGCAGCTGTAACGAGAGATTTTTTTGTGGAGCCTAAGGTTATTGCTTCAGCTAACTCTAAAGATCTTGCCTCAATCATTTCAGCTAAACGGTAAATAATTTGTCCACGATTATAAGGCGTGCGCTTTGCCCAACTAGGTCCCGCTTTTGCAGCAGCCTCTACTGCGTTACGTAAATCTTTACGTGTGCACTGAGGAATATTCGCAAAGAAATTACCATCAGCATCTTTCATTGCAAAGACGCGGCCACTTTCGGAACGAATAAACGCACCACCAACATAGACCTTGGGAGTTTTCGTAATAAGAAGTCGTTTCATGTGAGGTAATGTTTAAACGAGGTTTGCGTAGTCTAGTAGACCTTGACGGCCACCCTCTCGACCAAAGCCAGATTCTTTATAGCCACCGAAAGGAGATGAGGGATCAAATTTATTAAATGTATTAGCCCATACAACACCGGCTTTGAGTTCTGCAGCCATCTTTAAAATACGCGCCCCTTTATCCGTCCAAACACCCGCACTTAAGCCGTATACTGTATTGTTAGCTTTCTCAATTGCTTCATCAACCGTTCTAAAGGTAAGCACACTTAAGACAGGTCCGAAGATTTCTTCTCTTGCAACGCGGTGACTTTGTGTAACACCTGTAAATAAAGTAGGCCTAAAATAATAGCCCTGCTTAGGCAGCACACATTCAGGTTGATACAGCTTTGCACCTTCCTTAATTCCTGATGCAACTAAGCGTTTAATTTTAGTTAACTGAGATAATGAATTGATTGCACCAATATCTGTATTCTTATCCATCGGATCTCCAACCTTAAGCATACGAATACGCGTACGTAATTTTGAAATAACTAACTCAGCAACAGATTCTTGAACGAGTAAGCGTGAACCAGCGCAGCATACATGACCCTGATTGAAGAAAATGCCGTTTACAATTCCCTCTACTGCTTGATCAAGTGATGCGTCTTCAAAAATAATGTTTGCTGCTTTACCACCAAGTTCGAGGGTCATCTTTTTATCCGTTCCAGCCAAGGAGCGCATAATTTTCTTACCTACTTCCGTAGATCCAGTAAATGCAACCTTAGCTGCAAGACTATGTGCAATTACTGCACTTCCCGTTTCACCTGCACCGGTAACAATATTCACTACTCCTGGTGGCAAGCCTGCGTCTTGTAAAATCTCTGCAAATTTAAGTGCCGTAATAGATGTTGTTTCAGCTGGCTTAATGACAACGCAGTTGCCCGTTGCTAGTGCGGGTGCTAATTTCCACGCAAGCATTAGGAGTGGAAAATTCCAAGGAATGACTTGTCCCACAACTCCGAGTGGCTCAAGGGTTTTTCCAGCTGCAACATACTGCAATTTATCTGCCCAGCCTGCATGATAGAAAAAATGCGCTGCAGCCATCGGAATATCAAAATCACGAGATTCCTTAATTGGCTTTCCACCATCAAGGGTTTCAGCAACGGCAAATTCACGCGCCCTGTCCTGAAGTAGTCTTGCAATACGGTACAGATACTTAGCTCTTTCTTTACCAGGAGTCCTAGCCCAACTCTTTTGTGCACGCCCTGCTGCGAGATAAGCAAGATTTACATCTAAGGGACCAGCTAAAGCGATTTCAGCAATCTTTTTTTCATTTGCTGGATTAATTGAATCGAATCTTTTTTTCGATTTTGCCTGAGTCCATTTTCCATCAATAAAAAGATCATAAGTCGCCTTTACTTTAGGATCTGCTGTTTCAGGTGCAGGATCAAAATTCCATAAATTTCCGAAGATAAGTTCTGGTGCAGTGCGTCCACTCGAACGCATATTTTTTTGTTTCTTAGCTTTTGGAGTAGGCATGGCTTAAGAGATTAATAGCTTTCTGCTGCTTCACTAAAGGCATAGGGCGCTTGATAAGCACCGGTTCTTTGTTTTTCAATTTGTCTAACTAAATCATTTAACAGTGAACTTGCACCGAAGCGGTAGCGTTTATTAGTTAACCAACGATCGCCTAGCGTTTCTTTCACAGCGGTTAGAAATTGAAGCGATTGCTTAGCACTACGTATACCACCTGCTGGCTTCATTCCAATTGCAACACCGGTGGCTAAATAGTGATCCCGAATTGCTTCAAGCATGACTTGGTTATTACCTAAAGTCGCATTAAGGCCTGTTTTCCCGGTACTTGTCTTAATAAAATCACCTTCTCGAATCACTTGCATGGCTAAGCAAGATGCAGCTCTAATAGAATCATAAGTTTCTAATTCACTTACTTCTAAAATCACTTTAAGTGCAGACTTACCACAGGCCTGAACTACTGCAGCGATTTCATCTTGAACTAAAGCATACTCGCCAGAAAGAAAGGCTCCACGGTTTATAACCATATCGACTTCATCTGCACCTTGTGCAACCGCATACCTGACTTCTGCGAGTCGTGTTTTAAGCGGTGCTTGTCCTGAAGGAAATGCAGTGGCAACTGAAGCAATCTTGACGGGTGATACACCAAGATATTTCCTCGCATGCTTCACCATGGAAGGATACACGCAGACTGCCGCAACTTTCGGTGTGTCTGAAAATTCATGAGGTTCTATAGCCTTCTGGCAAAGTGATGCGACTTTACCGGGAGTATCTTTACCCTCCAAAGTTGTCAGATCCACCATCGAAACAGCGCACCTCAAACCCCATAGTTTTGAGTCTGTTTTAATACTTCTAGTTCCATATTTTAAAACGCGTTCCTCAATACCAACCGCATCCACGGTTCCTATTTTATCAAATAGTCGTTTGAGGGCTTTGGGGGCTAAAGGCGCTGACATACACTCAGTATCACTCTACCTGAGATGAAAAACAACGGAAAATTAAGCTCTCTAGAGTCTCGATTTAGCAATCCTTCGATTGTCATTTGTCCGATTTAGCCTTCAAATGAGCTCCATGCTTACTAAAGCCGAAATCCAGCGTATACGCTCCTTGCAAGAAAAGAAGCATCGCGAGGTCAGCGGCTTATTCGTTATAGAGGGAGCTAAAGTTATTAATGAATTAATTACTGCAAAGTATCCCATTAGCGAACTCTACGCTACAGATACATGGACTACTTCTGATGCAACTAGAATCAGTGCTGATGAGATGCGAAAGATAAGTCATCTACCAACACCCTCAGAGGTGTTAGCACTATGCCCAATTACGCATCTTGTTTTAGAACCTAACACGATCAATCAAGGCCTGACATTAGCATTAGATACCGTGCAAGACCCAGGTAACGTAGGCTCTCTGTTACGTATTGCAGATTGGTACGCAATTGACCGTGTTGTTCTTTCTTTAGAATGCGCAGATTTATTTTCCTCCAAGGTAATTGATTCAAGCAAGGGTTCATTTGCTCGTGTAAAAACCTATATTCACGAATTAACGCAATTAATTGAAAAAGCAGACGTTCCAATTCTTGGCTGCGATCTTAGTGGGGACGATGTTCATAAGATCGGCCCAAAACCAAATGCTGTTATCGTAATCGGTAGTGAAGGCAGAGGAATTTCAGCCTCTGTTCGCAGTAAAATTACTCAATTTATAACTATCCCTAAATACGGATCAGCAGAATCACTGAATGCAGCGATTGCTGGGGCAATTATTTGTGATATCCTAAAAAATTCTACCAGTCGTAAGTAACTAAGATTACTTACCTTTACCGCCACCCGCTGTCAGCATTGTACCACCCAAGACACCGACTGAGAAAAGAGCAAAAAAGATAAAGGCTGCTGGCTGATGAATGCTCTTCGCGAAGGCTAATGGAAATGAGAACTCAATTTCCTTGGTGTTATTAATTCCTGCGTAAAGCACGACAAAAAAAATAGCTGGCTCTAATACACATCTGACGCT
>Ga0118677_10015487_pt1 | contig 10591 bp, 6 predicted proteins | sample AliMusrvi5mmetaG_FD_86154 | JGI IMG/M metagenome (GOLD analysis project Ga0118677, IMG submission 86154)
TATGAGCCCGGAGCAAGAAAGTTCTGGCAAGCTGCTGACACCGCCTTCGGATATTTACGCCGTGGGGCTGGTGCTGTTCGAGATGCTGACCGGGCGGAATTACCGCCTGCTGAAGCCAGGTACGCGCGCGGCCAGCCTGCGCGAAGATCTGCCCCAGGCTGTGGATGACTTGCTGGCGAAGATGCTGGCGAAGACGCCGGAAGAACGTCCATGGAATGGCGCCGAAGCCGCCGGGGCGCTGAAGGCGGTGCAGGCTGAAGCCGCGCAGCGCAAGGTGCAGGTTGAACAAAAAAAGTTGGTCGAAACAGCTCCACAAGACCAGCCTGTTCCCGCGAAGCCGGGCAAGGGCTTTCTGGCGCGCAACTGGGGTTGGTTGGCGCTGGCTGTGCTGCTCGTTATTCTTCTGCTTGCAATCCGGCCAAACACGGCTGCATCGCCATCCCCAACTGCCGTTGCAGTACTCCCCACCCAGGCGAGCACTGCCGGAGTGACGCCCAGCTCCACGCCCTTGCCATTGGTAATAGCAACTTCTACCCCCTTACCCTCGCCCACCACGGCGCCGACCGAAACAGCTTTGCCCTCGCCCACGCCGATTTTGAGGATTGGTTCCACCTGGTTGCGTCCGGCGGATGGGATGGTTATGATGTACGTCCCGGCCGGGCCCTTTACGATGGGCGCGCATAAAGTAACCCTGAGTGCCTATTGGATTGACCAGACGGATGTGACGAACAGTGAGTATGCAAAGTGTGTTCAGGCGGGTGGCTGCCAACCGCATAACGCCAAAAGATCTGGTACTCGGCCCAGTTATTACGGAAATTTCCAGTTTGATAACTTTCCAGTGATCCATATAGATTGGAATCAGGCCAAAACCTATTGTGACTGGACCGGGGCGCGCCTGCTAACAGAAGCTGAATGGGAGAAAGCCGCGCGCGGGATAGTTGAGCATACCTATCCGTGGGGAGAAATCATCAATCAAACTTATGCCAATTACAACAACAATGTTGGGGATACAACGGCGGTATGCAGCTACCCGGAAGGCAATAGCCAATACGGTGTCTGTGATATGGCCGGGAACGTGTGGCAATGGGTGGCGGATTGGTATGACAGCAGTTATTATGATAAATCACCTGCCAGCAATCCAACCGGGCCAGCCAATGGGCAGTTTCGAGTGGTTCGGGGCGGTGGGCTTTTGGATGATGCTACATTCCTTCGTTCATATTACCGCGACAACGCCTATGAGCCTTCTGCCGCAATCAATGACCTTGGTTTTCGTTGTGCCCGCTCACAATAGCAGGGCTGACCCACAGGGCGCACTGCGTTTGAGCCCCTTCTTATGACATGCAAGCCCTGGCGGGCTTGTGACCCCAACGGGCAGGCAGCCCGCAGGGCTTTCACGAAATCAGGAAGGGATTTATCCCGCCCGGCCCGGTACGCACGGCGCGGCCTGCCCGCCATCCACGAATAAACCACGAATGCACGAATGTGCGCCGCGTATTCGTGGTTCTTATTCGTGGACGGCCTTTTGACACCGAGGCCTGCCAATCCATCGAATAGCCGCGCTTCTCATTTATAATTAACCCAGTCCATCGCACCCACGCACTTGCCATGCGCCTCCGCACTTCCGCACTTTCCTGACACCTGACACCTCCACACCTGACACTTATATGCCCTACACCCCCGGCGACATCCTGCTTGACAAATACCGCATCGAAAAGACACTCGGTCATGGGGCCTTTGGCGAGGTCTACCTGGTGAAGCACACGATCCTGCAGGTGCAGCGGGCGGTCAAGGTCTTGAAACATGACGCGCCCGGTATCGGCAGCACGCTGTTCGGCGACGCGCAGGCGCGCTTCCTGCTCGAGTCGCGGCTGGGGGCCAGGCTCAATTCCCCGATTTCCAACCCGCACCTGCTGCAGGTTTTTGATTGCTATATTTCGGATGAGCTGTGCCTGTTGGAAATGGAGTACGCCTCGGGCGGCAGCCTGGCGGCGCGCATGGAGCAGGCGCGTGCGACGAATCAGCTTATGCCGGTCGAGACGGCCTTGCAAATCACGCTCGAGGTGGCTGGCGGGTTGGCAGGGCTGCACGCCAACGATATCGTGCACCGCGATCTGAAGCCCAGCAACATCCTGTTCGATGATGAAGGGCATGCGCATCTGGGTGATCTGGGTCTGGCGCAGGTGCCGGGCGGGGAAAACCAGCGTTCGCAGTTGAGCAACCCTGAGCCGCATCCCGGTACACCGGCTTATATGAGCCCGGAACAGGAAAACTCGGGCAAGCTGCTTACACCGCCCTCGGATGTGTATGCTCTGGGGCTGGTGCTGTTCGAGATGCTGACCGGGCGGAATTACCGCCTGCTGAAGCCGGGCACACGCGCGGCCAGTCTGCGCGAAGATCTGCCCCTGGCTGTAGATGACTTGCTGTTTGCGATGCTGGCACGGGACCCGGAGCAGCGTCCCTGGGATGGCGAAAAGACCGCCGTGCTGTTGCAGGCTGTGGCGGATGGGAAAACCCCGGCAGGCGCAGTTCAATGGACGGAGAGCCAGGCCGCGGAAAGCGAACGCCTGGCGCAGGAGGCCGAGAAACAGCGCCGCAAGCAATCCGCGGAGCAGGCCCGGCAGTTGGCTGAACTGAAAGCGCGCAAGCTGGCCGCCGAGCGCCAGGCGCTTTTGGCCGTCAAGGAGGCCCGCCGGGAGCGGGAGAGATCGGCCCAGGAAGCGGAAAAGCCGCAGTCTGGCTTTTTGGAGCGTAATTGGCTGGGGATAGCGCTAGCGGGGCTGGCAGGGCTGGTCGGTCTGGTTGTGTTGTCCCTGCTTTTAGGCTGGTACCTCATATCTCGGGCCAGTCCCGCGACTGACACACCGATGCCCATGCCCACCCCCACCCCTGGTATTGGATCGACCTTCAAACGCTCCGACGGTATGCTTGATCTATATGTCCCGGAGGGATTATTCTGGCGCGGCAGTGAGGCGGCGCCCGATGAGCAACCCGTGCAGCAAATTTACCTGGGTGCGTTCTGGATCGACCAGACCGATGTGACCAACGCCATGTATGCTGTGTGCGTCCAGTCCGTGGTCTGCCAGCCGGTCAGTGACACAACCCGTTATGGAGACCCCAATTTTGCCAGCCACCCGGTGACTTTCGTGACCTGGGAAAAAGCCAGAACTTATTGCGAGTGGGTCGGGGGCCGCTTGCCAACCGAGGCAGAATGGGAAAAAGCGGCGCGCGGCACCGACGGCAAAACCTACCCGTGGGGTGAAAAATTGGATGGTAGTTATGCTAATTACGACTCAAATTTGGCGCCTGATACCACCGCTGTCGGTTCCTATGACAAAGGCAAAAGTCCGTACGGAGCACAGGATATGGCCGGAAATGTCTGGCAGTGGGTGGCGGATTGGGCTGGGTCGTATGACCCGGCCGTTACGAAAAACCCGACCGGCCCGGCGCAAGGCGAACGCCGTGTGATCAGGGGTGAATCATCCTGGCGGGATGATCCAACTGGGGGAGGCTATTATTCAGTCCCCCGATCAGCTCTGCGTTTTTCTGTTCTGCCGTCTGTTTCAAGCAAAATGATCGGTTTCCGCTGCGTGGTACCCGCTCTGCATTGACGAAAATGATACCTTATAACCTCGGCGACATCCTGCTTGACAAATACCGCATCGAAAAGACGCTCGGCCAGGGCGCCTTTGGCGAAGCCTACCTGGTGACGCACCTGCAGCTCAACGTGCCGCGCGTGATCAAGGTCGTGCGCCGCGATGCGCCGGGCATCGGCAGCCGGGATTATGCCGAAGTCCAGACGCGCTTTCTGCTTGAGTCCAGGCTGGGGGCCAGGTTGAATTCGCCGATCGCCAACCCGCACCTGCTGCAGGTTTTCGATTGCCATATTTCGGACGAGCTGTGCCTGCTGGAGATGGAGTATGCCTCGGGCGGCAGCCTGGCGGAGCGCCTCGGTCAGGCCAGGGATGCCAGCCAGGGCATGCCGGTGGGGCAGGTTCTGCGGATCGGGCAGGAGATCGCGGAAGGCCTGCGGGTACTGCATACGCTGGGGATTGTGCATCGGGATGTCAAACCCGCCAACATTTTGTTGGATCAGCAGGGACGCGCGCGCCTGGCGGACCTGGGGTTGGCGCAGGCGCCGGGCGGGGCCAGCCAGCGCTCACAGTTGAGCCAGCCGCGTCCGCACCCCGGTACGCCTGGGTACATGAGCCCGGAGCAGGAAAATAGCGGTGCATATCTGACCCCGGCTTCGGATATCTATTCCCTGGGCGCCACGCTGTTCGAGATGCTGACCGGGCGTTTCTATCGCAGTCTGCGGCCGGGCACGCGCGCATCCGGCCTGCTCAGCGACCTTCCGGCAGTGGTGGATGACCTGCTGGCGAAGATGCTGGCGCGAGACCCGGAGCAGCGTCCCTGGGATGGCGCCGAAGCCGCCGGGGCGTTGAAGGCTGTGCAGGCTGAACTGGCCGGAGACGCGCAGCGCAAGGCCCAGGCTGAAGCCCAGGCGCGCCAGGAGGTCTGGCAAAAGGCAATGGCCGAAGGACGCGCCCGCGAGCAGGCTCAGGAACAGGCGCGCAAGGAGCAGGAAACGCGCGCCCGTGAGCAGGCCCGCCAGGAACAGGAAGCCCGCACGCAGGCTGAACAAAAAAAACAGCTCGAAACACTTCCGAAAAAACGCCCGCTTCCCCGGAAAGTGGATAAAGGTTTTCTGGCGCGCTACTGGGGCTGGCTGGGGCTGGCAGTGTTGCTATTGGGCCTCTGTCTTGTTATCCTTCCGCTAGTTCTTTCAGCAACTACACAGTCGACCTCGGGTGTAGCGTGGACCCAGGCTAACGTTGCAACCCCGCCGACCGAGGTTGTACAGCCAATCCCGTCTGCGGGATCGTACACGCGCCCGGCGGATGGGATGACAATGGTATACGTGCCGGGCGGGACCTTCACCATGGGCAGTACGGATTTTTCGGATTTCACGCCGCACCAGGTGACGCTGTCCGCCTATTGGATCGACCAGACGGATGTGACTAATGCTGAGTATGCGAGGTGTGTGGCAGCGGATGGCTGTACGGAGCCTTTAAGTAAAAGCTCAGCCACCCATGCGGATTATTATGTTAATTCACAATATGCGGCTTACCCGGTTATCAATGTGAATTGGAACCAGGCCAAAAGCTACTGTGAGTGGACGGGGACAAAACTTCCCACTGAAGCGCAATGGGAACTGTCAGCGCGCGGGTTGGATGGGCGTTTCTGGGTGTGGGCTGGTGATACTATTGACGAAAGTTACGCAAACTCTAACCGGAATATTGGCGACGCAACGGCGGTGTGTAGTTACTCGAAGGGTAACAGCCAGTATGGAGCCTGCGATATGGCGGGCAATGTCAAGCAATGGGTGGCGGATTGGTACGAAGATTATAGTATTTCACCGGTCAGCAATCCCAGTGGGCCGGCTAGTGGAAAATATCGAGTGCTGCGGGGTGGCTCGTGGAACAGCGACAGCGGCAGATTGTACACTGCCTATCGTTATAACGATGTTCCATCCGATTCCGGTGACGATATTGGCTTTCGTTGTGCCCGCTCACAATAGCGGGGCTGAAGCCCCAGCTCATAACATGAAAGCCCTTCGGGCTTGTGACCCCAACGGGCAGGCGCCCTTGATGAAATCCAGACAGCCCGCAGGGCTTTCACGAAATCAGGGAGGGATTTATCCCGCCCGGCACGGGCGGCCAGCGATTTACCTCAACGCGATTCCGCATTTCTAATATATAATTAATCCAACCATCCGCACCCCCGCATTTCCCTGACACCCGACTGCCATCCACGAACGCGGATCGCCGTGTAATACACGAATACGCGGCGCGCATTCGTGTATTCGTTCTATCTCGTGGAGGACAGTCCAGAACAAATTCGAGGCCCCTTTACGGGAGGGGCCTACGGGCGCAGCGAAAGCCGTAATCATCGAAGGTCATGGCTGGAACAATCCTGATGCGGATAGCGGAGCGCACGCTGATATCGTTACTGAAGTCCCATGAGCCGCCGCGCAGTATTCGATAATCCCCGTCGGATGGCCCGCCCGGATTACTGTCCGGTGAATTCTTATAATAATCTCCGGCATACCAATCCGCCACCCACTCCCAAACGTTGCCGGCCATGTCCGCGCAGCCGTACGGACTGTCACCCTGCGGACTGTAATTCCCAACCAGGGTGGTATCTTTTACATTAAAGTTAAAATTGCAGCGCTGCGCATCCGGCGACTGGTCGCCCCACGGGTAAATGCGCCCATCCGTTCCGCGCGCGGCCTTTTCCCATTCCGCCTCGCTCGGCAGGCACACCGGCGCGCCGCTGATTTTAGCGGCCCACTCACAGAAGTCCCAGGCATCCTGCCAGCCTACTTTCACAACCGGATGGGATTCCTTCCCGATCGGCATTTTATTGCTTACCCAATGCACAGGCGGCTTTCGCTTGGTGGACTGCATGAAAGCCAGGTACTGCCGGTTGGTGACCGGGTACTTCCCGATCAAATACTCATCCAGACTCACGGTATGCTGCGGCTGTTCTTCTAACCGGGCGTGCTTGTCTTTTATTGGGTCACTGCCCATCAGGAACACACCCGCCGGTACGCGCACAAATTCCATCGTCACGCCCGGCGCCAGTTCAATGATCAACCCCATGCGCTTCTTTTCTTCCTCGGCCAGCTTGCGGGCTTGCGCGGCAGCCTGTTCCGCCAGTTCCCTTTCTTTGCGGACACGCGCTTCTTCGGCTACCTTGCGGGCCTGTTCTGTAAGTTCCTTTTCCCGACGCAGGCGCTCTTCTTCAGATTCCTTGCGGGCCTGTTCCGCCAGTTCCTTTTCCTGGCGCAGACGCGCTGCCCCGGCCTGCCCGGCGGCGCTGCCCGTATTTTCCAGCGCTTCGCGCAGCAGCCCGGCGGCGATTTCCCCATTCCAGGGGCGCTCGCCTGGCGATTCCGAGAGCATCCTGACCAGCAAACCATCCAGGGCCGGGGAGACCTCCGCGCGCAGGCTGGTGGCGCGCGAGCCCGGCGGCAGCATGGTGTAAATGCGCCCGGTCAGCATCTCGAACAGCACCAGCCCCAATGTGTAAATATCCGAGGGCGGTTTGAGGGTTTTCGCCGAATTCTCCTGCTCCGGGCTCATGTAACCGGGTGTGCCGGGATTCTTGGACTGTTTGACGGGCTTTTCCGGAATCGGAATCGCGGTATCAAAATCAATCAGCCGCACGCTGCCGTTGCGCGTGACCAGAATATTCTCCGGCTTGAAATCCAGGTGCATGTAGCCGCTTTCGTGCACATGCAGCAGCCCGGATGCGGCGTCAATCAGGATTTGCGCGACGTTTTCCGTCAGAATGGGATCGTGTTTGGCGAACAGTTCCTTGAGGTTCTCCGCCTCGACGTAGTCCATGAGCATGTAATGGGTGCCGTCCGCCTTGCCGTGTTCGACGTAACCGACGATGAAATCGCTTTCATTCAGCTTGGAAAGCACTTCACAACCGCGCACAAATCGGCGGCAGGCGACAAAATTGAAACGCAGCTCCTTTTTCAATTTCCGCAGGGCGTATGGTTTGCCGCGCGGGTCGGTGACGAGCCAGATTTCCGACATGCCGCCGCTGTTCAGGAGCTCTTGGGGATAATACTTTCCCGCAAACGGCTTCTGCGCCGCGTCACCCATTCCCCCATTTTTTAATGCACTCGCCATACCAATCTTTAAATATCACTTTGCGCCCGCTGACGCGAATAAAAACCCTTGCCCCTCCCTTTTGCCTGCGGAATCAATTTGCATTTGGCGGCGGAAAAATTATCGTCGCGTCATGCGCCCGCCCGTCGCTCCGTTGCGAAACTGGCTCAACACCGGTTTGGGTTTTTTCTACCCGGAAATCTGCCAGCTTTGCGAGGCGGAGCGCGCCACGGCCAGCGAGGGCTTCGTCGGCGCAAAATGCTGGACGCAGGTCCGGTTCATCCGCCCGCCGTTCTGCGAACGTTGCGGTTTGCCTTATCCCGGCGATCTGACCACGCCTTTTGAATGCACGAACTGCCGCGAGCTGGAATTGCATTTCACCTCCGCGCGTTCGGCCGTGGTCGCCAAGAGCGTGGTGCTGGAAGTGATTCATCGTTTCAAATACCAACGGGCCTTGTGGTTCGAAAATTTTCTTGCCGATCTGTTCTTGCGCGAGGCGGTGCCCGTTTTGCGCGGACAGGGCTGGGATTTCATCGTGCCGGTGCCGCTGCATCCGTTGAAGGAGCGCGAGCGGGAGTTTAATCAGGCCGAAATCCTCGCCCGTCATTTAGGCGAAGCCATCGGCATTCCCCTTAACGCCAAACTGCTCCGGCGCGTCGCCTCGACCTTGACGCAAACCCGGCTGACGCGGGAACAGCGGGCCGCCAACATGCGCGGTGCTTTTGAGGTTCGAGCCGGGATCGAATTGAACGGCGAACGCGTGGTTCTGGTGGACGACGTGTTCACGACCGGGGCGACGACGAACGCGTGCGCCCGGGCGTTGCGAACCGCCGGGGCGGGTGAGGTTTGTGTCTGGACAGTGGCGCGCGGCGTTTAGTATTATTTTAAGCAATCAAATGGATACTACTTCGTTCACGAAGAAATCACTTGGTCTGGAATCGGTTGAACCGGCGTTGACGCCGCCGACGGGCCAGACGCACACGTTTATCAAGAAGCCCAAGCTCGGCTCGGGCAAATCCAAAACCAAGAAGCGCGAGATGCCCGAGGGCCTTTGGACAAAATGCCCGACCTGCGCCACGATGCTGTTCGACAAGGAGTTGGACGACAATCTCAAGGTCTGCATGAAGTGCAACCATCATTTTGCCATCGGCTCCCGCGAACGCATCCATTCGCTGGTCGAGACCTGCACGTTCGAGGAAATGGATGCGACCATGTCGAGCGTGGATGTGCTCCATTTCAAGGGCGCGTCCACTTATGCGTCCAAGCTTGATGCTTACCGGAAAAACACCACTCTCAAAGACGCGGTCGTCACCGGCTTGTGCAAGATTGGCGACCAGCGCGTCGCTCTGGGGGTGATGGATTTCAATTTCCTCGGCGGCTCCATGGGTTCCGTTGTCGGTGAAAAACTGACGCGCCTCATTGAACGCGGCACGGAAAAAGGATTGCCCGTCATCATCATCTCCACCAGCGGCGGCGCGCGGATGTATGAAGGGATGTTCAGTTTGATGCAGATGGCGAAGACCAGCGCCGCGCTGGCGTATCACGCTAAAAACCAGCTGCCCTACATCAGCATTCTCACGCATCCGACCACGGCTGGCGTGATGGCGAGCTATGCGACGCTGGGCGATCTGATCCTGGCCGAGCCGGGCGCGATGATCGGCTTCGCCGGGCCGCGGGTCATCAAGGACACCACGCAGGCGGAGCTGCCGCCGGGATTCCAGACCGCCGAATTTCTGCTCGACCATGGATTGATTGACGCCATCGTGTCGCGCAAGGAAATGAAGGCGCAACTGATCGCCTACCTGGACTTTTTCACCGCCGGAAAAAAGGCTGCCGTCGCTTCGTGAAAAATTGAACAAACCGGTGCGTGGAGATTGCGCCGCCGTTATTGGGTCAATTCGTAATTCAAAAACGAGAGACAATAAATCGTGGCGGTCTCCACGCGCAGGACGAGCTGGCCCAGTGAAATTGGCTGCCCGCCTGCGGCTTGAATCGCTTTCAATTCCTCCAAAGTAAAATCGCCTTCCGGTCCGATCCAGACGCCCACGCTTTGCGGCAATCTGCTGTGCTGCTTTTCAAACTCGCGCAACACCTCACGCGGGTGGCGGCGTTCCGGTTGCAGCGAACCGATGAGTAGCAGGTCGAATTTTTCTCCGCGGGCGATGAATTCCGTCGGCGTCACCGGCGCATCGACTTTTGGCAGCCACGCCGCGCCGCATTGTTTGATGGCTTCGACGGCGACTTGCTGCCACTTGTCGCGCTTCTTCTCCGCGTCGTCGCCGTCGAGCTGCGTCACCACGCGTTCCGATAAGATCGGCACAATACGCCGCGCGCCCAGCTCGACGGACTTCTGGATGATGCTCTCGATGATCTTTCCCTTGGGCACGGACTGCAGCAAAGTGACGGCGCAGGGCAGGGGGGGCGTGGTTTTCTTTTCCTTCACGGTCAACGCTAGTGAATCGCGTGCGGCATTTTCAACGGCACAGGAGAATTCATTGCCCGCGCCGTCGAGCACGGTGACGGCGTCGCCGCGTTTCAGGCGCAGGACGTGCAGCGCATGGTGCGCCTCGCGCCCGTCCAACCGCAGCGCATTTCCCGCGCAGCGTTCCGGCGGTAGATAAAAACGATGCATAATAATTCGGTGGGCGAGACTCCGTCGAGCCCAAATGCTCTCCACAAGTTTTCTTTGGTCAGGGCTCGACGGAGTCTCGCCCCACCGTTTTGATTCACTTGAAAAACTTTTTCGCCTTCTCGAAAAATCCCTGTGACAGCGGCATCTCCTTGCCGTCGCACAACGCGGCGAATTCCTGCAGCTTCGCCTTTTGCTCGTGGCTCAACCGCGATGGCACTTCCACCTGGATGCGCACGTGTAGGTCGCCGTGGCCGTGGCCCTGCAGGGTTTTCACGCC
>Ga0118677_10015488_pt1 | contig 10589 bp, 8 predicted proteins | sample AliMusrvi5mmetaG_FD_86154 | JGI IMG/M metagenome (GOLD analysis project Ga0118677, IMG submission 86154)
ATATTAATTATTTATGTCATTATAATTATAATCTGTGAATCTGTGGACATAAAATTACAATTTCTTACTTAATAAGCAGCATCAGCAAGCCTTTTCCCTTGTAAAATTCTATCCGCCATTCCTATTCCATTTCTTAGATTTCCGCCAATAATAAGCCCGGGATATTTTTTTTCAGTTTCTTCTATGGCTTTAAACCTCTCACCGCTATCAGCTTCATACTGAGGGATAGCATGTTCGTGACGGATTATTTTAAGCAAATCGGGGTTAAATCCGTTTAAATGCATTATATCACAAATCTCTGATTTTAGAATGTTCCTAATTTCATCATCGGGAAGCAAATAAATATCGGGCCTGCGCACACCGCCAAGAAAAACAGAAAACAATGCGCCGCCTTTTGGTGCTCTGTCATTAAATAGGGAGGACATAAATAAAATACCGAGCAAATCTCTTTTTTCTTTAAAAGGAATCAAGCCTCCAAAGGCATCTGTTTTTATGCCGTTCCATTTTTCAAATCCGGCCACTACTTCAATAACCCTGGTATAATGCAATGATTTTATCTTCGATAAAGCATCTTTATTAATAAAAGGAGCAATTTTATCTAACTGGTAGGCCCCAACAGTTGAAACGACTTTTTTTGTTTGTATTTCAATAGTCTGCCCATCTTTATTTTTAAAGGAAACTATAAAGTGGTTATCAAAGGGGGTTACTTTAATATCAGTGCTGCCCAACAAGACAGTTTCATGGCCGATTTTAGTATAGATTGCAGTAATAAGGGAGGAAAGGCCACCTTTTACAGAGAAGACGCCTCTGGTCACTTTCTTTTCTTCGTCTGTTTTCTTCTTAAAAGCTTTTTTAATGGTGCCTCCGACAAAACTGCCATAATCTCTTTCCAGGTTGTATATTTTGGGAAGTGCATATTTAGGAACGAGGCGGTTAGGGTCGCCGGCATAAACGCCCAGAATGAAAGGGTCAACGGCATAATCAAGAAAACTCTGCCCCATTCTTCTTTTAACTAATTCAGCAAGAGTTTCATGAGGGTTTGTTCCTCTTCTTCTGAAAGGCTCACCAAGGATACGAAACTTATCTTTAAGGGTAAACAAAGGGGTATTAATGGCTGCTTTTAAACCATTGGGGAGAGCTTCCCACTTGCCGTTTTTCAGGATGAGTCTTCTTTTTACATTCTCGTTGGCTTCTTCAAGCTCACAAAGGCCTTTAATATCTTCAAAAATATTGACAACCTCTGCATTGCCTATCACTCCTGAATTCGGACCTTCTTCATAAACAAATCCATTTTCATTCACTGACTGGATAACACCACCCACTTTATCAGATTGTTCCAATATCAAAAAATCGCATCCTTTTTTCTTTAGGTGGTGAGCTGTAGTAAGTCCGGTAATTCCGGCACCTATAATAATGACATCTTTCATTTTACAGAATTTGTTTCTATTAAATTTCTTAACAGATTAATAAACAGGGCGTCAGCAACCGGAATTGAAACTCTTGACAGGTTTCTTATACCAAGTTTAATTTTCCCAAATGGAATTATTTCATGGTCAAGGTCGTATAAAGTTTCTAAGTTCTCATTAACAAAGCTTATAGGAACAATAATAATCTCATTTATTCCTTTTGATGATAACTCTTTCAATTTATCTTTTAGGTCAGGGCCTATCCATTTGTCTTTTTTCATTCCAGACTGGAAAGCGACTTCGAATTTATAATTCAGTTTTCCAGCAATCGCTTCAGCACATTCTTTAATAGCTTTGGGGTACGTATCTCCTTTTGCCACCAGGTACTCAGGTATAGAATGGGCAGAAAACATCAGAAACGGATTGTCAAAGGCGTCATGATTTATATGATCCAATATGAGATTTGACCAGAAATTGACAAACCCTTCATTTTTATAAAATTCTCTGATGAAGGTTATTCTGATATTTTTGTTTTTCGCTATTATTTCGTTGACCTCCCCCTCTACACTTGATGTTGTTGAAATACTGGACTGGGGGTACAATGGAATAACAATAATTTTATTAACACCCTCATTAATAAAAGATAAAAGACTTTCTTTAATAAGAGGTGAAGAATAAGAAAAGGCCATTTTAACGTTATAATCATCACCCATCCTATTCTGAAGGGCTTTCATCGTTTTATGTGTTGCTTCTATGATAGGTGAGCCTCCTATCAATTCATATTTTTTCCATGATTTTTTATATCGGGTATTGCTTATAAGGAAAGAAAGTATATTACGACCTAATTTCCCCAATGGAAGTATAAAGGGGTCTTTAAACATCCGGGCAAGAAAAATCTTTAATTCCGAAGGAGAATTTGCGCCTCCCATATTTACAAGTAATACTCCCGTCATACTGTTTTTGAGTAAATGGTTTCGCCCTGCTTTAGGTCGGGATCAAAAGCCATGGCTATATTCCGGGCTATCATACGTCCGGAGTCACTTATTCTGATACCTTCTTCACTAATAGTGATAAGTTTATCTTTTTCAAAGCCAGTCAACTTTGATAAATCAAAATTTATAATGTTTTTTATTTCATCTGCCGTCTTTTTAAATTGAGCAGCAATATCATCAAAAATCAAAATGCCATTACACATAATGCTGTTTATAACAGCCCTTACAATCTGTTGTCGGGTACTTAAAGCATAGCCACGTTCAATTGCAAAACCTGTATTTTCAATAGCTTCCATGAACTCAAAGATATCTTTCTGATTTTGCGCATAAGCACCCCACAGCTGGCTGATAGATGAAGCCCCGAAGCCATACACTTGTCCCGTTGTTTCAAGCGTGCAATAGCCCTGAAAATTCCTGTGCAGCCTGTTGCTTCTGAAAGCTTTTGTCAACTGATCGTCGGGATGCGCGAAATGGTCAATGCCAATAGCCACATAACCGGCAGCTTCCAATAGCTTGATATTGCTTATAAGCATTTCCATTTTTTCTTTGGCATCAGGCAATCCTGTTTTTTCGAGCTTTAGTTGAGCTTCTTTAACCCATGGTACATGCGCATAAGAGAACGTTACAATCCTGTCGGGGTTTATGTCTATAGCTTTTTTAATAGTTTCTTTTATACTATCAACAGTTTGTAAAGGTAACCCATAAATAAAATCGAGGTTAATACCGCTGAAACCTTTGGTTCGGAGATACGCAACAACGTCCTTCACAGGGTGCTTGGGTTTCTGTCTGTTAACAACGTCCAGTACATCTTCTCTGAAATCCTGAATACCCAGGCTCATTCTGTTAAAACCCATAGCAGCCATTTGATCTATATGGGTATAATCGAGATAAGCGGGGCTGCATTCAATAGCCATTTCAGCATTGCTGTCGATGATGAAAGTTTCTTTGATAAGATTCATTATGTCTTCAATGAATTTCATTGAAATGGAATTGGGCGTGCCACCACCCCAATGAATCTGGGTTACCTTACGATTGGCCTTATCAAGAAAAGATGATACATTTCTAATTTCCTGTTTTACAGCATTTACATATCTTTCAACAATCTGTTTATTCTGACCAGTTACAGTGTTACATCCACAGAAATGACAACGCTGCGGACAAAATGGGATATGAACATATATTGAAATATTTGAGGGGAACTGACTGTTAGAGGCTTTCAATTGTTCAATATAATCAGCTGAAGTAAACTTAGTATGAAAAAAGGTTGCAGGAGGATAGCTTGTGTATCTTGGGCCTGAAACATTGTGTTTATCTAAAAATTCGCCAGAAATGTTCATTTATTATGATTTTTCATATTTATATATCCTGTGTTTTTTGAGACGCGATTAAATTGCGTCTTTACACTTTTTGAGACACGATTTAATCGCGATTAAATCGCGTCTCTACGCCAGTCTGTTTGTTTTACCCAGTCTACAAGGAGTTTGGCATTTTCAAAGGGTATGTCAGGGATAAAACCATGCCCCAGATTAAAAATCCAGTTTTGATATTCTGAGCCAAAAAACTTATAATTGTTCAACTGAGAAATAATAGTTTCTTTATCAGCCAACAGTATTCTGGGGTCCAGATTACCTTGTAATCCGATATTATGATGAACAAGAACACGTGCATCATCAAGAGAAATCTGCCAATCTATGCTTAAGAAGTCACAATCTTCAGGATTTATAAAAGAGATACCATAGCCTAGCCCTTTAGGGAAGAAGATTAACGGAGTGCCAGTCTCCATAACAGCAGCAGAAATTTTTCTCACATAGGGCATTATCATCTGAAAGTATAAGTCAGAAGGGATAAGGCCTGCATGAGTCTCGAATATCTGAAAGGCAGAAACGCCATGTTTTATCTGATTCAGGGCATAAGCGACAGACATCTCTGTGATGGCACTCAGAAGCTTATGCGCCAGAACTTTATTTTTATATAGTAAAGATACCGCATCGGGGAAAGTATGATTACTACTCAGTCCCTGTACCATATAGCAAAGGGTAGTAAAAGGGGCGCCGCAGAACCCTATCAAAGGAGTACCAGAAGGTTTTGTCCTGTTAATCTCATCAATCACATCATAAATATAACTGAGTTTAGACTCATCAGCGCTGATGAGACTCATCGGATTGCTTACTTCTTTAAGAGCGGTGGCAAAACGGGGTCCCGAGTCGGTGAAATTAAGGTTCATGCCCAGAGCTTCAGGAATAACAAGTATGTCTGAAAATAATATAGCTGCATCCACGCCCAGATCATACACAGGAAGAAGTGTTACTTTAGCTGCCAGTTCAGGAGATTTCATAAGCTCAGAAAAAGAATACTGTTCACGCATCTTGAGATATGAAGGCAGCACCCTGCCTGCCTGGCGCATAAACCATACCGGGGGTCGTTCTGTATATTCTCCTCTAAGTGTTTTTAAAAAAATTGAGTTTTCCATTTAAATGTTTTTCATTGTCCAGTGAAGACGTTTTTAGTAGTTTGTATATTTTATAACTTTTTAAGCGCATCAAGATTAGCGGCAATAATGGCTTCAATATCTTTGTCGGAATGGGCATAAGAGATGAAAAGGCATTCATATTGTGAAGGAGCTAAATAAATGCCACTTTCCAACGACATTTTAAAATATTTTGCATATTTCTCAGTATCTGACTTCATAGCTTCATCATAAGAAGTAATTTGTTTTTCGTTGGTAAAGAAGAGTGTCATCATAGATCCTACGCGGTTTACGATGCCTTTAACTCCTGTTATTTCGAGATTTTTATATATTGCTTTTTCAAGTTTTTCAGCTTTTCTTTCCAGCTCGGAATAAAAGTCCGGAGTATCTCTTATAAGGGTAAGCATGGCTATACCGGCAGCCATTGCCAAAGGGTTTCCCGATAGTGTACCGGCTTGGTAAACAGGGCCGATAGGAGCCAGCATGTCCATGATCTCCTTCTTGCCGCCATAAGCGCCTACAGGAAGGCCGCCACCAATAATTTTACCCAGGGTAGTCAAATCAGGCATTACGTTAAAATATTCCTGGGCGCCCCCTTTAGCCAGTCTGAAACCAGTAATTACCTCATCGAAGATCAATAAAGCGCCATATTCGTCTGCAATGTCACGTAACCCCTGTAAAAAACCTCTTGCCGGCAGCACAGCACCCATATTACCGGCAACAGGTTCCACAATGATAGCTGCAATTTCACCACCTTTTTGCTGAAACAAAGCTCTTACTGAATCCAGGTTATTGTATTCAGCAATAAGAGTATCTTTGGCAGTGCTTGAGGTAACGCCGGGACTGTCGGGCAAACCCAGAGTGATAGCCCCTGAGCCGGCTTTGATAAGGAAGCTATCGCCATGGCCATGGTAATTGCCTGCAAATTTAAGGAGACATTCTCTTCTGGTATATCCACGGGCCAGCCTGATAGCGCTCATTGTGGCTTCAGTTCCTGAGTTCACCATGCGTACCTTTTCAACAGAAGGCACCATGTCAATTATAAGCTGTGCCATTATAGTTTCATATTCCGTAGGGGCGCCATAGCTGGTTCCTTTTTGAGCAGCATCATATATAGCTTCTAAAATAGCGTCGTGGGCATGACCGAAAATCAATGGACCCCACGAAGAAACGAAATCAATAAACTGATTACCGTCGATATCTGTGATATATGCTCCTTTCCCTTTGCTGATAAAAACAGGGTTTAACTTAACGCTTTTAAAAGCTCTTACAGGTGAATTAACACCGCCCGGAATGATTTCCTGTGCTTTTTTAAAGGCTTCGATACTATTTGTGAATTGCATGTTTTTATGGTTTATTTTTTTATTTGGTTTCTGAAATATTTAATTTATTAATTATTAATTATCATTTATAAGTTCCCCAACCTAAAGGTTGGGGCTAATTAAAATTCAAATAAAATTAGGCGTTAACCCGAAGCCCTAAAGGGCTTTGGGCTTCAGGTTTCAGACAATAATATTTTATTTCTTTTTGTTTAATATATTGGCTGCTTCTACAGCGAAATATGTGATGATAATGTCGGCACCAGCTCTTTTAATAGAGGTTAATATTTCCATCATCACTCTGTCACCGTCAATCCAGTTGTTTGCAGCAGCAGCTTTCACCATCGAAAATTCGCCACTTACATTATAAGCAGCCACAGGCATTTTAAATTCATTTTTGCAGCGATATATGATGTCGAGATAGCTGAGAGCTGGTTTAACCATCACTATATCAGCGCCTTCGGCTATATCGAGTTCTATTTCGCGCATGGCTTCGTTGCTGTTGGCAGGGTTCATCTGATAGGTGGCTCTGTTACCAAATTTGGGAGCACTTTCGGCAGCTTCTCTGAAAGGGCCATAAAAGCCTGAAGCATACTTAGCAGAATAAGACATGATAGGAATTTTCTCAAATTTATTCAAATCCAGCTGCTCACGGATTTTTGCAACCCTGCCATCCATCATATCGCTGGGTGCAATCATGTCGGCACCTGCCTCAGCTAAAGAGACAGCTTGTTTGGCAAGGGTAATGAGTGTCAGGTCATTGTCAACGTCGCCGTCAACAATGGTTCCGCAATGCCCATGGGTGGTGTATTCGCAGTTGCATACATCAGCAATGACATATAAGTCATTAATCTCTTTTTTAATAGCCCTGATAGCTTGCTGCACAATGCCATCGTGCTCGCAGGCTACACTGCCGTCTTCGTCCTTATGCTCCGGAATGCCAAAAAGCAAAACAGCTCTGACGCCAGATTCATACACTTTTTTACACTCTTCTACGAGGTTCTCAACAGAAAGTTGATAGTTGCCAGGCATAGAACTGATGTGGTTTCTCACGTTAGTGCCTGAACAAACGAATAAAGGCATTACAAAATCGTCAACCGAAAGCGTGGTTTCAGTCACCATTTGTCTTAATACAGCGTTGTATCTTAACCTTCTTAATCTTGTTACCGGGAAGTCCATAATTTTAAGTTTTTTAATTAATATTTTATTTTTATTTATGTGTTTTTATAGTATTCTGATATTGCCCCACTAAGTCCTTCCACATTGGATTTAAGAGCTGTGATAACCGGTACAACTCCTGCTTCTTCTATAGCTTTGGTTGTTGTTGCACCTATACTGGCTATTTTAAGTTGGTTAATATTTTCGTTGCCATAAAATGAACAGAAATTTTGAAATGTTGAAGGACTCGTAAATATTATTAAGTCATATAAGTTCTCTCTAATTATTTCCAGTACTGAATTGTCTGCTGCTAATGGTTTTACTGTTTGATATACATCAATACGCGATACCTTATTCTCTTTTGATAATCTGTTAAATAAAGTATCTTCGGCAAGATTTCCCAAAGCGAGCAACACACTTTGATTTGCAGGGTTTATTTCTTTATAAAATTGCTCCAGCAGGTCTTCAGAAGTATTTCCTGTGCTTGTAAAATCAGGTTTGTATCCATAATAATCGAGTTCAAGAGCAGATTTCTCCCCAATAACTGCTTTCCTTAATGTTTTGGGCAGTTCAGTACTTCCTTTTACATCAATCAATTGTTTGAAGAAATTGACCACACCATTTTTACTTGTAAAGAATAACCAGTCGAAAGTTTCAAGATTTTTAAGTAATTCTTTATCCTGTTGGTTCAGTTGAGCCGGAATTATTTCAATCATAGGTAGTGAAATCAATTTGGCACCCTGAGCCTGAAGAATATCAGGGAGTGCATCACAAGCCTCAATAGTCCTTGTAGAGATGATTATTTTATCCTGCAACGGTTTCTTGCTTTGGGCATCAGGCATGTTGAATTTTCTAATAGCTTCGAGGATGTCTTTACCCCCATTATTAAAAAGTTTTTTTGCTATTTCTGTGGCTATTTCAATAGCCTTATCAACTGGGGCAGAAGCCGATTCTTTAAGATACAAGCTGCCGCCGATACTTGAGATAAAACCTGTTATATGAAACATACCTTCTTTAATAGAACTATAGCTTCCTACGGGAATCTGGCAACCTCCTTCCAATGTCCTTAAAAAAGCGCGCTCTGCAGTTGTGGTAATCATCGTTTCTTCATCGTTTATCGCAGAAAGAATCTTCTCAACAAAACTATCATTATCTCTTATCTCAATAGCAATAGCGCCCTGGGCACAAGCGGGTATTATTACATTTGGGTCAATTAACTCAGAGATAAATTCGTCCATGTCCAGCCTTTGTAGTCCTGCAGCAGCCATGAGCATTACATCGCAATAGCCTTCCTGCATCTTCCTGATGCGGGTGTTGACATTGCCTCGAATTTCCACTATTTTAAAGTTTTTATTAATTCTTAGAAGCTGAGCTTTTCTCCTCAAACTGGAAGTGGCAATGACATCGTCAGTGTTCAGGTCGCTTAATTTCCTGTTGTTGGTACTGATAAGAGCATCTCTCACATCGCCTCGTTTTAAAACGGCCCCTAGTTTAGCACCCTCAGGAAATAAAGTAGGCAGGTCTTTTAAGCTATGAACAGCCATGTCTATCTCATTATTAAACATAGCTACTTCGAGTTCTTTGGTAAATAAACCTTTATCACCTATTTTTGATAAGGGCACATCAAGAATTTTGTCGCCCTTAGTTTTAATGACCACTATTTCAAAAAGGATGTCTGAAAAATGAACTTCAAGTTCTTCTTTTACCTTGTAAGCCTGATATAAGGCCAGTTTACTTCCCCTTGTGCCTATGCGGACAGTTTGCATTTTTAGTTTGGATTAAACAATTGATTAACTAAGTCGATGTATTCTTGTTTTTTACCATTATCTGTAATGGATTTCACATTATTAATCATTAAACGGATGAATTTGTTGGTGATATGTTCTCCGTATTCAGTAGCTTTAGGTGTATCAGTCTGTTTCTGGCCTTTAATAAAACCTTCCAGTTCGTTTTTATGTATTTCCTGGAAATAGTTATTTATAATTTGAAAAGTGGGGACTAAATTTCTTGTATGAACCCAGTTGCCAAAATCAATAACGCTTTCTTCAATAATTTGCTCTGCAGCACAGATCTCACCGCGTCTTCTGCCAAAAGTTTCTTCTACTACATTATTCAAATTATCTATATCATAAACATAAACATTATCTAATTCGGCTACTTCATGTGCTATGTTACGCGGGACAGAAAGGTCTACAAAGAAGAGAGGTCTGTTATTTCTCTTTACCATAACTTCTTCAACTATTTCTTTGGTAATCAGAGGCTTTTTTGAAGCTGTTGATGAGATAATAATGTTATTGTCGAGTAACAAAGTTTCTAATTGGGAAAATTCTTCTGCTTTGGCTTCATATTTTTCTGCCAGTTCTACTGATTTCTGATATGTACGGTTGACAATGGTAAATTTATCACAACCTTTTTTTATCAGGTTCTGAATGGTTAGTTCGCTTGTTTGTCCGGCGCCTATCAGCAATACTGGCTGAGTTTTTAAATTATGTAGTTTCTTGCTTGCCAGGTCAACGGCGGCATAACTAATAGAGACAGCCCCTTTATTAATATTTGTTTCAGTCCTGACCCTTTTGCCTGTTTCAAAAGCTTTATTGAAAAGTCGTATTAACACAGGACTTATTAAATCATTTTTCTCACAGATACTGAAAGCGTCTTTCACCTGCCCCACAATCTGATATTCTCCCAATGCCATTGAGTCTAAGCCTGACACCACGTGAAAAAGATGGCGGGCCACCTCGCTGTGCGATTTCCTGTAAAAGTGACCACATAATGACTTGTCGACTTTTCTGTAGTTGAAAAGGGTTTCTTCGAAAATGTCAAAACCCGCAAAACCGCTATCAGTCTTATAATCTATATAAATTTCAGTACGATTGCACGTTGACAAAACAATTGCGCCGGAAATTCCTTTTTCCTTGAGAAGGGGTACAAAATTCTTTATGTCTTCTTCACAAAATACAAATTTTTCCCTTACTTCAATTGGTGCTGATTTGTGGTTTAATCCAAGAAGTTCTATCATATAATTTTTATTTTTTTTATTGATGAGGCAAAACTATGCTTCAAATCCGTTTAAATTCTGAAGATTTTTTTCAGAATTGAAGCCAAAATGGGGTTTTTAATGAAAAATGGTTATTTTGAAAATCGTGATAAATTTTATAAGAATCACATAATCAGAATGATAGAAAATATTTTGAAGCTGTGAGTGTTGTCACATTTATGAGTTTAGGTTAAGTAGTATCATAAATGG
>Ga0118677_10015489_pt1 | contig 10589 bp, 7 predicted proteins | sample AliMusrvi5mmetaG_FD_86154 | JGI IMG/M metagenome (GOLD analysis project Ga0118677, IMG submission 86154)
CATTCGGTATGGGTGAACCAGCCTGAGATCGATGTTTATGCCCACACCGGGTGCGGCGTTGCACACTGCCCATCTTCAAATATGCGATTGGCATCTGGAATAGCTCCGATTTGGGAAATGAGCAAAGCCGGGGTGAAAGTTGGACTGGGTGTGGACGGATCCGCCAGCAATGACGGTTCCCACCTGTTCGCCGAGGTTCGCCAGACCATGCTGCTGGCGCGTTTACGCGCCGGGCTGTTGGGGGCTTCCCGTTCGGCCGAGGATGCACCGCCATTGATGACTGCCCGCCAGGCGTTGGAATTGGGTACATTGGGCGGCGCATCTGTCCTGGGGCGCAGCGATATTGGTTCTTTGGAAATGGGAAAATGTGCTGATTTCATCAGCTTTGATATGAATAAGCTTGAATATGCCGGAGCAGGCCACGATCCCCTGGCTGCCCTGGTTTTTTGCGCCCCACGCAATGTGGACACTTCCTTTGTTCACGGCAAGATGGTGGTGAAAAATGGCCAGTTATTAACCGTGAACCAGGAAGAACTGATTAAAAAGCATAACAGAGCTTCAAAAAGGTTGGTTTATGGCGAATAATCATTCCAATACGTTTGATTCGATCGACCTGGTTGATGTTGCCATGGGGCGAAAACCTGCCAGTGCGGTGATTCGCAATGGAAAATGGGTGTGTGTCCAAACCGGCGAAGTTTTACCCGGGATGGATATCGCTATTTCAGGGGAGCGCATAGCCTATGTGGGCGCGGATGCAAGCCACTGCATCGGGCCGAAGACCCGGGTCATTGATGCTGCCGGGCGTTACCTGGTGCCGGGGCTGCTGGATGCACACATGCATGTTGAATCGGGGATGCTGACTGTCACTGAATTTGTGCGGGCGGTGATACCGCACGGTACCACCGGCATGTTTATTGACCCGCATGAAATTGCCAATGTGTTTGGCTTGCGGGGGGTGCGCCTGATGGTGGATGAATCTGCCCGCCAGCCCATTCATGTTTTTGTACAGGTTCCTTCCTGCGTTCCATCTGCTCCTGGATTAGAAACCCCAGGAGAATCGATCACACCCAAAGATGTCGAAGAGGCGATGAATTGGAAGGGGATTATTGGCCTGGGGGAAGTGATGAATTTCCCGGGCGTATTTTCCGGGGACGAAAAAATGCATGCGGAAATGAACATTACGCGCCAGGCGGGCAAGGTCATTGGCGGGCATTACGCTTCCCCGGACCTGGGCCTTCCCTTCCACGGGTATGCAGCCGGCGGGCCACAGGATGACCATGAGGGCACCCGCATGGAAGACGCCGTCAGCCGGGCGCGCCAGGGGATGCGCGTGATGATGCGTTATGGATCTGCCTGGCACGATGTAGCCACCCAGGTGCGGGCTGTAACCGAGATGGGCATGGATTCGCGCCTGTTTATCCTCTGTACGGATGACAGCCATTCTGAAACCCTGGTGGAAGATGGTCATATGGACCGGGTGGTGCGCTTTGCCATTTCGTGCGGTTTAGAGCCCGTTAAGGCCATCCAGATGGCAACGATTAATACGGCTGAATATTTTGGAGTCAGCCGGGAAATGGGTTTAATCGCCCCCGGGCGGTTTGCAGATATTCTAATTGTTGAAGATATCAAGAATTTCAAGGCAGATGTCGTTTTGTCGCGGGGAAAGCTGGCAGCTGAAAATGGAAAATTATTGATCGATTTGCCAAAATTCCATTATCCCGGATGGACAATGCACTCTGTGTGCCTGCCGAGACCTCTATCCGCCGCGGATTTTCGGATTAATACGAAAACGGATCAAAAAGTAAGCGTTAATGTGATTGGTGTCATCGAAAACCAGGCGCCTACACGCCACTTAACTTATGAAACCACCCCGGTAAATCATGAAATTTGTGTTGATCCAAATTCCGGCCTGGCAAAAATTGCATTAATCGACCGGCACCACAATAACGGGAAAATGCAGGTTGGCCTGGTGAGCGGTTTTGGGTTTAACCGTCCCTGCGCGGTGGCGACAACCGTTGCCCATGATTGTCATAATATGATTGTTATGGGAACTGATGAAACTCAGATGGCATTGGCAGGTAATACCCTGGTTGAATGCGGGGGAGGCCAGGTGGTGGTAGCTGAAGGGAAGGTAATCGGGCAAATCGAACTGCCGATTGCCGGCTTAATGTCACCTGAACACGCTGGCATTGTGGCAAAAAAAGCCCGAACCATCCTGGATGGTTTTAAGGCCTGCGGGTGTTTTCTGAATAACCCCAATATGACCCTCAGTTTACTCGCATTGGTCGTTATCCCTGATTTGCGAATTTCAGACCTGGGCCTGGTGGATGTGACCCAATTTAAGATTATCCCCCTGGTAGAAGAAATTGAAAATGGAGCCTGAGCCAACTCATAAGGAAATAAAACGCATGAACAAATTGGATAATCTTCAAGACGTAAAAAACATGACCCCGTTTTACCGGTTGCAATCCATCCTGTCTGATTTGATAGCCACAACTCCACCGGGCGAAAAATTGCCGTCGGAGCCTGATCTGGCTAAAAAGTTAAACGCTTCCAGGGCGACGCTTCGAGAAGCGATGCGTTCCTTTGAAGGCCAGGGTTTAATCCGCCGCCGCCAGGGGATTGGAACCTTTGTGGTAAACCATTCCAGAATCCTGGATACGGGCCTTGAAGTGCTTGAAAGTATTGAAACCATGGCAAATAAGATCCAGCTGGATGTGGCACTGGACGACCTTTCATACCAAGAGCTTGAAGCCGATTCAGAGATGGCTGAAAAATTTAAAGTCCCCGAAGGCTCGAAGCTGATCCAAATTTCGCGGATCATCATGACAGACAGCCGCCCTGTAGCCTACCTGATCGATATACTGCCCGAAGATGTCCTTTCAGCCGAAGAAGTTAAAGATGGTTTTACAGGATCTGTGCTGGATCTCCTTTTGAAAAGGGGAGTTCCCAAGCTGACTGAATCAATTGCCGAAATAAAGGCAGTCAGCGCCGCGCCAGATATTGCAAAAGCCCTCCAAATTCAACGCAATGATGTGCTCCAGCTGTTTGTGGCGAGCCTTTATAACATTGAAGGGCGCATGATCGACTATTCTTCGAGTTATTTTATTCCAGGCGTTTTTCGCTTCCATGTTGTTCGAAAAGTTGGAAGCAATAAATAAAAAAAATAGATCAATAAGGAGACAATAAAATGAGAAGTTTTGCAGGTCGCGATATATTATCTTTGAAAGATTTTGAAAGAGAAGAGTTCTTCCATGTATTTGAAGTTGCTGAAGAGTTGGAGCCCATTGCTCGCAACCGCCGAAATACTGACCTTCTCAAGGAAAAGACCCTGGTAACTGCTTTTTATCAACCCAGCACGCGCACGCGCCTTGCCCATGAAGGCGCCATGCACCGCTTAGGCGGGGCGGTGACTGGCTTTTCGGATGCCAAAATGACCCGCGCCGGCGACTGGTACCAGGAATCGATTAAAGATACAGTCAAAATGTTGGAGTACTACGGCGATGTGATTGTTATGCGCCACTTCCAGCAGGGCGCGCCCGCTGAGGCTGCCAAATGGTCCAGCGTGCCGATTATCAATGCGGGTGACGGTTGGGGCGAGCACCCCACCCAGGTCTTAACTGACCTCTATACTGTGCTTAAGGAAAAGGGCACGTTGGACGGGCTGACGTTCCTGGCAATTGGCGATATGCGCATGCGCACCATGCATTCATTGTCCTATGCCTTATCCCAGTTTGACAGTGAAATTATATATGTGGCGCCGCCCGAAATGTCGCTTACCGATGAGTTCAAGAAAGACCTGGACAACTATAACCTGAACTACCGTGAAGCATCCCATGTTGCCGATGTGATTGGTGAAGCTGATGTGATTTATATGGAACCTGTTGTGCAGCCTGACTATACCAAGGCGCGCCAGGAAGCTTCAGCCGACAAGGGTATGACCCCCGACAATTACAAGGTTACCCGCCAACTGCTCGCTGAAAAAGCGCGCACAGACAGCATTATCCTGCATTCACTTCCGCGCATGGATGAACTTCCGTCCGATGTGGATATCACCCGCCATGCACGCTACTGGCAGGAAGCTTTTAATGGTGTCGTCATGCGTATGGCCCTGCTCTCCCTCGTGTTAGGTGCGATGGAATAAATTCTTTAGCCTTTATGGGGGCTGTTGCTGAATCAGTGACAGCCCCCATTGGATTAAACTGAAACCAATGATTCTGGCCCAGGCTCGTAAAATTTTATCATCCTATGGTTGGATGTCTTTTCTCCTGATCACGGTGGTAAGCATCCTCAGCTATGCTGTTTATATTCCATGGTTGGGGATCTATGGAGATGACTGGCAGTATTTTTATGTGTACCATTTGTTGGGGCCGGGTGAATATGGAAATTTTGTGATGGCCGACAGGCCTTTTTCGGCCTGGGTCTACTGGTTATACACACCGATTTTTGGCGAATATTTCACCGGTTACCAGATTTTATTACTTTTTTTACGGATTGCTTCAGCCATGGCTTTCTGGTGGGTTTTACGCCTGGTATGGAAAAACCATCCGTGGCAGGTAACCTGGCTGGGGGTGCTCTTTGCGGTTTACCCCACATTTAAACAACAGCCTCTCCCGCTTGAATACGTCCTGCATTTTACCGGGTTGATATTATTCTTCGTTTCGTTTGGCCTGATGATTCTCTCGCTGCAGAATCGAAAACAATATATCTGGTTAACCATTTTCGCGCTAATCTGTTCGGCCAATATGTTTTCAGTGGAATATTTTGTGGGGATGGAATTTGCCCGGCCTCTGCTCATCTGGATCTTTTTGAAAAGGCGTGAGGGCAAAGTTAAATGGGGGCAGGCGTTTAAATACTGGGTGCCTTATGGGATTGTGCTGGCGGGTTTTTATTACTGGCGTATATTTGTTTATTCCTTTCAGAAATATAAACCGGTTTTGCTCTCAGACCTGGTTTCCAGGCCGGGCAAAACACTGGTTGAACTGGGTTGGCGCATATTCCAGGATTTTGTGTCCATGTTGTTCCGGGTTTGGGCTCAAGCATTTAATGTGGCTGACAGTTTCCCGGCTATTTTTTTGCAGGCTGCGATTATTATTTGCGGGTTATTCCTGGTATTTTTCCTTTTCAAGGGGTTCAAGAACCGGGTCACATTTGAAAATACATGGATGGATGATGGATGGGGGATTCAGGCCGCAGCCGCAGGCCTGATTTTGATGGGCCTGGCCGGGATTCCTTTTTGGATCACGGGAATTCAATTATGGCTGGATTTCCCCTGGGACCGGACCACGCTGGCGTTTATACCCGGGGCATGCCTGGTTGAGGTCGGCCTTTTAAGCCTGGTGGTAGAAACGAAATGGCGCAACTTTTTCCTCGCCGGACTGATCGGCCTGGCATTTGGCATACATTACCAGAATAATTTGAGCTTTATCAGGGAATGGCAGGATGCCAGAAATTTGTTGTGGGAATTAACCTGGCGGGCGCCGATGATTAAACCGGGCACCATGCTGGTAACGGACGGCATCCCATTAAATTATTACGGTGACAACAGCCTTTCACCGGCGATTAACTGGACCTATGCGCCCGAGTTGCACCAGGCACAAATTCCATACCGCCTGTTTGATTTAAACATCCGCCAGGATTCACCGGTTTTGGCCAGCCCGGTGAGGCACCAGGCTGTAGAACATATCTACCGGTCGTTTGATTTCAAGGGAACGACGGACCAACTCCTGGCTGTTTCCTTAAAACCGAATGCGTGCCTGCAAATTTACGGGAATGGGGAAATGACTGCTCCCGATACCAGCAGCCGAATCAGGGATATCCTTTACCTTTCAGACCTCACTTTAATTGAAACTGCGCCGCCTAAAGCTGCTTTTCCCCCGGCGGTTACCGGCGCTGAACCCGCGCACCAATGGTGCTATTATTTTGAAAAAGCAGGCCTGGCGCGGCAGGCGGGCGATTGGCAGAAAGTTGTTGCATTGGCGAATGAAGCTGAACAAAAACATCTCCAGGCAAATTCAGCTTTTGAGTACCTGGTTTTCATTGAAGGGTATGCACACCAGCAGCAGTGGGATAGAGCTGCTGCCCTTTCGGCTGCCGCTGCAGAGGATAAACTGGTACAACCCCAGTTGTGCACATTGTGGCGCGCCATTTCCCGGGATCCAATGAATTCAGCCAGAGGAAAGGCTGCCATTGGCCCGGTTTTGGGCCAGTTAAAGTGCAGTCCGTAGGATTAGATGAAAAATATCCGATCAAAAACCCCTGTACCGTTCTATTTACTCCTGATATCGATCCTGGCGTATGGGATATATATTCCCTGGTTCGGGTTTTACGGGGATGACTGGTCGTATATCTGGTACCAGCATTTGTTGGGGTTTGGCGGCGCAGGCGTTTTTGCCGCCTATGACCGGCCGTTTTCAGCCGGCTATTACAATGTGGTGCAATTTTTATTGGGGGAAAGCGTCTGGCCTTACGAAGTTTACTCCCTGCTGTTACGATGGGCGGGCGCGGTATTGTTGTGGATGGTACTGGGACGGATCTGGAAAAAGAATTTGCGCTCCATTTTTTGGGTGGCAACCTTGTTTTTGATTTACCCCGGTTTTGGCCAGCAGCCGATTTCGGTTGAATTTATTCTCCATTTTGCCGTACTGGACCTCTTCCTGCTTTCGCTGCTTGGAATGCTCAACGCAATCGGGACGGATAAAAAAGGCTACCTCTGGCTGACAGGCATATCCATGCTTTGCACAGCCAGCGTGTTTGGACTCGAATATTTTGTCGGTCTTGAAATTTTACGCCCCTTCCTGATCTGGAAAGCGCTGGAAAATGAACCGGCTCCCATTATGGAAAAAGGCAAAAAAATATTATTGCACTGGCTGCCTTACCTGGTGATATTAGGCGTGTTTTTATTCTGGCGCATCTTTGTGTTTAAATTCCCCACGTACCAACCGGGAATGTTGGGCGACATGGTTAAAGCGCCTTTATCCACATCGATCGCTTTATTCAAACGGATCGGAATGGATTTCAAAATCTTATTGCTGGATGCGTGGCGCTCCATTTTGCATCTTCCCGGTGGGCAATGGCTGCTGACCTATGTTTCCTTGCTTTTGGGCGGCGCGGGAATCTCCGTGTTCTTCTTTAACATGGTATTTAACCAACACAAGGCTGACCCGGAAATACCCGCGACAAAAGCCTGGGAAGAATGGCCTGTCCAGGCGGGAATGCTTGGTTTTGTCACCCTGCTGACTGCCGGGGCGCCGTTTTGGGCCACCGGGATTCCCCTGACGATCGCTTTTCCCTGGGACCGGACCATGCTTCCATTTATGCTGGGGGTCTGCCTGGTGATGGTGGCCCTCCTGGAATTAATCGTCCATCCCAGGGTGCAGCTTTTTGTTTTTGCCGGGCTGGTGGGTTTAACCCTCGGATGGCACTTATCCAATGCGCTGGTTTACCACCAGGAATGGGAACATATGCAGTCCTTTTACTGGCAGCTGGCCTGGCGCGCCCCGGGGCTGCAGCCCGGGACGATTATCATGTCTGACCAGATTCCGCTATATAAAGTCAGCGACAGCGGCATGACCGCACCTTTAAATTGGACCTACGCACCTGATGCCCACGACCGCAACCTCCCTTATAACGTGTTTGACCTGGATGTGAGGTTGGACAGCGGTTTTATCGGTCTGACCCAGATTCAAAAAGGGGTCCAGGTTACCCATAATTACCGTTCATTATTATTCAACAGCACAACGGATAAATCACTCGTGTTTATGGATAAGCTCAACACATGCCTGCATATTCTGACGCCAAAAGACAGCGCGGTGACGGGTTTGCCCCCAAAAGTGGAACGAACCCTGCCTCTTTCCAACCTTGAAGACATCCTTCCAGAACCGGAACGGCCTGCGAAGCCGCCTGCCGTGGTTTTTGGAGATGAGCCTGCACACGGTTGGTGTTATTTTTACCAGAAAGCAGACCTGGCCAGGCAGCAAAACGACTGGCCAAAGGTGGCGGTTTTATGGAAACAGGCGTCAGGTCAGTCGCTGCAGCCTCTGGATCCCTTTGAACTGCTTCCATTTATTGAAGGATTGGCATATACAGGGGATATCAACCAGGCTGATAATTTATCCAACCAGGTTTACCAGGATGCAAATTTGCGAAACCGCCTGTGCGCAGCCTGGAATGAGATCCGAATTGCCCCGGGGGTATCGGATCGCAAAAACGCAATATCCACTATCATGACAAAAAATAAATGCAGCACTGATTGAAGGAGGTGATTTCAAGGTTTGATCATTTTTTTGTTCGGTTTTGTTGCTCTGATGGTGTAAAAAATTAATCAAAGGAGAGATTAGTATGCAAACATTTATGCACGGAAGGGATCTCATTGGAGATCTGGATTTCAGCAAAGAAGAAGTCGAAACTGTACTGGAAGTGGCTTTTGATTTGAAGCGAAAACGGGCTTTGAATGAATTGACACCCTACCTGCGGGACAAAGTCCTGGCGATGCTGTTTTTCTTCAGCAGCACGCGTACGCGCGGTTCTTTTGAAGCGGGCATGGCCCACCTGGGTGGACACGCGGCGTTTATCGACTCAAAAACGACCCAGATTTCCCATGGCGATACGCCCAAGGAAATCGGAGAAATTTTTGGCCGGTATTTTGATGGCCTGGCCATCCGGCACGTTGATTGGGGTGTTGGAAACGGGTATCTGAATGAAGCGGCCCGAAATTCACGCGTTCCAGTTCTCAATATGCAGTGCGACATTTACCATCCGTTCCAATGCCTGGCCGACCTGATGACGATCATGGAAAAGAAAGGCCGCGACTTGCGCCACAAAAAGATCGTGGTTTCCTGGGCGTATGCAGCCTCTTATCAAAAACCGATGTCTGTCCCGCAAAGCCTGATTTTACAAATGCCGCGTTTCGGGATGGATGTGGTTCTCTCTCACCCCCCCGAGTTCAAACTCATGCCTGAGATTATGGCCATGGCGGAAGAACAAGCCAGGAAATTCGGCACAAAATTTGAAGTGGTGGATGACATGGAAAAAGGTTTCCAGGATGCCGATATTGTCTACGCCAAGTCCTGGGGCGCCATGGTTCACACCCCTGACCCGGAAGAGGGCGCAAAAATCATCAAGAAATACGAATCCTGGATCACGGATGAGCGGAAAATGAAGCTGGCCAAACCCGACGCGATATTTATGCACCCGCTGCCTGCTGACAGGAATATTGAAGTGACAGATGCTGTTATTGATGGACCGCAGTCTGTGGTTTACGATGAAGCCGAAAACCGGATGCATGCACAGTCTGCCGTGATGGCATTGACAATGGGTTAGAACCAGAAAAATCATTGGAGGTATTATGGCCGAGAAAAAAATATGTGTTATCGCAATTGGCGGTAATTCGCTGATTAAAGATGCAAAGCACCAGGGCGTGGAAGACCAGTACGAAGCCGCCAGGGAAACAACCTATCATATTGCGGATATGATTGAAGCCGGCTGGGACGTTGCCATTGCCCATGGAAATGGCCCCCAGGTAGGTTTTATTCTGCGGAGGTCTGAAATTGCTGCCAAAGTCGAAGGTATGCATGAAGTGCCCCTGGATGTTTGCGGCGCGGATACACAGGGCGCCATTGGTTATGCTTTGCAGCAGACCCTGCAGAACGAATTATTTAAACGCAAGATCAACAAGTCTGTAGCTACCATAATCACCCAAACCCTGGTTGATAAAAACGACAAGGCGTTCCAGAATCCCACCAAGCCGATTGGCAGTTTCATGGATGAAGCAGAAGCCAAAAAACGCAAGGACAGCATGGGTTGGACGGTTGTTGAAGATGCAGGGCGCGGTTGGCGGCGTGTGGTTGCTTCCCCCCTGCCCAAAGAAGTGGTCGAACTGGATTCGGTCAATGTTTTGATCAACAGCGGTGTGGTGGTCATCACCGTCGGCGGAGGTGGCATCCCGGTCATCGACAAGGGCGAAGGCGAGTATGCGGGTGTGGCAGCGGTGATCGATAAGGATTATGCCAGCAGCCTGCTTGCGCGGGAAATCAAGGCAGACCTCTTCCTGATCAGCACTGCTGTTGAAAAAGTGGCGCTGAATTATGGAAAACCGGACCAGAAATGGCTGGATAAAATTACCCTGGCGGAAGCGAAACAATACCTGGCAGAAGGAACCCATTTTGCCAAGGGGTCAATGGCTCCCAAAATCCAGGCGATTATCTGGTACCTTGAAGGCGGCGGAAAACAGGCGCTGATCACCAACCCCGAAAATATTGGACGGGCATTAAATGGTGAAACAGGAACCTGGATTGTTGCCTAGCGCATAAACGATTTTAAAATTTCGACCGGGTATTTACCCGGTCGAAATTTACCCGGGGTCTCTTCTTTTTGGAAGGCCAATATGGCCCGCCAAATGACCCGACCGAATATATACTTTGTAATACAATTCATGTAAAATAGATTAGCAGAAATTCCAAGATGCACAAGAAAATAATTTATTACGAACCGAGATTCCAGGAGGTTATTTTCTGTCATAAGAAAGGAGGTGTAAAGGCACTTAATTCTTGTGATTGGTTTGTGTATGATATTAACCAAGTAGGTAAATC
>Ga0118677_10015490_pt1 | contig 10589 bp, 9 predicted proteins | sample AliMusrvi5mmetaG_FD_86154 | JGI IMG/M metagenome (GOLD analysis project Ga0118677, IMG submission 86154)
CTACCGCCTGCTCGGGCTGATGAGCTTCCTGACGGCGGGCGGAGACGAAGTCCGCGCCTGGACCATTCCGATCGGCTCCAACGCAGTGAAAGCCGCCGGGGCGATTCACTCGGACTTCGAGAAGAAGTTCATCCGCGCCGAGGCCGTGAATTGGAAGACGCTCGTCGATAACGGCGGCTATTCCGGGCTGCGCGAGAAGGGCCAGTTGCGCCTCGAAGGCAAGGACTACATCGTCCAGGACGGCGACGTTCTGGAAATCCGACACGGGTAGGTGTTAAATGTGGGGCCGCGCTCCACAGCCCGCATCTTGGCTTCACTCGTCGTGGTTAGTTGGCGGGGTCTGGAGAGCCGCCCCTGCACGCGCTAGTCGTTCCATACCGGCCGCCGCGAGCCCGGCCAGCAGGCAGCCCCAGGCAAACCAGTCCCCGGTCCGCGTGTACGGCGTCTGCTCCTTCTCCCACCCAAACCGCAGCCGGCCGACCACCCGCTGCGCATCGGCGTAACGGTCCCAGACGCGCCCGGCCGGATCGATGGAAGCCGTGATGCCGTCGTTGGTGGAGCGCAGCAGCCAGCGGTGGTTCTCGACGGCCCGCATCCGCGCCAGCAGCAGGTGTTGCGCCCGCGCGGCGCTGCGCCCGAAGTAGCCGTCGTTGCTGAGGTTCACGAACACATCCGCTCCCGCCTGCGCGACCTCGCGGACCAGGTGCGGGAACGCCGCCTCGTAGCAGATGAACGGACCGATGGCGTGTCCACCCGCCACGAAGGTCTCGACTTTCGTGCCCGGTTCAAAGTCCCCCGCCTCCGACGAGATCTTCTTGATCCAGCCGAACAGGGGCGGGATGAACTCGCCGAACGGGACCAGGAACCGCTTATCGTAGCGGCCGGCCAGTTGCCCTTCGCCGCTCAGGTAAATGGCCGAGTTCAGCGGGCGTCCCTGGGCCGTCCGCGCCACCCCGCCAAAGATGACCGGCACGCTCGCCAGCCGCGCCATGTTGTTCATCTGGTCGCGAAACGAGGGGTCGTCGTAGTAGTAAAACGGAGCGGGCGCCTCGGGCCAGAGCACCAGCGCCGGTGCGGAGCGTTGCGGCGACAGCACTTCCTGCAGCGTGATGAAGCTGAGCCGGCGGACCGTCAAATCGTTGTCCTCGTGGCTGACCGGCCCTTCGTCTTTCAGCGCCGGTTGCAGGCTCACCGCCTCCGCGACCGGACCCCGCTTAATGGAGACGATGGGCAGCAGCCATAGCGCTGCCAGCGGTAGCAGATACAGCAGATGCCGGCGCGGCCGCCGCAAGAGTACGAACGCGCCTCCGCAGGCGATGGCCACGAAGACGAACGAGAGCCCGTAAACGCCGGTCAGCGGGGCCAGGCGCAAGGGCAACGGCATGTCGATGCCCGCATCGCCCAGCAGCAGCCAGGCAAAGCCCAGCGGGCCATGCGTACGCTCCAGCCCCGTCCACACGGCGGCCAGCGCCAGTCCGCCCCAGGCGCGACGCAACAGCGATGCCGCCAGCGCCGCGAAGACGGCCAGGTGCAGCCCCTTGATGGCGGCGAACAGGGCCAGAGCCAGCCAACTCAACGGTCCCGTCAATCCACCGTAGAGGGCCAGCGTGTCCCGGATCCAAATGCACATCAGCCCCCATTGCAGCGCTCCGGCGATCCAGCCCGCCAGCGCGCATTGCAGTGTCAAAACAGTCTGCGGCGTCAGGCGTCGCGAGCCGCGTCCGGTGCCGCCCGCAGGCGCTGCGCTGGTCCCGACGCCACCTGATTTCGCGATTCCATACAGCAGCGGGATCGGCGCCAGCAGCGCCAGAACATTCCAATTCAAAGGCGGAAAAACCGCGAATAGCAACAGCCCCGTGGCCATCCCGCAGCACAGCAATAACCAGGTACGATTCATGGTGCAGAAGCTCTCTACAAGCGTACCTTTTGCCGAGCGCCGGTTACTCGCTCAGCGGCCAACCGCCCGCTGCGAGCTGGGACGTACCACCACTCCCTGACGGTCGCGGCTCCGAACGGAACGGAGCCGCGACCGTCAGGGAGTGGTGCAAGCAGGACACTGATGGTCGGGTCGACTCGGACCTTCAGTTCTCGCGGCGGCAGCGTGAAGCCACCCGATGATCGGCAAACTCGGCTATCATTTTTGAATGCCTGAGAAGAACGATTTTCGCGTCGATTACCTGGAACTTGGCTGCGCCGATACCGCCCGGGTGAAGAGCTTTTATCAGACCGTGTTCGGGTGGCATTTCACCGACTACGGCCCCGGCTACACCTGTTTCAACGACGGCAAGCTGCGCGGCGGATTCACCACCGACATCACGCCAACGGGCAGCGGGCCCCTGGTCGTGATTTACGCCTGGGATCTCGACAAGTCGCAATCGAAAATTGTCGCGGCGGGCGGCTCGGTCGTGAAGGAGACGTTCGCGTTTCCCGGCGGCAGCCGGTTCCATTTCGCCGACCCGGAAGGCAACGTGCTCGGCGTCTGGTCCGACGCGCAAGCCGAAGCCTGAGCGGAGCTACCAACTCCTCCGCACATAGGGTTTCGAGGCACTGGCCAGGAACACCAGCCAGGTGAAGATCCAGACGGATTGAGCCAGCAGCAGGTGCACAATCTGAATCCAGGCGGGCGCGGCCAGCAGCACGTTGAAGATGCCCACGCCGGTCTGGCAAACGACGGCGCACAGTGCGAATACCGCCAACTGCATGCGGGCCGTGCCCTCGTTTCCGCGGCGGGCAATGGTCGCGACCAGGACGCCGGCCACCAGCAGGGCCGCGATGGCCGCGATGGCCGGGTGAATCACGCGCAGGCGGACCAGGAAGTGCTGGCTGGGCGAAGTGTCGGCCTGGATTTTTGCGAGCAGGGTGCCATCGAGCGCCGGCTGGGTCGGGAAAACTGTATCGCCCAGCGCGGTGACGGCCCCGGTCACGCTGGTCAGCAACACCACGAGCAAGGCGAATCCGAGCAGGATTCTGGCGATCGGAGCAGCCGGCGGCACGAAGGTGGCTTCATCGTGCCGTAAGCTCGCCCGCCAAGCCACCAGCGCCGCGCTCGCAGTCAGCAGCAGCGTGTTCGCGAGGTGCAATGCGACGGCGTAAGCGCGTTCCACCGAGGCATCGTCCACCACCAGGTGCCGCTTGACCAGTACCGCGCCCAGCAAGGCCTCCACGATCAGAAAGCACAGCGCCATCAGGGAGGCGCGGAAAATGGGTCCGCTCATGCGCCGCGACCAGAAGACCAGCACCACGGCGAAGATGCCGCACAGTCCGGTCATCAAGCGGTGCGTGTACTCGATGAGCGTCTTCATCTCGGGAGCCTGCGGGATGATCTCGCCGTTGCAGGCCGGCCAGTGGCTGCCGCACCCGTTGCCCGAGCCGGTGATTCGCACCCACGCGCCGAAAAGAATCACGGCGAGCAGGTATAGGACAAAGAACCAGGCGAATGCGACAAACTTGCGGCTTCTCATGGGCGGACTCAACCTCGTCTTTCAGAGTATCCCGGCTGCAGTGGGCGTGCCATGTGCTATCGGCCGCATGGGCTTCGCCGTGGTACCAGGCGGCTTGGAGTTCAAGCGCCCGTCAGTACTAGCTGGAACCGGACTTGCGGGCGCGCTGAGGACTGGATTGGACGCAAGGGGTTCCCCTGCGCGGGAACGTATGCCATGCGCTGGGAGAACTGCAATCGTCCCCGGGGACGGCAGTGCGGCCGGTGATTTCCAGCAACAGGTGAAAGGGGGGGAGGATTTTTCCGCAGCAACTAGGCGACAGGCCGGCTGGCCTTGCGGCCCGCTGTCCTGAATTCTTTTTTCTCGATGGTGACGCACACCAGATGGCCCTGCGCCCGAACGACCTTGCCCATGGCAAGCAACTTCATCGGAATACGCCCATCGAGTTCGGCAGGCCAATCGACGTCCAATTCCAATCGGGTTCCTGGAGAAAGAGGTGTCTCGGAGAAGAACGCGATGCCGCTGCTCGAGAAGTCCTTGGTCTCGCCTTTTCCCGTGACAATCCCGATCTTGCGATTCAGGACAGTCCAGCGCAACTCGCTCTTGATGGGGAACCGGATTCCGTTGCGGCGCTCTTGTCCGATCAAAGGCAGCACCTTGCCCTCAGACACCATGGCTCTCATCTCACCTCCTTCCTCTAATATCGGTAATTTACCATGTAATTCAACTATATGACTGAAATCACCTGAACGCTACCTGCGAATTCACCAGACACCGGCCCGGCCAATCGGGAGGCACTGTGGAATCCGATCTCCTGACAGCGGGTTCAAGCTGCTGCGGCGCACACCGCAAAGAATTTCTCTGAGGACGACCCCAGGATTCCGCACGCGTTTCCATGCGACTGCTTCGCCCCCTATCGGTTGAACTCAATCTCGATTTCCTTTTCCAATGCCGGAAACTCGTGCGGCATGGACGGAAATCCCGCGTGCGTTTCCGGTGGCGGATCAACTGCCGAAACCGGCTCCGCGATCACCCCGTTTCGCGCCTGGTGCACGCTGCATCCGGTCACGAATTGGGAGCCCGCGGCGGTTCGATTGCCGGCGGCCCAAACAGAGAAACGGTCAATCTTGACGGCTCTGGCGGTCAAGTCGTTGATTCCAGATGGGCGATCCACATAAACCGTCAAATCCAACCGTTTCGATGTTTCGCCGAATCGCGCTGGCGGCGGGTTGCCTCGCGGCTGTGCGTTATGAAAGAGTCTGTCTATGCAACGGCGTGATTTCCTTCAAACGGCCGGCGCGGCCGCCACCTGGACGGCCCTTTCGCGGAGCCGCGTACTGGGCGCGAACAACCGGCTGAACGTCGGGCTGATCGGCTGCGGCGGCCGCGGCAGCCTGGACGCGCGGCTGATGCGCGGCCACCTGGACGATTTGAAAGCGCTGGCGCCAGACGGCTTCACCAACGGCCAGCCCGATCCGCGCCTCACCGGCGAGCCGCGCGGCGTCGAGATTGCCGCCTTGTGCGACGTCGATCAGCGCCGCATCGACAAGGCCCTGACCTGGGCTCCCAACGCGCGGAGCTTCTCCGATTTCCGCAAGCTGCTCGACTCGAAAGACGTCGATGCCGTGATCCTGGCGACGCCCGACCACTGGCACGGCAGCATCGCCATTCTTGCCTGCGACGCCGGCAAGGACATGTACATCGAGAAGCCGGTGATGTACTCGCTGCGCGAAGCCCGCTTCATCCGCGACGCGGTCCGCCGCAACAAGCGCATCGTCCAGATCGGCACCCAGCACCGCTCGGCGGAGCACATCGCCGAAGCCGCGAAGATCGTGCAAAGCGGCCAGATTGGCCCGGTCTATTTCGTGCGTGTGTGGAACTATCGAAACCAGGGCAACGCCGCCCCCAGTGCCGACGCGCCCGTCCCCGCCGGCATGAATTGGGACTTCTGGGTGGGTCCCGCGCCCGGCGTGCCGTTCAACCCGGACCGGCTGTTTTACCGCAACTTCATGGACTACACCAACGGCGTGATTTCCGACTACGGGATGCACCGTTTCGACAGCGTGCACCAGATCATGGGCGTGGACACGCCGCTGACGGTGGCCTCCGCCTGGACCCGCTTCCGCACCGGCAAGGTCCAGGGCGACCTGCCGGACGTGCACCAGGCCACCTACGAATACCCAGGCTTCGTGCTCAGCTACGAGTGCAATATCGTGAACTCGCACGGGCTGGGCGGGCGCACCCCGGGCATGCGCTACTACGGTGCGACCGGGTTGAACGACCGGCCGCACGGCATGGCGTTCTACGGCACCGAGGGCGCGCTGTATGTGGATCGCATCGGCATGGAATTCTATCCCGAGGAGACCGGCAAAGCGTCGCCCACGCGGCCGGAAGCGTTCCACAAGAACGAGGCCGAACCGACGGCGCTGCACACCAAGAACTTCGTCGATTTCGTGCGGGCCCGCAAGGAGCCGTTCGCCAACATCGACGCCGGATGCCGCTCGACGGTGATTCCGCTGATCGGCAACATCGCGGCGAAGACCGGGCAGAAGCTGAAGTGGGACGCCGCCAGCGAGTCGTTCACAGGGTCGCAGGAAGCGAACGCGCTGCTGTTCCGCGAATACCGCAAGCCGTGGGACCTGGTGCGGTTCGGCTGAGGCGGGCTCTGAAAACAAACCGGAACGGAGCCGCGACCGTGCGGGAGTGGTGTCTGCTACAGGACTTGACCGCTGTCTATCGTTCGCGGTTCTGTGCTGGGCAGTGGGCGCGGATTATCCTCGTTGGGGTGAAACGTCCGCTGGTCATGGAGAGGCCGGTATCGCTGCGTTATCGGCGACTGCGTGCACGGGCTCTGGATTCGGCCGCAATTCTTCACGCGAGGTGATGGACATCATGAACTCACGTTGGCTGCTCGCCGCAGTTTTCGCTGCAAGCACACCAGGAACCGTGCTCTGGGAAGCGCGTCCGGGCTTTCGTGATTTTGGCGGTATTACGGAAGCGTCTGGGCTGGCTATCACCGGAAATATCACGGGCGACGGCGGCATCTTTGCGTTCGATGCCGCCACTGGCAAACTCCGCTGGAAGAACCCCGTCGGGCAGATGCGCGGTGGGCCGGCCACCGACGGAGAGCGCATCTTTGCCGTTGCCGACGCTTCTTCGGGGAAGGGCACGCTCTACGCACTGGACGTGAAGACCGGGAAGACAGTCTGGCAACTGTCCGACGATGGTCTAGGAGGTCCCACGCCCCTGGTTGCGGGGAGGGTGGTCTATCTTCCTAGCCGGAATGGGCATGTCCATGCCCTGGATGCGGTCACGGGGAAGGTGCTATGGCGCTTTCAGTTCTCGGCCAGCTACGGAGCAACCGCGGAGACCAGCACGTGCCCGACACGGGCTGCCCTCGATGAAGGCCGGTTGTTCTTTGGCGGCGCCGATCATGCCAGCCAAAACGGGTACCTCTGGGCACTCGACACCTCTTCGGGAAGAGTCCTGTGGAAGGCACAGATCCTTGAAAGGGGTTACCGCACAAGTGCCTGTGTGAACACGCCGGCGGTTTCCGGCAACATGGTGGTGACTACGGCCGTGATTGCGCCGAACCATATCGGCGCCTACGACGCGGCAACCGGGCGGCTTGTCTGGCAGCAGCAAGACGAGCGGATCGTGAACGGCAAGCGAACCTCCAGCGCGCTCTCGCCGGTGGTCATCGCCAACGGAGTCGCGTACAGCCTGTATCAAAATGGGCTCGCGTTCTGGTCTATGGAGGACGGAAGGCCGCTTGGCCATATCGCCGGGAGCTTCACTACTTCGAATTACGTCAGCAACGACACGCTCCTGGCTGAGTCGGGAGGGATGCTTTTCTTCCTCGGGCATTTGGCCGAGGATACCGGATACCCGGGGGAGCACCCTCTTCACGCCATGGATCTGACAACACGGAAGATCCTTTGGACGCACCGCGTGAACCGCACGGGCAGATTCGAGCCGGACTGGCCGACCCACGACTTTTTAGTCACCGGCAACGCCATCTACTACGAAAACAACGGATTCATGGCGAAGATCTCCCGCTAGCTCAGTCTGGACAGCCGCGGTGGATGAAGAGCGTCAAGCCACAACGCGGGAGTCTAGCCCTCAGTGGAGTGAACAGGAACCCGTCGTCCTGCAACCAGCACCTGGGCGCGTAGCAGGAAGTCGGATTCGGGCCGCATCTCCACCGGAGTTCGTCTTGGGGCGAGGTTTCCTGGTAGTTGCGGCACGCATTAACAGCGCTTAGGAACTCGATATCAGGTAGCGCCCCAAAACCGCGTGAGCCTCTGGCAGATGCTTCGCTACAACGTTCCAGACTTCCTCGATATCGACCCCGAAGTCGCCATGAATGAGTACATCGCGCATTCCGCAGATACGACGCCAGTCAAGTTCGGGAAGCGCAGCCCGCGTACCGCCGGTAAACATCGCACGGAATGTGCAGGGAGGGAAGTTCGCCCAGGCGCGATGACCGGCCCGGGCCACTACAGTTGCAGCACCGTGCGCAGCCCCTCATCGACGGAGCGCTGCAGCCGCGGCGGCAACGTGCCGGCATGCTCAGTCAGAAAGCTACGGTCCAGGGTCAGGAGTTGCGAGACGTTGACGACCGAGGCCCTCGCGAGGCCCGCGGATCGCTCCGGCAATAGCACGTTCCCCGGGGCATCGGCGAGTTCCAGGTTCGTGGTGATCGCGGCTACGATTGCGGTTTGAATCCGGCTTCGATTGAACGCATCCGCTTGCACCACGAGCACCGGCCGCCGGTAGCCGGGTTCGGAGCGACGCGGATCGGGAAGGTCCGCCCACCAGACATCTCCGCGCTGTATCCCGCGCTGAAGCTCGTCCATCCTTACCAAGCTTCCCGGTCGAGAGATTTCAGTTGGGCGTCGTGCAGCCTGGAATCGAGTGTCGCCGGGTTGCGCGAATACACGTCGTTCAGGCGTTCGGTGATCGCGCTGTCATCCTTCGATGCCAGAAACGCCGCAATTGCCTTGGCGTACAGTTCGCTTCTCGAAACCCGCAGGCGGCGGGCGGTCGATTCCGCAAGTTGAAACAGGTCGTCCGGCAAGGACACCGCAGTCTTCATAGTCACAGTATAACCCGAGTTATACCGGAGGTACCGGAGACGTCGGCCCCCCGCGCCCGATCGGCGACCCGCCAGGATCGGGCTCTGGAGAGCCCGGGCGGTTCGGAGAGCCGCCCCACTGCGGGCGGCGCCCCGCCGCGAGCTAGAGCGGCTTTTCGGCCATGGCCAGCAGGGTCTCGAAGTGCGGCGCTTCGGCTTCGCGGTGGACCACTGCGATCTCGATCTGCTGGAAGCGCGCCTTGCGCAGCAGGCCCAGCAGTTCCACCTGCGAGAAGCCCAGCCACACGTCGGCGTACAGCTCGCGGGCCTCTTCCAGACCGTGTTTCAGCAGGTCCATCACCACGATCCGGCCGCCCGGTTTCAGGATGCGCGAGGCTTCCTCCAGCGTCCTGTCGGGGTGCAGCGAGTGGTGCAGGCTCTGGTGCAGCAGCGCCAGGTCCGCCTCCTCCGCCGCCAGAGGCAGCTCCTCCAGGTCGCCCAGACGGTATTCCACGTTCTTTACGCCGTGGCTGAGCGCCACCCCCGCGCCGTATTCGACCATCTTCTCCGAGTTGTCCACCGCGATGACGCGCTGTGCGCGCTGGGCCAGCAGCAGGGTCAGAGTTCCCTCCCCCGCACCCAGGTCGGCGATGACCAGCGGCGGCAGCAGCCGCAGCAGCATTTCGGCCAAGCCCTCCCAACTGCGCCCGGGAATGTAGTTGCGCCCGAAGCGCCCGGCGAGCTCGTCGAAGTAGCTGCGCAGCTTGTCCTTGCGCTTCATCAGGATCAGCCGCAACGCCTCGTCGTCCTCCCGCGCGGCGGCAATTTCGGCGGCCGAGCGCCGTAGCGTCTCCGTCAGAACCGCCTCGGTTCCCGGCGGGGTGGTCATCCGGTACAGGCTCTTCTGGCCGACGCGGCGGACGCCCGCCAGACCCGCGACTTTCAACTGCGAGAGTTGCATCGAGATGCGGCTCTGCCCCATGCCCAGGATCTCCTGGAGCTCCGCGACGCTGAGTTCCTCCTGCTCCAGCAGGCGTAGGATGCGGACGCGGCCCTCCTCGCCCAGCAGACGCAGCACTTTGAGAAATCCAGCCATTTGAAATCAGTGTATCAATAAATCACTATTTCTTGATTCACAATTCGTGCTATCCTGTGCCTGAGGTACGACGCACATGAGCACCCCTGTCACTTCTCCCGTGGCCACCGAGTATAAGGTCGCCGATATCGCCCTGGCCGCCTGGGGCCGCAAAGAAATCGAAATCGCCGAGTACGAGATGCCCGGCCTGATGGCCATCCGCCGGAAGTACGCAGTGGACAAGCCGCTCAACGGCGTGCGCGTCACCGGCTCGCTGCACATGACGATTCAGACCGCGGTGCTGATCGAGACGCTTGTCGATCTGGGCGCCGAGGTCCGCTGGGTTTCCTGCAATATCTTCTCCACCCAGGATCATGCCGCGGCAGCCATCGCCGCCGCCGGTGTTCCGGTCTATGCCTGGAAGGGCGAGACATTGGAAGAATACTGGTGGTGTACCTGGAAGGCGCTGGTCAATCCGCAGGGCCTCGGCCCGCAACTCATCGTCGATGATGGCGGCGATGCCACACTTCTCATCCACAAGGGATATGAATTGGAAAACGGCTCGGATTGGATCAACTCGCCCTCCGGCAGCCTGGAAGAATCGGTTATCAAAAACCTGCTCAAAAAGGTCCACGCCGAGCAGCCCGGCATATTTCACCAGATCGTGAAAAACTGGAAAGGCGTTTCCGAGGAAACCACCACCGGCGTCCACCGCCTCTATCAGATGGCGAAAAACGGCACGCTGCTGGTGCCAGCCATCAATGTGAATGACTCGGTCACCAAGTCGAAGTTCGACAATCTCTACGGATGCCGCGAATCCCTGATCGACGGCATCAAGCGCGCCACCGATGTCATGATTTCCGGCAAGGTCGCGGTGATCTGCGGATATGGCGACGTGGGCAAGGGCTGCGCCCAGGCGATGAAGGGCATGGGCGCGCAAGTTGTGATCACCGAAGTCGATCCGATCTGCGCCTTGCAAGCGGCGATGGAAGGACAC
>Ga0118677_10015492_pt1 | contig 10588 bp, 10 predicted proteins | sample AliMusrvi5mmetaG_FD_86154 | JGI IMG/M metagenome (GOLD analysis project Ga0118677, IMG submission 86154)
TTACGACAGCCGAAACTTGCGCCGGGTTTTTTGAGTCGCAACCCGTTGAACTGCATCAGGAAAAGTCGCCTACCCCTACGACAACCGCGTCGGGTGTGCACTATTACGGCTATCGCTACTACCACCCGGAAACGGGGAGGTGGCTAGGGAGAGATCCGGGCGCGGAGGAAGGCGGAATTAATCTTTATACTGGATTGAACAATGATGGAATTGGGGTGATCGATGTCCTTGGTTTAATTGGCTCTCCGAATTGTTGTTGCTGTTGTGTGGAATCTCTTGGGATAAGTCATGTTGTCAAAAAACATGAGTCGTCGGGCGGAGGGATACAAACAGATCTTTATGGGCACGAGTTTCATGTTGACTTTGAGGTGAAGTACATCAAAGACACATCTGCAAGAACAGATTGTACGTTGCAATGGAAAGAAAAAACTAATCGTCCGGTTCAGGTTGTTGGGCAACCCCATGTTAATCCGAATCAATGGGCAGACCGTTTCAATCCGCACAACATGACAATGTTTGGACAGTGGATGACCCGCAGTAAACCATGTGCGGGTAACGGTCCTCCAGGCTACCTTTATGATAAACCTTTATCTAATGTTAACCTGGGGCGTAGGGTGCTGTATTTTGCAATAAGCATAAAAAGTGGAGCTGGATGTCCATGCTCTACTCAGGAAATCACGGTGTACGCTACACAAGTTATTGTTCCAAATGGACATGGCGGGGTTAGTACGCAAGTTTTCTCTTTAGGAATCCCTGCTAGTCAAATGCCTTGATTGTATGACGTGATCATCCCGAAAGAAGCGATATGAAAGTTGTTTTTGCCATAACTTGGTTTGTTGTGACCATGAGTCAGTGTGTGTGTGGTGATGTTGTGCAAACTGATGCAAACGCACCGCATGATTTAAAGATTAATCATATGATAGTGGAAGTTCAGGATCTATTGAATCTTAAGGTTCCGCTTTATCAAGTTCTTTTGCGAGATTTATCCCGCATAGTTGAGTGTCGGTGCGTCAGTCAGCCATTGAATACAATATCACAAGAATTGGAGCATCAGGGGTGTCGAATCATTTATGTATGGGAAAATGAGGACATAATCCGCACTCACTATCTGGTCAGAACTAATGCTTTGTTGACCCCTTCGGGATATTCGATGGATTTGCAAATAATTTTATTGTCTGACAAGTTAAAGGGCGGGAAAGAATCTGGGCAGGTGTTTAGCGCAAAAGCGGCGCTTATACGAAATATAAATTTGCCGTTTTCTGATTTTGTTGCTCAATCACAATTTTCGAAAGGGTCAGTTTTAGATAGGATGTTGCAATTTCAAGAGGTTAGGGATGCTGGTGCTAAGTGGCCTTTTGTCAGGCAGATTTATGTATTCTATGGGTTTCTATTTAACCAATCTATTGATTATAGCCCCTCGGGTTTTACAGTTACGATGGAATTTTGCGCTGATACAAATAAGGATATTGGACGTCAACGATTTGTATACGCTTTTGATAGTGGACTTGATCCGTACAAGACTCAGGATGGATTGCCATTTAAGGGTGCGTTCACTTCTAAGGATGTTCTTGGAGATGTCATGAAGTTGGAAAATAGTGAAGAGTGGTTTGGTGACGTGCACAATATTGAGGAAAATAAGGCAAAGTATTTGAGGGGGCATCATTAATTGTTGTCGATCAAATTGCCGTCGTACGCGGTTCCCGAATTAAACCTGTCGAAAACGGCCTCCATTATCGCCTTCTGACCGTAAAAAGTCCCCGTAGACATCATAAGATTTTTCGATATTTACCAGTGCCGTCGTAAAAGTTTCAGGCTGATACGACGGTGCTGGGTGTTACCGGCCTAATTGGCGTCATACTTTTCCCTTTTCTGGCATCATAGCGATTTCCATGATGTGGCCACACTGGCATCGAGTTTAGTGGCCGAATAACCGCGCACCCATCGTATCGCTATGATCAAAGCGGCCACTTTTCCTAGGCGACATTGGGGTCAGATCTCCACAAGCGACAAATGAAATGACCCGGTAATTGCGATCCTCCGGACTCTCTGCTGACTCCACACTGACCGCTACGCCTCCATCATGCCGGTTGCTGAAAAAGGCCAACCGGCCCGCTGTCGGCTCCGCTACAGGTAGCGCCGCCGGGACTGCCTATGATCTCATCAGTTGCTTTTTCAGGGTCATGGCGGCGCATCGATTTGAAATATGACCCGGCGCGTTCGAGCGTCCAAGTATTCCGCTCCAACGCTTTGACCCTAAAGAGCTCATCCCGCGAGCGGGATTCGCCTGGTACGCGTCCGCCTAGCTGGAACCGCGCCGGTTGCCCGCTTCGAGTACTCAGCGCGCAGCCCGTCACGGTTCCAGCCTGCACGCTCACCCGCAAGGGCGGGTTCGCTGCCGGAAACAAAAGTCTTTTTCTGACGTTCGTTCGGCGGGTACGCCTCACACATTGCCCGCGCCTGCCTACGGCATGACCGGCGCGGTCAACGTCGCAGAAAAAGGTCTTTTGTTCCCGGCGCCCGGCGGGCGCTCTTGGTGGCGCGGGCATCCGCCCGCTTGTCCCCCTTGCGGCGACGCCCCCGGCCAGTAGCTTCTCCGCCATCTTTCTTTTAGCTGCTTTGTGATCCAGGGGGCTGCCGCGTTGGGCAGGCCGCCCGGTTGGCGGCGGCCTTCCAAGGAAGCCGCTTACGCGGCATTATTTTGAAAGGGTCGTTCCGACCCGGTTGGTCGGAACATGGACAAGAGACGGCAGCTAAAGAGAAAATGCGGCTTTGAGAGGTGAAGAAAGCCGGTGGAAACCATCTGAAGCGCTTCAGATGGTGTTGGCGGTGTCTACTGTGCTGCAGCGTGCTGGCGGACGAACGGCTCCAGGACGGCGGCAATCTTCTGTTGCTGGCTTCGCGGAAGCCGCGAGGCGGCATCGAATAGTTGCCGCATCTTGCCGGCGGGCCCACTGCCACGCTTCTTGGAGGCGCTTTCACCGAGCAGTTCCTCGGTGCTGACGCTCAAGGCCTCGGCCAACTTCTGGAGTTGATCCGGCCGCAAGGCTACCGGGTTGCGCTCCCAATAGGCATACGCCCGTTGAGACATGTTTAGCCGTTCAGCCAATAGTTGTTGAGAGAGCCCGGCTTGTTCACGCAAGGCGTGAAGCCGCGCGCCGAATTCGGGTCGCTCTTTCGTCGATGGTCTGCCTGTTTGCATGCCCGCAATATACACGGGAACTTTTTTAGATAGAGAAAGTGCTTGCATCGTTAGAAACAATACGGCTAACTACCCGCCATGTCAAAGAACTTCAAATCCGGCTTGACGCCATTTTCGGAAAGGAACCCACTCCATGCCGCGAATACCTGAAGAGGAAATCGAACGGATCAAACGACAAACCGACCTGGTGGCGCTGGTGCGCTCGCGGGGCATTGAGCTTCACAAGCACGGCTCGAAAGACTTTGCGGGCAAGTGCCCGTTCCACCAGGACGACGCGCCGTCGTTTATCGTAAGCCCGGACAAAGGCCTGTACCACTGCATGGGTTGCGGCGCTGCCGGCAATGTGATCCAGTTCGTTGTGAAGTTCGACGGCGTGAGCTTCCGCCACGCCTTCGAACTGCTGAACGCCGGATCGGTGGCCTTCTCGCCTGCCCAAAGCGCTTCGCGCAATGAGGCAGGCGGAGCCTCCTTGCGGCCATTGACGCAGGCCACGGTACCGCGGCTCGAACTGCCGTTCGATCCGGCGGCAACGGATGAGGCCTTGCTTGGCCAGGTGTTGGACTTCTATCACGAGCGGCTTTTGAAGACGCCCGCCGCGCTGGACTATCTCAAAAGCCGGGGCCTCTACCAGGAAGAGGCGCTGCGCGCCTTCCGGCTCGGCTTCGCCGACCGGACACTGGGCTTGCGGATCCCGGAGGCGAACCGCAAGGCCGGGTCGGAGATCCGGAACCGGCTGCAGGCGTTAGGCCTGGTCCGGGAGTCCGGACACGAACACTTCAACGGGTGTATCACAATGCCGGTGATGACACCGGCAGGTGTGGCCGGGGAAGTCTATGGCCGCCGTGTCACCAAGCCGAATCCCGGCGCGCCGAAACACCTCTACTTGCAAGGCCCGCATGAAGGCATCTGGAATGAGGAGGCGTTAGCCGAGCCAGAGCTGATCTTGTGCGAAGCGCCGTTCGATGCGCTGACGTTCTGGGTGAACGGCTTCAAGAACGTAACGTTCATTTATGGGACCGAGGGGTTTACCGACGAACTTTTCGAGGCGATCCTGGCCAGGAAGATCCGGCGCATCCGCATCGCTTACGATGCCGATGAAGCCGGGAACCGGGCGGCTGAGCGGGACACCGCCCGCCTTACCGCCCACGGCATCGAGGTCTTCCGCGTCAAGTTCCCCTGGGGTATGGACGCCAATGAATACGCCCAGAAAGTCCAGCCAGCAGGCAAGGCGTTGCAGACACTGCTGAACGCTTCAGAGTGGCAAAAAGGCCCGCGTATACATACACGCGGGCTTTCTGATCCGCCGCCTTCTGAAGTTGCCGCGCCGCCACCGCTTCCGGTCTCCAGCGATCCGGCGGCATCAGAAGACCCGCATACACACATGCGCGGGCTTTCTTCTTCTTTATTAGCTGCTGATATTTTAGCTGCTGATGAAAAGAAGCTACTGCCGACTGAGACGCCCTGCCTTGAGAAGGCCGGGGACTACCAGATCCTTCGGCTTGGAGACCGTGAATACCGTATCGGCGGCCTGGACAAGAACAACAGCCTGGAGGTGATGAAGGTGGCGGTTCGCTTGAAGCACGGCGAGGAGTTCCACCTCGACAGCTTCGACATGGCCCGCGACGGCGAGCGCCGCCGTTTCATCGAGCGGGCCGCAGAGGAAACCCGGCTTGAGAAAGACTTGATCAAACGCGACCTGGGCAAACTTCTGTTGGCCATGGAGCAGACCCAGCAAGAGCGCTTCACCGCTTCACTGTCCACTGATCACTGCCAATCGACAACCGAGCTGACGCCCGCCGAGCGGGCGGAAGCGCTCGCCTTCCTCAAATCGCCCGACCTGATCGAGAAGATCGGCGAGGCCTTCAATGTCTGCGGGCTGGTGGGCGAGGACGCCAACCGGCTGGCCGCGTATCTGGCTTGCACGTCTCGCAAGCTGGACAAGCCGCTGGCGGTGATTATCCAGAGCACCAGCGCGGCGGGGAAGTCCACCGTCATGGAGGCGGTGTTGGCCATGTTCCCGGAGGAGGAACGGATCAAGTACAGCGCCATGACCGGCCAGTCGCTCTATTACCTGGGCGAGACCAACTTGAAGCACAAGATCCTGGCCATCGTGGAAGAGGAAGGCGCAGAGAAGGCCAGCTACGCCTTGAAGCTCCTGCAGAGCGAAGGCGAACTCACCATTGCCAGCACCGGCAAGGATCCGCAGACGGGCCGGATGGAAACCCAGGAATACCATGTTGAAGGCCCGGTGATGATCTTCCTCACCACGACGGCAGTGGAGATCGACGAGGAACTGCTGAACCGGTGTCTGGTGCTGACGGTGGACGAAAGCCGGGAGCAGACCGAACGGATCCACACCTTGCAGCGCAAGGCCCGGACACTCGAAGGCCTGCGGATCAGGAACGAGAAGCCGAAGCTGCTGGCCTTGCTGCGCAATGCCCAGCGGCTGATCGAGCCGGTGGCCATCATGAACCCGTACGCCGATGCGCTGACTTTTCCGGCGGCCTTGACCCGGACCCGCCGTGACCATGAGAAATACCTGACGCTCATGGATGCCATCGCCTTGCTCCACCAGCACCAGCGGCCCCGTGAAGCCAACGCCGAAGGCGTGGCCTTCAACTTCGTGCGGGTCACGCTCGACGACATCGCGCTGGCGAACCGGCTGGCGCCGGAACTCCTGGGGCGGTCGCTGGATGAGTTACCGCCGCAGACGCGCCGGCTGCTGATCCAGATCAAGACACTGGTGCGCGACCGGATGAAGGAGAAGGCGGTGGAGCAGAGAGTCGCCACCTTCAGCCGCCGTGACCTGCGGCAGTTGAGCGGCTGGAGCGAGTTCCAGATCCGCATCCACCTGGGCAAGTTGGAGATGCTGGAGTACGTCACCCGGCAGTGGGGACGCCAGGGCCAGGGCTGCATCTATGAACTGCTGACCGACACCAACGAGCCGGACAACATCTGGCACATCGGCCTACTGGACGTGGAAAAGCTCCGGGGTCGGCCCGCCGGTTAAGTGTACGATCCGAACTTCGTGCACTTTCAGGGGCACTTCGTGCGACTTCGTGAACGGCAAATCACGAAGTTGAAAAATCATAAACCTCAATATTCATAAGCTTTAGCAAGAGACCGCACCTCAACTTCGTGACTTCGTGCGAACGCACATCTGGAGCCCAGCTTTTCAACGCATCGTAACCATAACCAATACCACACACGTGTCGCGGCGAAGCGACGAAGGAGCGAAGACGGATGAAGCAACCGACCAAAGGCTACGAGAGAGCCCGGCACATGCACCGGTGGGCGGATAAGCCGCGAGGTGGCTATGCCGCCACGCCGGACGGCTTCGACCGGGCCGACGCCTTCACCCTGGCGAGCCTCATTGACGAATGGTTCCGCCATCTGGCGGAACGGGCTTACTCACCACGAACCGTCGAGGCGCGCCGGTGGGCACTGCGGACTTTCCTGCAGTGGGCCCAGGAGCGGGATCTTTGCCGTCCGGAGCAGATCACCAAGCCGATCCTGGAGAGTTACCAGCGCTGGCTGTTCAACTACCGCAAGGCCGACAGCACGCCGCTGGGCGTGACCACCCAGCGTGGCCGGCTCGGCGCGCTCCAGAACTTTTTCACCTGGCTTTGCCGGGAGAACACGCTCACCGCCAATCCGGCGGCGGACTTGGACCTGCCGCGCAAGCCGGCCAAGTCGCTGCCCAGGTCGCTGACGCAGGAGGAAGTCCATGCCGTGCTGAACCTTCCCAACGTTACCGATCCGCTCGGCATCCGAGACCGCGCCATCCTGGAACTGTTCTACTCCACCGGGATCCGGCGCAGCGAGATCGTCCGCGTCGACCTCTCCGACCTCGATACCGGGCGCGGGTTGCTCATCGTGCGGAAAGGGAAGGGGAACAAGGACCGCGTGGTTCCGGTGGGCGCGCGGGCCATCTACTGGCTGGGCATCTACCTGGAGAAGACCCGGCCCATGCTTCAGACGCCAGCCAGCGGCCAGGCGTTATTCCTTAGCGGCTATGGTGAGCGGCTGACCAGCGGCTTTGTCGGCAACTGGGTCCGGCGGACTATCGCCGCCGCCGACATCGGGCGCACCGGCTCCTGCCACCTGTTCAGGCACTCGTGCGCAACCCACATGCTGGAGAACGGCGCTGACATCCGCTTCATCCAGCAGATGCTCGGCCATGCCCGGCTCGACACCACCCAGATCTACACCGACGTGAGCATCGTCCAACTCCGCGAAGTCCATGCCAGGACCCATCCCAGTGCGCGGGTGCCTGCTCCAGGCACCACTGAAGAAAACCGCTGAAAACCAGAAGAAACCCTTCTCAATAGTTGCGGCTTCTGTTACCTTTTCGGCATGGGTTTTTATGCCACAGATCAACTCGACGACGTCCTGGAATCGTGCCAGGAAAATCCGACACCCCCCTCAAAAAACCGCGTCTGGAATTTTTTTACGACATCCGAAACTTGCGCCGGGTTTTTTGAGTCGCAACCCGTTGAACTGCATCAGGAAAAGTCGCCTACCCCTACGACAACCGCGTCGGGTGTGCACTATTACGGCTACAGATACTTTATGCCGGAGGTCGGGCGGTGGATGAGCAGGGATCCAATTCATGAAACTGGGGGAAGTAATCTATATGGGTTCAATCACAATTTACCCATAAATCGCATAGATAAACTGGGGTGGATTAGTCTTTCGCTTCCGCGGTCTGAGAGCCTCCGTTTTGCGGAACCTGCATTTAGTGTGAATTGGTTGCCAGACTTCTATCTCGAACTTATGTATGAGCTGACTCAAGCGGGAGAAGCAGGAAAAGCAATATTACAAAAGTTCCACTTTAAAATTGAGTATATTATGCGCTCTGACTGTCAGCTTAAGCAGTCCGAGCTCAAATATCAGGAATGGTTTAGACCACATGTAGTAGATCATCATGCTCTCGATTGGACTAGATTAGACGTCTGCTACATTAAAGAAGAACGATGGGCGATATATGGAATCACAGAGCAAGATGCACCTGTAGGGCTTTGGGGTTTCGCGAACATGAGTGATTGGAGCGGTGTTTTAGACTATTATAACGGCACATGGACGGATGGTTACTTGGCAGGATTAAGCGATAATTTAAATTTTGCGGGACCGACTAGGCAATGGGGGTATCAGTATACATTCAAAAGAAAATGTTGCTGTAATATCATGGAAGACGTCGATAGGGTTCAGTTTTAGGGGACAATGAAAAAAGAACTTCAACAAACGTTCATGCTTTTGCAGCGTCATAGCATGGAAGTGACTATCGGCACATTTGTCTTCTGTGCATGCCAATTTTGTTCAATGGCTAAGGGATCAGAGATGTCGCTGGATAGCGATTTGTTTCTGCAAGAAAATAAGCCAGTTTCATCGGTGACCAATCATCCTTCAACAGTGCTTAGTATGGTGTTGCATGATGCACCAAAACCAGGTTTTGACGATAGTTGGTTGTCATGGTCCATCACCAACCAAACAGGAACTGTCACCATGATTTTCCCTGTGGCAATATCTAATTTGGACGTTCCGGGTGTAAGCAGATGCGTGGCTCTTGATCCCCTTGAAACATTGGAAATCGTTGGTATTGCAACCGGTCTGCTATTGCGAGTAGAAAGCGATGACTATCTGGGTTGGTCTGGTCCACTATACGGGCTGGACTTCAGGTTGAGTCACCCTATGAGGGGTGGTATGGATTCGTGGAAAAAATGGAGTACCAGCACCAATATTTTAGACAGCACATGCCTCAAAGGATGCATATTGCGACTCCGTGAAATTTCGTCCAATGCATATAATCGGGCTGGAACTGTTTCTGTGGAAGGTGTTAAGGGGCGGACTGGCATTCGCTAAAGTGCCGCGAGGTATTGGAGTAGTATTTTGGACTTTGGCAGAAGAAATAAGAATAACCATGGGCTATTTCCTGACAATCGAACCCGAAACCGCAGTGCCGGCGATAATCTGTGCACAGCCGAAAACGCATACCCCCGCTTCACCGGTGAAGGAACGTGGCTATAGATATCTCAGTCCGGAGGTTGGAAGGTGGGTGAATAGGGATCCAATCAAGGAAAAAGGAGGGAAAAACCTCTATTGCTTTGTGCGAAACCGCCCAGTAGATCGCACCGATTATCGTGGGCTGTCACTCAACGATCCTCCTGGGTCTTTGCCAACCGGGTGTTGTGGTGGAACAGCATATGTTATAGCTTGGTCATGTTGCTGCAATAACACCATTACTTCAAGAACTCCTGTTGGGATTGGGGTGAAGAAGTGTTGCGTATACGATGCCAATTCATTCTTTCCAAGTATTCCTGTCCACTGTTTCATTTCTACTGGTGGGCATGCATGGGGATTGTATCCAACTGGAATTCACGATGACACTGACAGCGACTTATATGTTCCAGAAGGGGCCCCAAATCCAGAGATTGCGGGCAGCTTGTTTAAGGTTTGTGAAGAACTGAAGTTTAATCCTTGTCAGTACGATCTTGCGAAAGTCAAAGCGTGTGCAGCCGGCGGCGGGAAGTCGCAAAACTACATTTCGGCTGGTACGTGCATTGGTTGGGCCAATAGTGCCGGCAATTGTTTGAGCGGCAACGAGTCGAGCTGTCAATGAAATCGATCATATTTAAAGTGGTTAGTATCGCCGCTATAATTATTGGTGTCTGTGTGTTGGCAAGCTTGATTTTATTGTTTACTGCGGATGAGTTGGATTATATGCGGATTGGAGAGGTGCGGAAAAACCTTTTGCTTTCTTTTGACATGCCAGAGAGTAAATTGAACAACTTATGCTTAAGAACACGTAACCCGGGATTTGGCGATGACGTATCAATTTTGTGCACCGGTGCCGTGCAGGTGGTCTGCCAAAATGAATATGAGGAAATTCAGTTTGGCGCGATGGAGTTAAGGCGAGTTCACTTCCCAGCGTTTTCTCCGGATTATGTAGAGTATTCGTTGTCGTTTACATTGAATGGGAAAGATCTAACGTCTGTGCGCAAGTGTCTTTTAGTTGGGAGATCTTGTAAGATGAGAATTATCTATTATGAGATGCCTAATATTGATGCGACTATGTGGCTACGCTATCATGAGTCGTATATGGTTTTCTTGCTTAAACGTCTAAAGGGCATCGGGGTCTCCTTTTTCTGCAAATAGCGGAAATTCGTAGAACGCGAGGGGTCAGCCCTTAGAATAAGATTCCGCTGAAAAACCCTACCGCTGGATGTCCCTCTGAGCCGGGTGAAAAAGCGTTTTTGCCGTGATCGTCGCGGGGCCGCCGGCTTCCTCTGGGCGACGCCGGGGAGCGTGTGGCGTTTCTCGACGCCGTTTTGTTGCGGATCGCTTCTTTCTATTGCCCTCGCACCTCTTTTCTTTCGTTTTCAACCCGCC
>Ga0118677_10011486_pt1 | contig 10587 bp, 9 predicted proteins | sample AliMusrvi5mmetaG_FD_86154 | JGI IMG/M metagenome (GOLD analysis project Ga0118677, IMG submission 86154)
GGCCCGGTTTTGTTTTTCAGCGCGGCGACCCAGGCTGCGGCGGTTTCCGTCGGGTCAGCCGGCCGCAGGATGGTCATGTTAGGCATGCACCGCAGGCTTGCCATGTGCTCGACAGGCTCGTGCGTCGGGCCGTCTTCGCCGACATAAAAACTGTCATGCGTGAAAATATATATCACCGGCAGTTTCATGATCGCGGCAAGACGCAGGGCCGGCCGGCAGTAATCTGAAAACACAAAGAACGTGGATCCATAAACATGGAAGCCGCCATGAAGGGCCATTCCATTCAGGATTGACCCCATTCCATGTTCGCGAATGCCGAAATGGAAATTGCGGCCCGCGAAAGAACCAGGTTTGATGGCAGCGCAGCCGTCAATAAAGCTCTTGTTGCTTGGCGCAAGATCTGCGGAGCCTCCGACAAGCTGTGGCAGCGCAGCCGCGAGTTTCTGCAAAACCGAACCGCCGGCGGCGCGGGTGGCAACAGGTTTTGCCGGATCGAATTTCGGCAGGAAATCATTGATGTTTTCCGGAATGATGTCTTCAAAATGTTTTTTCCAGAGCTCTGCCTTGTCAGGATGCGCCTGGCAGTATTTTGTAAAGTTCTTCTCCCATTTCGAGGCAACTCTTTTCAGCTTTGCAAGACGGTCAGCAAAGAGTTGCGTAACTTTTTCGGAGACATAGAAATCCTTGTCTTCAGGCAGTCCCAGGTTCTTTTTCGTTGCCTTGACTTCCTCGGCGCCCAGCGGTTCGCCATGTGCCCCGGCTGTGTCGTGCTTGTTGGGACTACCCTGTGCGATATGCGTCCGGCAGATTATTATTGTCGGCCGGCTTTTTTCGCGGAGAGCCTTGCGAATGGCCTGATCTATCTGGTCATAATCGTGTCCGTCGATTTCAATCACATTCCAGTTATAACCCTGAAAACGTTTCTTTACATTATCGCTGCATGCCAGATCCGTGGAACCTTCGATCGTGATCTTGTTGCTGTCATAGAACAGGATCATCTTGTTCAGGCCGAGGTGGCCGGCCAGGGAGAAGACTTCATGACTGATACCTTCCATCAGGTCGCCATCGCCGCACATGACGAAAGTATGATGATCGACGGGCTGGAAATCTTCAGCGTTGAACCGTTCGGCCAGCATACGTTCCGCTATTGCCATGCCGGTGGCATTGCCGCAACCCTGGCCGAGCGGGCCGGTGGTAGTTTCTACGCCTGGAGTGTGGCCGAATTCCGGGTGACCCGGCGTCTTGCTGTTCCACTGGCGGAACTGTGCGAGTTCGGAAACGGGGAGATCATAGCCGGAGAGATGCAGCATGCTGTAAAGAAGCATACAGCCATGGCCGCCGGAGAGGACAAAGCGATCCCTGTCCGGCCAGGCCGGGTTTGTCGGACAATGGTTCAGATACTTGAGGAACAGAACGGCGGCAACGTCGGCCATGCCCATGGGCATGCCAGGGTGGCCGGAATTTGCGCGCTGTACGCCATCCATCGCGAGGCCGCGGATTGTGTTTGCTGTAAGTTTCAGATCTTCATTTGTGATATTAACTTTCATTATCTTCTCCCGGATTTAGCTTTTCATGGCGAATGGAATACCACCCGCGCTTGATTTCATATCAAGGGGACGCAATTTATACCTACAACGCCGTCAGGTCAATAATTGAGTCTGGCTGACCGCCATGTCCTGACGCTGGCGAAAAAACACCCAGGATCGCTCATCCTGCAGGAGGCCATGCGACAAATCCGGCAATCTTAAATGCCACAATGGAGCGAAGACAGGAACAAAATCCGCAGATTGCGCATATGACGCAGATGAAGAGAAGAAGATGATAAAGCCGCAGGCGAAAGATGAGATAGGAAAAAAACCTCTCGCAGAGAACGCGGAGGGCGCGGAGGAATGAACGGCGAAGAGAAGAGAATATTGAATACTGAATTCTGAATAAAAAATGACGAATGGAAGAAGAGCCAGCCGTGATTGTTTTCTCCCTCTGTGAACCCTGTGTGCTCTGTGAGAGACCTCTTCTCCGGATTTCAAGATTTCAACACAAAGGACGCGATCACGCCAAGAGCGTGACAGGAGTGCAGCCGCAAAAAGCGCATAGAACTGACATTGCGTGCTGTTGAAAAACTAAATGGTATTGATGCCTTGTGCCTTGTATTAACAGCGTAAAAATGAATAATAAATGGCTGAGTTGTGCAGGAAAGAGGCTGTTATATGAATGATATTTATCATCCCCCTTTTGCAATCACGCCGGCCATAGTCAGATTGGTCGCCGAAATCGGCGAGGTGTTGGGCCGGCTTGGCGTGTCATCCGAATTGGTTATTACACCGCGGCTGCGACGGCAGAATCGTATTCGAACGATTCAGGCATCACTGGCCATTGAGGGTAACACGCTGGATTTGGAGCAGGTGACAGCAATTCTTGATGGCAAGAGGGTATTAGGTTTGCCACGGGAAATTCAGGAGGTACGCAATGCCATCAAGGCTTATGAGCAACTTAAAGAATGGAATCCCTCTTCTGTTCAACATCTGCTGGAATCTCATGGCGTAATGATGGACGGCCTTGTAGACCTGCCAGGCGCATTCCGGACAGGTGGTGTGGGAATCAGAAAAGGTGACGAAATGGTTCATATTGCGCCACCTGCCCAGAGGGTGCCAGCATTGATACATGATCTTCTTCTATGGCTCGAACAAACTGCGGATCACCCGCTTATTGCCGGATGCGTATTCCACTACGAATTTGAGTTTATTCACCCGTTCTCTGACGGTAACGGACGTATTGGTCGTCTCTGGCAAACCCTGATTTTAAGTCGCTGGAAACCTGCGCTTGCCTGTTTCCCTCTGGAGTCGGTTGTGCGCGAGCGACAGGCCGACTATTACGCTGCACTTTTGCGTTCCGACAAGACGGCCGATTCGACACCATTCGTTGAGTTCATGCTTGATGCCCTGCTTGAAACATGCCGGGCATTCAAGTTGAGCGACCAAGTAGACGACCAAGTAAGCGACCAAGTAAAAAGTTTGCTTGATGTGCTGAAGAATGGCCGGAAAACGGCGGCACAGCTAATGAAAGCTTTGGGATTGTCACACCGTCCGACGTTCAGGAAGAATTATCTGCATCCCGCGCTTGTCGCAGGCTTGATTGAAATGACAGACCCTGGTTCTCCGAACAGCCCCAGCCAGGGTTACCGGCTGATTCAGAATAAACTGAAAGATAAAGGCTGATCCCGCACAACGCTGGACAAGTGAACCGTATCATCCCGTCATCTGACACGGCAGGCTGCAGATCAACCTTTTCCTGTCTGTCCTTCGTGTCCTTGAGTGATCACGCTCCTGGCGTGATCACGGGTAATAACATCTTCTTCTTTCCTCTGTAGTTGCTTTCACTCTCTGCGAACCCTGCGTGCTCTGCGAGAGACCTCCTCTCCGGATTCTTTCACCACCCGCGCTTCCCAGCGCTTAAGGCCCGTAAGTAAAACCCAAGGTTAAGAATCTCTCTTCTTCCCTTGTTCTTTCTTGGTTTTCCTTCGTGGTGAAAAAAGCTTCAACTTCTGCGCAGGAAAACAGGATTCCTCAGGATAGTAGCGCTAAGTGCAGCCGCAAAAGGCGCAAAGGAAGCGAAAGAGGAATGGCTGAATAATTGACTTTGCGGCATTGGAGATGTAGTTTGCCTGTCAAATGTGATTGGATAAATAATTTCATCAGTTTGTTATGCCTATGATTCAAAGATCAGAAATCAAAGCGTATGTGCGGAAGCTGGCTCAGGAATTCAATCCTGAACGTGTGATCCTTTTCGGTTCCTGTGCCTATGGCAAACCCACTGAGGATAGCGATGTGGATCTGCTTGTGATCATGAACCACGGTAAGCGAAAGAATGTCGAACAGGCCATAGATATTGACCGGCGGATTGATTATTCCTTTCCTCTTGACCTGCTTGTCAGAACGCCTGCCGAAATAAAGAAGCGGCTCGCGCTCCATGATGGTTTCCTGATCTCCATTCTTAAACAGGGAAGGGTTATGTATGAACGACGTCGTCAGGGAATGGATGGTGAAGGCCGAAGGCGACTACGCAACGGCTCTTCGAGAGTATCGGGCGCGAAAATCGCCTAATTATGATGCTGCGTGCTTTCATGCGCAGCAGTGCATTGAGAAGTATCTCAAAGGTTTTCTTCAGGCGTGTGCTGTGCCTTTTCCAAAGATTCACAGTCTGTCTGTTCTATTGGATCAATGCCTGAAGATGCGGCCAATGTGGGAAGTTCTCCGAAACGATCTGAAGGACCTGACCCGGTACGCTGTTCAATTCCGGTATCCCGGTGAGTCTGCCGACAAGGAAGATGCAAAAGTTGCGATACGGCTCATGAAAAGCTGCAGACAGGAAATCAGGGAAACTTTTGTGCTCAACGGACAGGGCAATGGCAAGCCCGCTTCTGGAAGTAGTCGGAAATCAGGAATATGATTTTTCAAGAAACGGTGAAATAGAATTTTACCTTTCCTCTGTAATTGCTTTCTCCCTCTGCGAACTCAGCGTGCTCTGCGAGAGATCTCCTCCTCCGGATTTCAGGAATTAAACGCCAAGGACGCGATCACGCCAAGAGCGTGACAGGAGTGCAGCCGCAAAGGGCGCAAAGGAAGCGAAAGAGGATTGGCTGAATAATTGACTTTCCGGAATTGGACAAAGAAGTGGACATGGCCTCGGATTTGATCAAGGCCATGTTTGGCAAGACGGATAAGCCCACTGCCGAGACGACAGGTGAAGTCACAGGTGAAGTTCGCCGGTTGTTGGATATTCTTCAGCAAAAACCTTTGGGTAGAACAGAAATGCAGGTGTTGCTTGGCCTGAAATCACAGGCTAACTTCAGGGACCGGTATCTACTGCCTGTCTTGAAAGCCGGATATATCGAGCGCACCATCCCGGCCAAACCCAACAGCCGCCTGCAAAAATACCGCCTGACACAAAAAGGGCGGCAAGTGATGTTATCGCATAAGGCGTGAGGCAGGAAATGATATGGAAGGACATGTTCCCTAACCCGAATAATCGAAGAAATACCCTTGCTCCCGTGAGTCCATTTTGATTAACTGTATACATATAAGGAGATCGTATACACCATGAAAACCATGACATTATCCGTTCGACTGAATGCCGATGAGGTCAAATTACTGGATCAGGCGGCCGACCAGGACGGCCTGGACAGGTCATCCCTGCTTAAACGTTTTCTGCGCCGTGGGTATGCCGATTATCGATATGAAACCGCATGTGCCGCCTACCGGCGCGGTGAGATTACCCTGTCCAGAGCAGCGGAAATGGCCGGCATGAGTCTGTACGACCTGTTGACCCGTTTTCCGGCGAATGGCCTGCAACTGAATCTTACGGCGGACGACCTTCGCCGGGAATTGGCCTTATGAATGTGATTGTGGCAGATGCCTGCCCGGTGATATTCCTGGCAAAATTGGACCGGCTTGCGCTGATTCATGGGGTGTTCCCGGGAACGATCCTGTTGCCGGCAAGCGTGTTGCGCGAACTCACAGGGAACACCATCCCTCATTCCGAGCAACAGCGCATAAGGCAATTCCTCAAGCATTGCCATATAGAGACTGTGCATAACCCCGGTTTTCCGGCTTCGGCATTGAGTCTGGCAGACCGCCATGTTCTGACGCTGGCGAAAAAACACCCAAGATCGCTCATCCTGACCGACGACAGCGTCGTGCGTCGCATTGCCTGGGCGGAAGGACTCTCCGTTACAGGTACACTGGGAATCATTATCAGGGCCGTTAGGGGCAAACTCATTTCCACCTCGAAAGCGCTCCATGCCGTTGACGAACTGGTAATGGAACATCAATTGCGGATTTCCGTGGATCTCTACCAGGAGACCATGCGACAAATCCGGCAATCTTGAATGCCATAAAGGACTCAGCGCTGGAAGCCGCCACCAAGCATGCTTTCACCACCCGGCCTCCAAAGTCAGGGAAGAATTTCTCGCAGAGAACGCGGAGGGCGCGGAGGAGTGAGCGGCGAAGAGAAGAGAATATTGAATGCTGAATTCTGAATAACCAATGACCCGGACGCACATAGAAGGGCCTTTGGTCCTGAGGCACAACGTAGCACAGCCGTCCCGGCTGTGGAAAAGAAGAACACAGGCGTCCTACGAAAATAAAGAGAAGATTTCAACGCGAAGACTGCGAAGGAAGAAAAGAAAGGCCGCAAAGGGGACTGAACCCTCTGCGAACTCAGCGTGCTCTGCGAGAGACCTCTTCTCCGGATTCCTTTACCACCCGCGCTTCCCGGCGCTCAAGACCCATAAGTAAAACCCAAGGTTAAGAATCTCTCTTCTTCCCGAATCTGTGCTTCCATTTTTCTCTTTCTCTCTGCGAACTCAGCGTGCTCTGCGAGAGACCTCTTCTCCGGATTCCAAGAATTAAACGCAAAGGCCGCCATGAAAGGACGCAAAGGAAGCGAAAGAGTAACTGGTTGCGGCCAGAGGCCGCTCCGGGACTTCTCCTCCTCATGCGGAACATCCATCTTGCAACCAGACACGATTCCGGATATATGAATAAGTAACGTTTCTTTTGGTCTGGGAATTATGAGCAGAGAAACAAAATCACCAATAAAAGATCTTCCGGTCAATTTGCCGGGAGCATCGGTTGATGTTGGTTGGGGCGAGATGTCGCACTGTCGCTGGTGTTAAAAAAGAGCTGACATTGAAAGCCAGCATTGGTAAGTATACGGTTTAAATGACTTCTAGCCTTCAATACATTGATCTTTATGCTGGTTGCGGTGGGCTGTCTTGGGGCTTGATGCGCTCAGGATGGAAAGGAACTTTTGCCATAGAGAAGGATGCCTTTGCCTTTTTAACGCTAAAAACAAATCTCATCGAAAGAAATAAACATTTTCAATGGCCAGAATGGTTTCCTGTTGGGGCACACGACATAAACGAGGTGCTTTTAAACTACAAACCTGAACTTCGCAAAATGGCCTCAAAGGTTGATTTGATTGTTGGCGGACCTCCTTGCCAGGGATTTTCTGTTAACGGAAAGCGTGATGAGAAGGATAAGCGGAACAAGCTGGTCGACTCTTACGTTTCGTTCGTTGAGATCGTCAAGCCCAAGCTCCTGTTTTTTGAGAACGTCCGCGGATTTGCGATGGAGTTTACAAAGCATGGATCTGGTACTGTTTATTCGGATCAAGTTACCCGTCGACTCGAAACACTTGGATACAATGTCCATGCGGAAATTGTTAATTTTGCGGATTACGGGATACCGCAAAGGCGCCATCGGTTCATTCTCGTAGGAATATTGGATGGCAGAGCAGAGATATTTTTTGAACATTTAAGAGAGAAGCGTGGTCCGTTCTTGGAGCAGAAAAGGCTTCGAACAAGGCGCACAGTTTCACAGGCTATATCCGATTTGGAACGGCAACACGGCGATACAAAATGTCCGGATTCCAAAGGCTTTTGTTCGGGCCTATATGCTCCTGCCAAGAATCGATATCAGCGATTGATGCGGAGCAATTGTGCTCTCAAAATTCCTGACAGCCACCGATTTCCAAAGCATCGTCCTGATATCATTAAACGTTTTGAGGAAATTTTACAGCACGCTCCCCGAAACAAGCAACTCTCAGGCGATCTGCGATCGAAGTATGATTTGAAAAAGCGATCCATCACCCCGCTGGATAGCAATTCAGTTTGCCCGACGATTACCAGTCTGCCCGACGATTACATTCATTACGCCGAGCCTCGTGTTTTGACGGTTCGTGAATGTGCGCGTATTCAGTCGTTCCCGGATGATTTTGAATTCAGGGGGAAATACACCTCCGGTGGAGATCGGCGTGCAAAGGAAGTTCCTCGCTATACCCAGATTGGAAACGCAATTCCACCATTGTTTGCTGAACTTGCCGGACTAGCCCTCAGGGAGATTTTTTCCAGTGAGTAAATCAAAGGATAGATTTCGAATTAGTTCCGCACTCAAGACCATCATTGGGCGTGAATTGATTACTGATGATTTTGTGGCGGTATTTGAATTGGTAAAGAATGCCTTTGATGCGCACTCGAGGAATGTAGAAATTCGTTTCGAGGGATTGCGTACCGACTTTCCAAAACTCATCATCAAAGATGACGGTAAGGGAATGACAGAAGATGATGTTGATGGAAAATGGCTCTTTGTCGCTTATTCAGCCAAGACTGACGGGACGGAAGACAACCCAGAAGGAAAACCGAAAGATTACCGCGACAAGATCAGCAGTGAGCGGACATTCGCGGGCGCAAAGGGCATTGGGCGATTCTCGTGTGACCGGCTTGGTCGTTACCTCAACCTTTATACGCGCGCGAAGTCCTCTGGTCTATACGAACATATCCAAATTGACTGGCAGGATTTTGAAGAAGACAACAGCAAGGAATTCGTGAACGTCATAATGAAGCGTACAACAGAGACAACCATTCCTTACAAACTCGACAGCGGCACTGTCCTTGAAATATCCGGCCTTCGGGAAGCGTGGGATCGCGATCGCCTGAAAGAACTCCGTAACTCATTGCGAAAACTGATTAATCCGAATCAAAAAAATGATGTGCGCCGATTTGCTGTGGAACTTATTGTACCCGAAGAAGTCAATGCAGACAAGAAAGAGGATGAAAATCGGGAGCGCGTGAATGGGCTGGTCAAGAATTTCCTGTTCGAGGAGCTTGGCCTGAAGACAACAGAGATTCATTGCGAAATAGATATGGGTGGCGAGACAATCACAACCACATTATCAGATCGTGGGACATTGATTTATCGCCTCGTCGAAAGCAATACTTACGAAAACCTGCGAGCCGTGAGCATTCATCTTTTCGCTCTCAATCGAGCAGCCAAGCTGTATTTTAAGAAAGTTATGGGCGTCGATAATGTGGCTTATGGGTCTGTTTTCCTTTACAAGAATGGATTCCGTGTTCATCCGATCGGCGATGAGGATGATGATACCCTTGGGATTGCACGGCGCAAACAGCAAGCTTTTGGTCGTAATATTGGAACGCGAGACCTGTCTGGGCGAATTGAGATCACAGGTGATAACAAGACTTTCAAGGAAGTTTCCAGCCGTGATGCTGGCTTAATTGACTCACCGGAGTGGCGCGAGTTGATTGAGTTTTTCTATGACTTTGCAATTAGGCGTCTGGAAAAATATGCGATTGACGTCATCAAATGGGGAAATCCACCAAAGGGATCTGACGAGGAGGTTCAGCCGCAAGACGTAAAAACACAAATCCTGGAAGTCATTAACAAGCTTGCTGGTTCTGACGATGTTTTGAACGTGGAGTATGATCCACATCTGCTAGATATTCTCGTCGAACGACAGTCCTCCAGTGTTGTGACAGCCCTTACAAATTTCAAACGAATCGCAGAGCAGGCCGGTAACGACAAGTTGCGCCGTGAAGTTACGCGAGCAGAACGCCGTCTGGATGAACTTTCGCAAGCGAAGGAAGAAGCGGAAAAGGAAGTGCATTCGGAACGTCGTGCGCGTGCGCTAACCACAAAACAATTGGAAACTGAACGTCGCAAGAACTTGTTCCTTATCGCAACGAAGTGCGATCCCGAAGGCCAGAGGGACAGCTTGCAGCATTGGATTAAAGTTTCCGCCCAGAAGATGGGCGGAAAGATCAGCGCACTAATACACGACATCAAGCAGGATAAAATTGAAAAGACAAAACTTCTTGAGTCGTTAAGCAAGCTTCAACTCTGGCTTGACCAGACCGTCAAGGTTAGCCGTATAGTAACCAAGGCGGACTTTAATCTTGAGTTGGAGACAATCAGGAAAGATCTTTCACGCTTTGTCTTTGAATATCTTAACAGCGATGAGATTACGAGGGCACGTCTGAAGTTCGATATCAGATATGACGGCGAGGCATTTGTTGTCCGCTTTCGTCCGATGGAGATCACTATTTTGTTTGACAACCTTATTGACAATGCGATCAAAGCACATGCACACAACATGCGTTTTGATATTCGTGTGGTTGGAAAGAAACTCGTCATTTCACTAGCAAACGATGGAGAGGCTGTGCCTAAGAACATAATGGACTCTCTTTTTGAACTGGGGATCAGCAATAGGGGAGGGTCTGGTATCGGACTTTACACCTGTCGCGACATCGTCAAGGGAATGGGCGGGGAGATTCGACTGAAGGGTAACGATCCAGAACTTGGTGGAGCAGCTTTTGAAATCGAGATATTTATATGATTCGCATACTTGTCATTGATGATGCCGATACTCCTGAGTTCCTCGAAAAAATGTGTCGGGACATCAAGGGTGGCTACAACGTTCCGGTTCGCGCAGAGCATATCAATCCGACCACGTTTTTAAAAGGAAATGGAGAAAAAGAGGTTACAGCATTGCTGGATGAAATCCGACAACGAGCCGACGAGTGCTGGGATGTTGTAATTATTGATATTCGGCTTCGCGCCGTCGACCGCCCTGAGGACGAACTTCTGGAGGTGTGTCTTTCCGTCGCAGAAATGCTGCGCACCAAAAATCATGCTGCGATTGTTCTCATTTATTCTGGTAACTTGTCCAAAATCCTCGGAAAGACAATTGAAAGTGATGCCTCTTCTAAGAAATTAACATCAGAAAAAATGTTGA
>Ga0118677_10015493_pt1 | contig 10587 bp, 5 predicted proteins | sample AliMusrvi5mmetaG_FD_86154 | JGI IMG/M metagenome (GOLD analysis project Ga0118677, IMG submission 86154)
TGTACAGCATATAGGCAGTAAATCCAAAACCATAGCTGAATTGTTCAATCGCTGCACACAAGCTGATGACGAAATAGTTGGTCGGTTGAGCGAATGCCATAAATACGTATGCAACATGCGGTATGTTGATTGCCAGTACCATCCACCAAAGCCAGTACCTGAATCCCTTCCGGGAAGCAGCCAGTCCGCCGAGTATGCCACCTGCAGTCAGGGCTAGTATGCCAAATGTTCCATAAATCAGGCCAACTTCTCCCGTCGTTAGACCAAGGCCTCCCAACTGCCTGGAATCCAGCATAAAGGGGGATGCCATCTTGATCAGCTGTGCCTCCCCAAACCGGTAAAACATCAGGAATGAGAGGATTACCCAAATCTCTTTTCTCTTGAAAAAGGAGGTAAAGGCCTTGAAAAATGCACCAAAAAGATTCTCTCCGCCCTTGACAACGCTTTGATCTGCAGGGGGATATGGAAGAATAAATCTGTGATAAAAAGAGAATACCACGAATAGCACAGCCAAAATGATGAAGGTGATACTCCATGCCAGATGGATATTGCCCGAGGTTCCCCTGAATTGCGCATCAGTTGTAGTCGTGAGTTTAGGATCGGCCTGAATCAAAAGATACGCCGGTTTCTCCCAGTTTTCGAGGTTAAAAGCAAGACGCTCACCTTCGAGCAGTTTCAAACTATTATCCCCGCTTTTAAATTTGAAGTTAAGTATCATCTCTTTACCCGCTTCAGGCTTGCCATTCAATCTTATTGCTGCTACCGCGATATTGCCGGTAAATTGCCCGGAAGATTTTGTTGCCTCAGATTTCTTGAAGTGTTTTTGCAGAAAATTCTTCAGTGGGGAAGAGATATTGTCCGTCCACCACGATGTGCCCTCCGAAGAATTCACTGTCGATTGCGGCCTTCTGTTGCCGACAAAACCGTTGGAGAGGTTATGACTGACAACAATTTTCCTGATCGAATCTACTTGACTTGCGGCAATATTTTGAGTGGAGAGCGTTAAGTTTGAAGGGAAAGTCGAAAAATAGGCATTCCCGGATTGCATGGAAGCATCTTTGACAATATCCGGAATGGAGATGGTTGAAACATAGCCAGATACCGCTTTCACATTGACTTCGATGGGAGGCAATCCGGTGGCGGTCTCAAAATATCCTGCCAGAATTATCAGTAATCCCTGACCTGTTATCATGGCGATGCGATAAAAAGTGCTGCGGATTCCGACAAAATAGGCCTGCTGGTGTTCATTTAATCCAAGCATGTAAAACCCATCAGCTGATATATCGTGCGTGGCAGAACTAAAAGCAAGCAGCCAAAGAAAAATGAGCGTGACCTTGAAAAATCCGGGCATCGGGATGGCCAGCGCAACACCACCCAAGCCGGCCCCGATTAGCAGCTGCATCACGATGATCCACCATCTTTTGGTCTTGAAAAGGTCTACAATCGGGCTCCACAATGGCTTAATGACCCACGGAAGATATAACCAGCTGGTATACAGTGCAATATCGGTGTTGGAGATACCCAATCTCTTAAACATGATCACTGCGACGGTCATAGCTACCACATAAGGAATCCCCTCAGCAAAATAAAGCGTTGGTATCCAGGCCCATGGATTGCGGGTAGTTCTTTTCATAAATAATTGGTTTAGTATCTTATCCCTCATAACTTTTCTTCAGTTCTGCACCAACAAAATAGTGCATCAGGATATCCTCATGCGAATAACCTTTTTCACCCATCATCGCTGCTCCGATCTGGCATAACCCAACGCCATGTCCCCACCCGGCTCCAGTCAATATAAACTTACCAGGAATGTTCCCTTCCAATTCACATTTGTCCACCACAAAGGCGGAACTGTAGAGATGGGTCTTCGATAACGTTTTCCTTATTTCCAGTTCTTTTCCGATGATGAGACTCTTTCTGGTCCCAACAATTTCAAGCCTGATAATTCTACCCGAATATCCCCTTTCCAAAGGGATCAAATCTATGATTTCACCAAAATCGATCCCTGTTTTGCGGGCAATCAGTTGTGCTATTTCTTCCTGTGAATAAGTCACCTTCCACCTGTAAAAATCGAGTGTCTCCTGGTCGTAATCGTTGAGGACCTGCGACAATACTTTGTGATCCATGGTGTTGCAAAAAGCATGAGGGGATGTCCGGATCCATTTTTCCGCATGGCGTTCCATTGTCAGATCCTCATCAACCCCGATTTCATCTTGCCTGTCATCCCGAAGCACCGTCAGGTAGGGATGCACAACCGGTTCCCACACTTTTTCGAATGTTTCAGTAATGCCGCCACAGCTCTTGGAGAAACGTGCATCACAGACCTGTCCTTCGCTCATCAGCAAAATTCCGGTTGTCTCCAGTACTGCTTTTTCCACTAGAATACTTGTTTGGCGAGTGATGCCCTGGTAACGCTGACAATGGTCATCGGCGCAAACATCAAAAAGCTGATGATCCTCGCGGTCGTACCAACGAACATATTCACCCTTAGTCTGATAAATAGTTTGGTATTTTTTACCGGCAAGTTCTCTTCCTTTCACTACCTGGGCTATCAGCCAGGAGCGTGAGATGATGGCATGCGCTTTCAGCAATTCCAGACTACTTGTGGCGCTCATTTCAGAGGAAATAACGCTTATCAGATAATCTTCCAGCGGTAAAATGTTGATAGCAAGTAATTTGTCTTTCTCAACCAAAAACTGCAAGGCACCTTTAAACTGCTGATTCTCTTTTCTTTCCCAATGAAACTGAACTCCAATGGTCACATCTGATAGCTCAAAAGACGCACTCTCTTCATTTATTGGGGAAAAGCAAAGTTCCTTGGTTCCGATAATTTCCCCGTTCAGATTGATCTTCCCATCCTCAAGACGGATGATCTGATCTCCGAAATAACTGGCACTATTGATATTTAAGGTATATTCTTCCCTGAAACAGAAATTAATCAGTGTTTCAGATAGGATGCCGATTCTTAGTTTAGGTTGTTCCATTGGTTTTGATTTCGGGGATTAATTCTGAGTTACCGACAATTTGAGTTCTTTGAAAGTTTGGTCATCCAGGCTAACCTGAGAAAAAATGTCGGCAATGTCACTTCGCGATATTTTTTTAAAATCTTCCCGTCTGGGAGTGATGAAGACCCCGCCAAAATCGACAGAAGCAGGACTCAGCAACAACTGTGATTCATCCTGAGCGAAGAATTGTCTGGGCCTGTGCAGATTACGCGGGAATAAATGAAGGATCCATTTACCCTCTTTGAAATAGCACAAGAGATTTATCATGGGTTCCACTCTCCCGGACTGGATTTCCCGGAATCGGGTATAGATTTTTTTTATTGCTGCAATGCCTTCTTCTTTTGAGTCTGTTTCAATAGTGATCATCTTGCGGAGGTATTGATCAAAAGCCCAAATGGAGAGGTTATCTGCCTTTAAAATCAGGGAAGCGGTGGCATTTTTCAAGGTCTCGAATTCTGATTCCACAGGAAGGAATCCGTTTTCACCTGCTTGAAAATGAAGATGATCCGGTGCCGAGGCGCCACTTTCCGGACCGTTATAAAACAGGGTGTAACCTTCCATTATGCAGGCGATATCGAACATTGCCTCCAGGCTTGAGCCGAGTAATTGGTCGACATGCCGATTGGAGGGAATGGTGAAATGAGTCCGGAAAATGGGGAAGGGATTGACAAGTAAGATAAAATCATCAACGAGTTCAAGACTTTTCTGAACGGCCGGCCGGTTTTCATGGCATAGAAAACATTTCCTGGCGGCAATAGAGTCTTTATCGATTTTTGCCGCAGAGGAACGAATCCGCTCCGGATTTAACTGGACTCTTATTATGAACCCATCAAAGTGGAATTCCCGCTCTTCAACCTTTTCCAGGCCGAGATAATTGTCTGCTGACAACTTCCAGGTATGATTCTGATCCAATAAAAATTCCTCGAAACGATCTTTCATATTCATCTTTTCATATCTTCTCTGTTCTTTACTTGACCCTTCGACAAGCTAAGGAACCGGTACTCAGGGACTCGCTTCAGCGTATTTGCAATCCGCTGGAGCGAGGGAGCCTGATCCAATTATCATTCATGGCTTTCCTCGCTAAAAACTCAATCGTCCTGATCCGGTCTTTGTAAAGATTGTGTCCGTTCATGACCTCAACACTAAGCGAGGCGTCTGAGTTGTCATCCCACCTGCGACACAGGTAAATAGGGTTATATATTCTGCCAATCTGATAATACCTCGAAATCGCCAGTCCCAGCGCGTAATCTTCGCCATAATTGACGTTTGGCACCTTGATACAGCGAAGGACAGGGGTAAAGAAGGCTCTCGGAGCGCCTAATCCATTGATCCTTAGGGCATTGTTTCGACCATTTTCGGGGGTCCATTCTTTGTGATCGATCACGCCGGGCGGAATCTCCTCCAGGGCAAAATTGACCATGCGGTAAGAACCGACCACCATGGCACATTTCTCCCTGTAAAAAGTATCCACAACCTGCTGCAGCGTGGTATCATCCAGATATAGATCGTCGCTGTCGAGCTGAACGGCAAATTTTCCGCACAAAGGATGGTCTGCTGCTGCATTCCAGCATCCACCAATACCCAGATCGTTGCGATCGGGGATCAAATGGATCAGGCGGGCATCTTTTTCAGCATATTTTTCGATCGATTCTGTGGTGCCATCGTTCGAATAATTATCGGCGATGATCAGGTTGAAACTAAAATTCGTCTTCTGAGAAAGAACCGATTTGATAGCATCTTCGATAGTACGGACCCTATTTCTGACCGGAATAATGACGGAAGCCTCTACCGGGAAGCTCTCCTTGCCAAAGTCGACCGCTTTAAAAGAAGGTTCCAGAAAGGCTCCGGATTTTTTGAGAAAGCTGGTACAGACCTTCTCCATCTCAATTTGTACACCCCTGTTTTTTGGATCTACGTAATCGAAAATCTTTTCTCCAGACAACCGCAAATCTGATTCTTCTTCCGTATAGAGATATTCCGGAATGCGGAAGATGGGTGCGATAAGGGAAGCATATAATCTTAAGGCATATAAACCGGCATGTTCAAGGGTTGCTTCCACAGTTTCTGCCGCCTGTTTCAAGGCCTCGGTCCTGAAAAACAAGATCGATCCAAAATTAAAATCATCCCGCAGACTGCCTTCCTGGTAATCGATTACAGGATGTGAAGTCAGCACACCGGCCTTTACAGCCAGGTAGTTGGAGTAGACGAAACTGCATTTGGTATCTTCTGCCACCCTTAAAAACCTTTCGGGTGCATACTGACCCAGTTTCAACGGACTGTGCCGGGTGTAAATGAGGGTGTATTCGGTCTGGCTTCTTTCTGCAATGGTTTTGATGGTGGAACCATGAATAAGGGCTCCGGTATTGATCCATTTTGCACCTTCGACCGGGTACAACTCCTTTTGCGAACCGATCAGATAAATTTGTTTAACAAGATCTGAATTACGCAATTCCTGAATGGTCGCTCCGGTCTCTTTTTCGTTCCCAAATGGGATAAAACAAGTAATCTTCATATCTAAAAAATCAGGTTATTTGCTCATTATTTTTAGAATCTGACCCATCAGATCGTTTCTCTCTCTGTCTGTCGATATCGTCTCGAACGGCACCCCAAGTGCAACAGTTTGGTATTTACCTTGATAGCAGATTCCAGCACATTTGTTGTCTCCGAAATACCGAAAAAGGACAGACGATCCTTTGCCGGCCGGTTCAATGGCATCGGGCGATTCAACTTTGTATATTGTTGGATTCCAGCTATTCGTGTAATGATATTGTTCGTTGGTATTGTCCTTCATGGTATTGACGGTATAAATCAGTCCTGATTTGCTGGCATGGCTGGTCCTGAAGGTATAATGCAGAACTCCTGAAGCAAATTTCCTGGCCAGTGAATCTCCGCACAATGCCAGATCCGTCCCGATGTAGGCGCCGGAGACCATAACTTTAGCGCCATCTGTCCGGGTGATTCTGGTGATGGCATTTTGCATAGCGGGCGTAAAAATGGTATAATCCTTACCAGGAAACCCTATTATCCTCGAAGTAGTCTTTTCTTCACCAAAGATCAGATCGATAAAGGAATATTCTGTCGGATCAATATTCTGGTTCTCAAATACTTCATCACTCGTGGAAATGAATCCTAATCCGTTCGCCCTTAATGCTTTGCCGTGAACGAATGGGTAATCAAAGTTGTTTCCGGGTACGATGCGCGTCTCCTGATCGGCATGACTGGAGCCAAATCCTGAGGCATCATCGTCCAGCCAGGGCGATTTCCTGTCGAAATCGTATTGCTCTCCGATGTAAGACATGTTTTCGATGTAAGGCACCCCTTCATCTTCAGACATCAGGAATCCCGCCTCCTTACCATTATCAAATGCCGCCGGGGCACAGATGCGGTCGAAGCCATTGACAATCAAAGCGGGTTTGGAATGATCTGCAGGAAGGGAACAGGCAAGAATTTCGGAAGGAAAGCTCTCGCCTCCGTCGTTGATGGCCGTGACCTTGAAACTGTAGATCGTCCCGGGAAGCAGATTTGTCAGGAGAATTGCGGAGTCGCTAACAGCCATTCCTTCATCGAACCCTCCATCTTCAATTCTCTTGTAAACTCTGTAACTACTTGGCTTTGCAGTAGTTTCAAGTGGATCCATGACCGGTTTCCAGGATAACAGGAGATTTTTGCCTTCCAGTTTCATGCCAAAGTGGTTCACCGGGAGAGGTTGCACAACATAAGGATAGCCATTTTGGAAGGAGAGGAATTTTAGGATTCCCTTGTAAAATGCCCGGCAGACATCGAATTTGAATCTTGGATCCTGGGCCAGGTACATGTCCGCAAAATTCTGATGAGAAAGGAGTTCGGTCAGCACCGCCGGTACTTTTGGCCGGGCTGCCTCAAAATATCGTTTGTTCCACATGCCCCGACGGGTCCAATCGGCTTTATGGAGCGTTCTCAGATCTTCAACTATCTGTGTCTGAAGGATATCAGATAAATCGCGACTGGCCCATTTGGATTGTCCGTTTGGAAACACATCTTTTTCGAAGGAGGTCTCGAAAATGACAAGTGTACCAATAATGGAGCTGTCTTTGGTGGTGCCGGCATCCGTATGAAAACCTAGGGAAAGATCCATCGGAACGCCCAGGCCCTTTGCATGCGGTGCCTTCGTCGGACCATTTGGATCACCCATCAGGAAGTTGACCCATTCGCCCCGACTCATATAATCATCCTTGTAATCCTCTTTTCCGCTCTCGCGGCTAGCATACAAGGCAGCATCCGATCCGCGGTTGGAATAGTCAACTTTAGTCCGGTTCAGGCTGTAAACCAGGCTGTCTGGAAATCCAGCATACTGAAGGAAATATCTGGCAGCTTCCTGGTACCTGGGACGCTGACTGGCAAAAGGTACCCAGATAGCCGAGTCCATTTTCCACCCTTCTTCTTCCCGTAAATCATAGAGTTTTTTCAATTGCTCTTCCTTCCCCCTCACGATATTCCCCATCCCGCCGCCGAAACGAACGGCATCGGCCGAGACCAGCCTTCCAGGTTCGGAAGATGCATTATTAAGTTCAACCATCCCTTTTGCTGAATTTCGGCCCTTCTCAAACCTGAATGTTCCAAGATAGATCCAGGTTCCTCCGCCGATGGACTGGTTAACCTTCATTACAGTTTTTCCACCTGAGTGAGAAATTGTGTATTGAGCATCTGTTATGTTCTTGTCATTCAGACTATAAGAGACATAAACGGCGTAATCTCCGGTCTCAGGGAAATCAGGTAAATATTCAACTGCTGCGTCAGCCTTTGATTTGGCAACAATGCTCTTTGAATGCCCAAGCTGAAAGGGATTCTCTCCATCAAACAGGAAAGGGTATTTAAGGGCGAAACCTGGCTGAGCTGAAATTTCCCAGCCATTCCCTTTCTCCAAATACGACGATCCGGCAGAAGATTTTTCGGCATCCACGATGATCTCTTTTGAGCCCAGATCCCGTTCCCGTGGCAACCAGACATAAGCACCCGCATTTTGTAACATTGGTGTCAGATAGGGAACGACGAAACTGGCGGTCCAGATATCCTCCACGGATAAAAAATCCCGTGCCCGCTGCCATTCCCAACGGTCGAGGGTGTTCTCATAATACCAGCCATGGCTTTGCCACATGGCGATGTCCCGGTTCTCCAATCCATTGGGGAAGTGTACATTTTTTGATTGATTACGGACGATCTGTGCGGTTCTCTCTTTGGGAACCGATAAACGGCTGAGATCAGGTTTTAAAGAGCCATCCCGGTAGAAATTGGGAATTAACTCGCTGATTTCCTTTCCGGTTGTACTGATTGCCAGCTTGCTATTCTTGAATTTCCTACCGAGAAGTTTTTTGTAATCGGCATAAAACCCGTGAACATTTTCCATTCGGAAAGGTACATCTGAAAAAGTCGATGCCATCTCAAGGTTCAGGGTAGTTCCTTTGGCATCTATCTTAAGGGTGTCAATTTTAAAATTATATGCTCTACCGGCGGAGGCCTTTTGGGCGAAAACTTTGGATGCTTCTTTTGCTTTTTTGTAGCGTCTGGACGACCTATCGGCAAGCGCCACCTGGTAAGTGAAAAGAAAAGCAAATAAGACGGTAAGAATTTTCATTTTTCAGTTTAAACTTTGATAAAAATTTTCTTTCTGAAGAGTATATCACCAAGCACCCAGAACACAACCACATGGGTTACGGCGTAGAGCAGCGATCCGTTCAAGTCACCCGCAACCGGAACGAAAATATTGCTGTATAACCAGGCCGAACCACTTAGGACTTTTCCGTCGACGGCGGTGACATGAATCATTCTGCCTATTATGCGGGCCCAGAGTCCAGAAAAAGCGAAGATAAAAAGAGGATTTACCCCGAAGACGACGAAGAAGGAGGTCCATTTGGAATACCCTTTCAAATCAATGATCCAGATCAACAGGGCTAGCACAAGCGAAGCCCATCCGGCGGTATAGAGAACGTAGGAACTGGTCCACATAGGCTTACAGATTGGAAAGTAGTATCCCCAAATCCAACCCAGAACAACACCTGCTGCACCATAGATTGCCAGTTTAACCGGCACTTTTGCTTTCTCTGTTTCCTTAATGACGGACCCCGCCAGGTATCCGATGACGACTGTTACAATGGCGGGAAATGTACTGAAGATTCCCTCCGGATCGAACGGAATTCCAAATCCTTTATAAAGATGGTCTACTCCTAAAAGTGCTGTATCGAAGGGGCTTGCGGGATTATTGGCCAGGGAATATGGGTCTGAACCTTGGCTATAAGCTACGAAAATCCAATATAGCGTTAAAATTAAGCTACACCGTATAAATAATTGTTTTTTGTTGAAGGATAAGACCAAAAGAGCTGCGAATCCGTATGCCAAGGCTATCCGTTGTAAAACCCCCATGATGCGGAGCTTGGAAAAATCCTGATTCCATTGGGGAAATGAGTTCAGAAAAAGCCCGATAGCGAAAATAAGCAAAGTTCGTTTGCCAATTTTCAACAGTGATTCCTTGTTCAGCGTGTTGCCATATTTGGCAAAGGAGAAAAACATAGAGACGCCTACAACAAACAGAAAGAAAGGAAATACCAGGTCTGTAGGAGTGCATCCCTGCCAGGCTGCATGTTCCAGAGGTGCATAAATATGCGACCAGCTGCCTGGATTGTTGACCAGGATCATCAGTGCAACAGTCATCCCGCGCAAAACATCCAGGGCAAGGTAACGTTGGTTTATATCTGAATTGTTGTTCATCGTTTTTCCTTTTTGAATCTTATCGCTTTGCTTTCTTTGTGGGATGGGCTTAGCGCCGTAAGGACATATTTATAACGGGCTGGATGATAGCCAGGTGCCGCAGACAGGAGCAACTTTTGATAGGAGGTGACAGATAGGATATGAGCAGCATCGCAAACTCTAATCAGAGGTGACCCGAAAAACCATAAAGGCAGTATTTTATTGAAACGGTAGACCACAAACATGCTATTGTTATTCTGTTTTTCCCAGGAAAGTATGACATCTTCCCCCTCCTTCGAAAGGATAGCTTTTCCCGGAGTAGATGGAATTACAGGAACTACCAATTTATTCTCAGGGGTGAGGGATGGATATCGATAGTGCCCTGCAAGCAATTTTTCCTGAATTCCCAATGGATCCTTTCTCATGAATTTGGCACTGAAATGCATACTCCCCTTGATCTCAGGAATTCTTCTGTTCAAATTGAGTTGTTTTGTTATCTCGTCAGCAGTTCTCCAGGCCGGATCCTTTGACTGAGGATTAATCAGGAAAGGAGCCTGGCCAATATATACATTGCAACCGTAACTATGTTCGGCCCACCATCTTGCAAGTATGGCATAATCGGCAACCTCTTTTCCGATGTACCAGTACAGCTGGGGAGTAACATAATCGATCCATTTGTCCTTCTGCCATTTAAGAATGTCGGCATATAAATCATCGTAATTCGTTACTCCGGCCCTGGTTTCAGATCCTTCAGAGTCATTTTTCTTGTTGCGCCACACGCCAAAGGGCGAAATACCGAATTCAACGTAAGGTTTTATGGATTTAATACTATCGTGAATCTGCTTAATGATAAGATTAACGT
>Ga0118677_10015494_pt1 | contig 10587 bp, 9 predicted proteins | sample AliMusrvi5mmetaG_FD_86154 | JGI IMG/M metagenome (GOLD analysis project Ga0118677, IMG submission 86154)
TGATTGCGGTTGTTGTTAGTGTAATCATGTTTAATTCAAATTAAATTATTAATGTAAATAAGTAACATAGGGCAATTTTAAATAGTCGGAAGGTGTAAATGTTAGAATATATTCTTCAAAGTGATGATTTTTTGGTTTCACAAACGGACGATAAGGGTATGATCCTTTTTGCCAATGATGATTTTTGTAAAATAGCCGGTTATTCTCTTGAAGAGTTAGTCGGTAAACCGCATAGTATAGTGAGGCATTCCGATATGCCTCGCGCTGCATTTAAGGATCTTTGGGAAACGGTAAGAAGAGAGAAGATATGGAATGGTTACGTTAAAAATAAAACCAAAGATGGTGGCTATTACTGGGTATATGCAACTGTTTATCCTATGTATGATGAAGTACGACGTGCAAAAACATATATGTCTTGTAGAAGAAAACCTTCTAAGTCAGAAATCGACGAGGCACAAAGCCTTTATAAAACTTTATAATAGGATTATGGCGTGAATAAATTACAAAAAAATATACTTTTAGTCGCAGTCTTTGCTGTTTTGTTTTTGGCCTTTTTATTTATTGACTCTTCTCTTATAAAAGTCACACTATCTCTTATTGTGTTTGCTACTGCAATGGTTTTACAGAACATGAGTTCCTCTTTGTCCAATACAAAAAATATTGATTTATTAAAAAAAATAGATGAGTTGATTGATTTTGAGAGAAACAATATAGCTTTGAATGAAAATACGACTGATTATGTTGAAAAAGAGCTCAACTCCTTGCTTCGAAAATATAGTAAAACAATATCGGATGACACAAAAGTTGCCGGAGAGATGGTACTTTTAGCAGATAAAGTTGCAAAAGGACATTATACATGTAGAGTTGGAGCAGATACAAAAACTCCTTATGTACATGTTTTAAGAAACAGCATGAATAATATGATTGAAGCATCTGAAAAAAATCTTGATAATGCAATCAATACATTGAAAAATCTTACAAAAGGAGAGTTTAACTCTCGAAGTAATATTAATGTTGAAGCGAAGATGGCTGAACTGTTATCAAATATCAATAACTTAGGACAATCGCTTCAAGATATGGAGCAAGAGAATAAAAATTCTAACCAACAAATCATAGATTCTGCCAATACCTTAAACGTAACAATAGAGAATATTACAAATACAACGATTGTGGATTTTAAAAATATGATCAATGATATTGTTGAACGTATTCATCATGTTTCTCAAAAAGAGAATGAGATGGTTAATAGTCTTCAAGAACTTGTACAGCATGCAAATGAAACAAAAGCCATTCTTCAAACTATCGGAGATATTGCAGATCAGACAAATTTACTTGCACTCAATGCTGCAATTGAAGCTGCACGCGCAGGAGAACATGGACGCGGATTTGCAGTGGTTGCAGATGAAGTTCGCAACCTGGCGGAGATCAGCGAGAAGAGCGCACGCGGCATCCAGGAAGTGGTCAACGAGATTCAGAATCAGGTGAAGGTGGTGGCCGGCGACACCGAAGCTGCCGGGAAGAAGGGGCGGGAAGAAGTTGAGAAGGCGAAGGTGATTACGCAGGACCTGAACCGCATCGCCGCCGATCTTGAGGAAGTACAAACCAATTGCGTTGAGATCAAGAAGAACGCGGTTGAGATGCTGTCCGGGGCCAAGGACTACTTGAAGGGTGCCGAGGAGATCGCGGCTGCCGCCGAGGAGTCAACCTCAGCCTGCCAGGAAGCGCAGAAGTCCACGCAGGAACAATCGAAAGCTTACGCGGAAATGGGCGATGCCGCGCGCTCGCTGGCGGAGATGGCGGAATCGTTGAAGACTTCGACGAACGCGCAGAAGTCCGCCGAGGAATTGGCTGCGACCGCCGAGCAGCTGTCGACCAACGCCGAAGAGTTGAAGGCGTCCTCACAGCAGATTTCCATCGCCATCGAGCAGATCAACAAGGCCGCCGATGCGCAGGCCAAGGCTGCGGAGACGTCGAACGTTCTGGGTGCGAGGATGAGAACTGCTGCGGCGGGCATGCTCAATATCGGCAAGGGTGCGGACTCATCCGCCGAATCTGCCAGGAACATAATGGAACTGCAGGAGCGGACGCGGCGTATCGACAAGATTGTCGACGCCATTGTCATGGTGACTGTCCAGACCAAGATGCTGGCAGTCAACGGCAATGTAGAAGCGGCGCGCGCGGGCGAATATGGACGAGGCTTTTCGGTGGTTGCAGGCGACATCCGCTCACTGGCGAACGAGAGCAGCGAAAACGCCGACCGGATCAAGGACCTTGTCAAGAGCGTCCAGACCCAGATCACCAAGGTCGCCGGCGATATCGAACTGGCGGGCAGCAAGGGCCGCGCCGAGGTAGAGCGGGCCAAAGCATCGAGCGCCAGTCTCGACCGCATCGCGCGCGATGCGAATGTCGTTGTGGCTGGAATCCGCGAGGTCGCCAAGGGTGCCGTGGAGGCCGCGGCTGGCCTGGAGCAGGCCGGCAAAGCCAGCCAGCAGATTGCCGCCGCCGCCGAAGAGACAGCACGGGCGTCCACAGAGGCCGCCACTGCATCGGAACAAGGTCTCAAGGCAGCGCAGGAGATCGCCCAGGCGATTGAAGATATCGCATCCCAGGCCGACGAATTGCAGAACGGGTAGCCCGCGGACTATAGCCGTCGAAGGAGATTCGTTATGCAAACAGACACTACACAACTATCCAACGGCATGAAGGATGAGAGCCAGCTGGTGACGTTCTTGTTAAAGGACGAAGAGTTTGGCTTCGATATCATGTCAGTCCAGGAGATCATTCGCCTGCCGAAAATGGCGAAGGTCCCCCGCACCCCGCCCTACGTGGACGGGATCGCCAATTTGCGTGGCGTGGTCCTGCCGGTGATCGACATGCGCACGCGTTTCGGCATGGAACGGGCGCTGGAGACAGACCGCACCAGGGTCCTGGTCGTCGATATCGGCGGCGTCAAGACCGGACTGCGCGTCGATCGTGTGAAACAGGTTACGCGAGTGATGCGCGGCGAGATTGAGCCGCCCCCGGCGGCGATTCGGGGAACCACCTCCGATTACCTCGAAGGCGTCGTTAAGCTAGATAACGGGCAGCGCATTGTGATGGCCCTGAATGCAGCCCATGTCTGCGAAATCAGGGCCAACCTTGCCTGTTCGGCCACCGCGGAAAATGGCGGCATGGATGGTGTTGGCAGCGAGCATGCGAGCCGGGCGAAAAAGGCAGACGAGGAGGTTCAGAAACTGGTGACCTTTCGCATCGCCAAAGAAGAGTTCGCCTTCCACATGGAACACGTGAGGGAGATTCTGCGGGTAACGACTCCCAACCAGGTTCCCGACGTTCCTGACTACGTGTTGGGAATGCTTACCGTGCGCGGCCAGATTCTGCCGGTGATTGATTTGCGTCGCCTGCTTAAGCAGGGCTCCTTGGCCGACGAATTTGCCGGCAGTTGCCGCCCATTGCGCGAAAAGTACGAGCGGTGGTTGGAGCATGCGGCAAAGCTGTTCGATGGTGACCCTCTTGCGAAGGTGGAGGCGCCGATCACCGAGCAGTTACGGAACTGGCTCACCGAAGCCAACAGCTCCAGCCAGTTGTTGATGGAGACTTTGGCCAAGGCGCGCGGCCTCAATGAGAAGGTCACCAAGCTCCTCCATTTGAGGCGCAGGCAGGAAGAACGCGGCGATGCCGCGGAGGTGCGGGCTAGCGTTGTGGAACTGCTCGCAGCCGGCCGGGAAACCGTGGCCTCGCTCGTGCAGTTTGAAGAGCAGATTGCGCAGAATATCCAGGAAGACCAGCGCATTATCGTTGTGGATTCCGAAGGGTTCCTGCTGGGCCTGGTGGTCGATCACGTTCATGAGGTAATGAATGTGCCAAAAAGCCTGATGGAACCTCCACCGCACATCACATCGAGCGGAGGAATGGAACTTTCCGGAGTGGCGAAGCTCGATGACGGATCGAGGCTGATCATGCTCCTGGATGTCGCTCACCTCATGCGCGACCAGAAGTTGCGCGATGCGCAGCAGAAGCCGGCGCAGTCTTCGGTTACTCAGGCAACTGGCGATGAGCTCAAAACCGCGAAAGGCGGGCATGAACTCAGCGAGATGCAACTGGTGACCTTCCTCCTCGGCGAGGAGGAGTATGGTGTCGCTATTTCGCAGATTCAGGAGATCGACCGGCTGTCCAAGATCACCAAGGTCCCCAAAGCTGCCAGGTTCATCGAGGGCATCACCAATCTTCGCGGAGAGGTGATCCCGGTGTTGGACACGCGGAAACGTTTCGGGCTCGATACAAGACCTGCCGATGACCGTACGAGGATCATTATCGTGGATCTCGGCGGCGTGAAGACCGGTCTGGTTGTCGATTCCGTGCGCGAAGTGCTCAACCTTGCGCGCAAGGATATCGCCCCGCCACCTGAGGCGATCGGCGCGGGCATCGATCAGCAGTTCATCTCAGGAATCGGCAAGGTGGATCAAGGCAAGCGGATGATTGTGCTGCTCGATGTCGAGAAGATCCTGTCTCGGCAGGAGCAGGCCGATCTGGTGGAGGCCGCCAAATAGTCCTACCCTGAACCGGGGCCGAGCCACTGCTGCCGGCCCCGGTCGAGGAAACTTATGAAGAAGATTCGCGTACTTGCCGCGGACGATTCCGCGCTGATGCGCCAGACACTGAGGAGAATCCTGTCGGCATCGGCTGATGTTGAGCTGGTGGGTCTCGCCCGCGATGGCGAGGATGCCGTTGCAAAGGCACGTGAACTGAAGCCCGATGTCATCTCCATGGACATCAACATGCCGAAAATGGACGGGATTACGGCGCTCCAGCTCATCCTGGAGGAAAAGATCTGTCCGGTGGTCATGGTGTCCTCACTCACCCAACGCGGCGCGGCCACCACGTTTGAATGCCTGGAGTTGGGCGCCTTCGATTTCGTCGCGAAGCCCGACGGAACGGTCTCAGCCAATCTGGGGGCCGTCGCCAGTGAACTGATCGGCAAGCTGAAGGCCGCGGCAGCGCGCGGTGTCGTCAGTCCCCGTCAGCGCATCCTGGAGCGGCGCAAACCTCTTTGCAAGCCCGAGCGCTCGCCCGTTGGCGCCACCGCCTGCAACCGGGCGGTCGCCATCGGAATCTCCACGGGCGGACCCGCAACCTTGCAGGACGTCCTGCCGCTGATTCCGGCCGGCATCCCAGCCAGTATCTTCCTGGTGCAGCATATGCCGCCGGCCTTTATCGCCTCGTTCGCCAAGCGCCTGGATGAGCATTGTCTGGTCAGAGTTGTGGAAGCGCGTTCGGGAATGCCGGTTGAGCCCGGAGTCTGTTATGTGGCTCCCGGCGGAATGCACCTTTGTCTGCACCGCAAGCTGACCGGCGAGGTTGTGATTCGCACGCCAACCTCGCCGGTGACGCTGTTTATGCCCTCGGTCGGGGTGATGATGGATTCGGTGTTGAAGATCTATGGGCCGGAAACAGTGGGAGTGCTGATGACCGGCATCGGCGATGACGGTGCCGATCAGATGGTGGCGATCAGGCGTGCAGGCGGCTACACCATTGCCGAGAGCCAGCAGACGGCGATCGTTTATGGCATGCCGCGCGAGGCGGTGGAACGGGGCGGGGCTTGCCTGGTGGCGCCAAGTCATCAGATGGCAGCGGAGATTATGAGGGCAGTGACGAGGACAGCGGAATGATTTCATTGTGTGAGTGCCTGGACAAATTGCGGTCGCCTGATGAGCGGGAACGCATGTTCGCCGCCGAGGACATCGGCTATCTGAATCTGCCGGAAGGCGTCCCGTCGTTGACTTCACGGCTGTTCGAAGAGTCCTCGGTTGCTGTCCGTGACGCCATCTTTCAGGCGCTGGTGCGCATGGATGGGGCGGCGCCCGTGGAAGGCGCCATTGGCCTGCTTTTCAGTGAGGATACGCAGATTCGCAATCAGGCCGTCGATGTACTGCGCCACAAAGGACAGCAGGCGATTCCGTCACTATCACGAGCAATGCGGGAGGGCGGCCGCGACGTTAGAAAACTCGTGCTCGATGTCCTCAGCGGGACTTCGTTGCCGGGCTCTGGAGAAATCTATTCCCTGGCCCTCTCCGACGAAGATCCAAACGTCGTCATCACTGCCGTCGAGAGTCTCGGAGGCATTCGGGCACTGGAGTACCGTGACCGAATCGAAGCGTTGTTGGAGAGTGGCGGGCACCCCATGTTGATTGCCGCCTGCATGGAGGCGCTGGCGGGATTGGGGCAGGCTTGTTCGATTGAGGCGATCCGGCGGACGTTCCCGCGGCTGGAACTTGTCCCGGATTTTCTTCTGGCCTCCTATCTCAAAGCGATCGGCTCGTTTGGGGAGGAGACCGATTTTCATGCTATCGCCGGCCTTCTGGATGTCCGTACCGCTCACCTGCGGCCGGCAATATTCGCAGCGCTGCAGTCGATCCATGCACGGTGGCAATTGCCAGGTCCGGGAGAAGAGCTCCTACCCACGCTAAGGGCGGTGATTGAGAACGGGGACCCTCCTCTATGCCGCTATCAGGCGGTGCAATTGCTGGGATGCTGGGCCGTCATCCCCGGGATCTTTGATTACCTTGCCCAGTGTTTGGAAAGCTCCGAGAGGCTGGTTCGGCTGGCGGCGGCGGAGTCGTTGATCAGAGTGCCGGGGGCGGGCAAGGAAGCGTTGATTGCGGCGCGTCAGTTGAACGAGATTGATGAGGAGATTCTGCAGGCTCTCGGCTGCTGAGCGAAAAACATGCCAGACATCACTGTCGAGCAATTTAAAAGGCTGACCGAGAATATCTATAAAAAGCTGGGCCTCCATTTCGATGACAAAAAGCTCTATTTCCTGAAATCGAGAGTTGCAAAGCGGATGGAGGTATTGGATATCCAACAGCCCCAGGATTACTTGTTCCTGCTCAGCTATGCCGATCCAGATGGCGTGGAGATGCAGGCTCTCGCCAACCTGATCACCACCAATGAGACCTACATGTTTCGCGAGTATGAGCAGTTGCAGTGCTTCGCAAACCACTGTCTGCCGGAGGTGCTGTCGGCCAAACAGGCGCGAGGGGAAAGATCATTGCGGATCTGGTCGGCGGGATGCTCCTCGGGCGAAGAGCCCTATACGCTGGCCATGATCCTGCAGGAGGTCTTTCCTCAGACTCAGGCCTGGGATTGCGAAATCGCTGCCACTGACATTGATGAAAACATGCTGCGCAAGACGGTTGCCGCGCGCTATGGGCAACGCTCCGTCCATGACGTTCCGGAGGAGTACCGCGAGAAGTACCTGGTTGAAGTTGGCGGCGATTTCATTGTCCGCCGCAGAACAGCGGCCCTTGTCCAGACTTATCATCTGAATCTGAATGACCGCATGGCAATGCGCGAGATGCGCGGCTTTGACTTCATCTTCTGCCGCAATGTGCTGATCTATTTTGACGACCTGTCGCGCAGGACGGTGGTTGACAGTTTCTTCAATGCGCTCAATCCGGGTGGCTACATCTTCCTGGGTCATTCGGAATCCATTGGGCGCATCTCGCCGGCATTTAAGTTGAAGCGCTTTGACGAGCACCTGGTGTATGGAAAGGAGTAGCTGCTTGTGATGAAGAAAACAATTCTCATTGTGGATGATTCGGAGTTCGTGCGGAACTACCACTCCTACATCCTCGAACAGGCGCAGTTCCGGGTAATGACAGCAGTGGACGGCAGCGACGGGCTGGAACAGCTGTTTGGCAATGCCTGTGACCTGGTTCTCACAGACATAAACATGAACAATATGGACGGCTATGAGTTCATCCGCAGGGTGAGAAAAGAAGGCAAGTACGCGGAATTGCCCATTGTGATTGTCTCCACCGAAAGTGAAAGCCAGGACAAGGCCAGGGGCTTTGAAGCAGGCGCGAATCTCTACATGGTGAAGCCATGCGCGCCGGAGCAGATGATTGAAAACATACGGATGATTCTGGGCGAGTCGTAGACCGCCAGTCAAAGGAGCATCGTTTTGCCATTTTCACTAATGAAGGAACAGGGCCGCCAGATACTCAGGCTGGAAGGACCGGTAACGATCCGTGACTCCCGCGAACTCGCCTCGACGCTGATGGAAGAGTTGGAGGCGGGGCTTGCCGCCGAGGTCGACTGCAGCGGACTGGAGGATATCGATACCTGCATTTTGCAGTTACTTTGTTCCCTGCGAAAAACGGTGCCTGAACTGACTTTTTGTTCACCGGGCGAGGTCTTGATCCACGCCGTGGACCGCTGCGGTCTGCGGCGGGAATTACTGGGTACGGGGGAGGATTTATGAAGACGGTCATGACCGTGGATGATTCGGCGAGCATGCGCCAGATGGTGAGGGTGGTGCTGCGCGGCGGCGGTTACGAAGTGATTGAAGCGGCCGATGGCAAAGAGGCATTGGCGAAACTGCAAGGCCGGGAACTGCATTTGATCCTCTCTGATATCAACATGCCGAACATGGATGGCCTGGAACTGACGCGGCAGTTGCGGGCGATGCCGCAGTACAAATTTGTACCCATCGTGCTGCTCACCACCGAGTCGCACCCGGAAAAGAAGCAGGAGGGAAAGGCGGCCGGAGCGACGGCGTGGATTGTAAAACCGTTCAGCCCGGACCAGCTGCTGGCGGTGGTTAAGAAGGTGGTTCGATAGCTGTTTTAAGGGAAGAGATCAGGTAGATCAAGATGTCAATTGGCATTATGGAGCAAATGAGGGCGGCCTTCAAGGCAGAGGCGATGGACCTGCTGATTGAACTCGATTCCGCCTTGCTGGCGCTCGAGGAACAGTCCGGCGATGCGGCGCTGATTCACCGGGTATTCCGCGCCATCCATACCATCAAGGGCTCGGGTGCGACCGCGGGCCTGGCGCACCTGGCCGGATTCGCGCACAAGATGGAAGAGGCCTTCGATCTGGCCAGGGAGGCGAAACTCACGGTTACGCCCGAACTGATCGATTGTGCGTTGAAGGCGTGTGATGTGATCCGGCTGATACTCGAAAGCGATCAGCCGGAAAGTGAAGTTGCCGGCGAAGCCACCGTCACCACTGGCTTCGAGCGGCTCTTGCCGCACCGTGCGGGACCAGGGGCGCCAGCCGCCGCGGCCCCTGCCGCAGCGGCAACAGACGGCCGTTCCGCTTACCTCATCGGCTTCAAGCCGAATCTGGATATGTTCTACTCCGGTTCGGATCCGGTGACGCTGCTCGATGACCTCAGGGAGCTTGGACAAGCGCACATCACCGCGCACACAGACCGTATCCCGGCACTTTCGGCAATCGAAGCCGAGCATTGCTATCTGCGCTGGGAGATCCTGCTTGTCACCGCTCGCGATCAACAGGCCATTGCCGGCGTCTTCGTATTCGTGGCCGATGAGTGCGAGCTAAGCATCTGTCTTCTCAAAGACCAGGCCTCTGCGGTAGCGCTCCTGGGCGCTGTACCAGAAGAAGCTTTTTCGATCTTCGTAGCCGAATGCAAGGACCATCTGATGAGCATGGAGCGGGACGCGCTTCAACTGGAGCAGGAGCCGGCCTCACGGGCAAGTCTCGATTCGTTATTCCGTAGTGTTCACAGCATCAAAGGCAATGCCGGGCTGCTGCTTGCCGAGGTGGAAGGCGGCGGGCTGAGTAGAAGCCACCCACTGCAGCAGCTATTGCGTGTAACGCATGGCCTCGAAGCGCAGTTCGATCCGCTCCGGTTGCCGGGAGCGCCCCCTGTACCGAGCGGCATGGTTCAGCTGGCTCTGGAGACTTGCGATGCAATCAAGACCCTCCTCGGCCGCCTTACCCATACCGAGCCGGACGGATTGATTCCGCGGGAACTGCTGCAGCGGCTCGGTGTGACCGATGCAAATCCTACCGCCGGACAGAACAGAGAGGGGCGGCCAGCCGCATTTCTCAACACAACCACGCAATGCCTGCAAATGATCGAGGGCTCGCTGAAGCGGCTGGAGCGTGAAGAAGAATGGCAGCCGTCTGCCATCGAAACGTACCTGCGCGGTTTGAAGACCATGTCGGCGGCTGTCCGCTATAACAAATGTCCTGGGATGGAGGAGCCGCTGGCGCAGCAGCTTCGGATTCTGGAAGCTGCGATGAGAGCCGGCGCCAATCCAGGTCCGGCTGAACGGTCGCAACTTGCGGATGCGGTGCGGGCCTCGCAGACGATCATGCGGGAATTTGGTGCGCGCCTCGGCCCGCCGCCGGAAGACAAGGCGCCTGAGCTGCACCTCACTCCGGAAGCAGGGACGCAGAAAGCCGCGGCAGCGGATCGCGCCGCGGGAGCCGCTGCCTCCTCTACGATCCGGATAGAACAGGAAAAACTCGACCGGCTGATGAGGGTTGTCGGTGAACTGCTCGTCGCTCGAGGAGCCTTTCCGATACTGGCCGAGCGGCTGCACGGCGGTGCAGATGGCCAAAGCGTATCCAAAGACCTGAGAGAGGCCGGCGCCAACATCTCGCGCATTGCCGATGAGCTCCAAGCCAGCGTGATGTCGATTCGCATGTTGCCCGTCAAGACTCTGTTCCAGCGCTTTCCGAGGCTGGTGCGGGATCTGGCGCGGTCACTTGGCAAGGAGATCCGGCTGGTGATTGAAGGCGAGGGGATTGAGTTGGATAAAACGATCCTCGAAC
>Ga0118677_10015496_pt1 | contig 10586 bp, 8 predicted proteins | sample AliMusrvi5mmetaG_FD_86154 | JGI IMG/M metagenome (GOLD analysis project Ga0118677, IMG submission 86154)
GATTTATAAAGGATTTTAAGTGATAAGTAATTAATTTATAGTTTATTAATAATAAACTTATTCTAAATATATGATGGCAAAAATCAACAAACCACGAATTGTTAAAGACTATGACAAGCTTCCTCAAGATGTTCAGGGTCAAATTAAACTTAATTATCCGCATGGATTTGCAGGTAATCTGATCACTTACATCAATGCCAAAGGAAAAGTTGTATCAGCTTTACCATACGAGACGGATGATTTTTATTATCTTGTCCGAATGACCCTTGAAGAGGCCAACAACATCGTCGAGAATGATGACGATTTTAATGATGACGGAATTCTCCGTGATGATTTTGCCCTCCAGGAATTTGAAGGGCATGATGATGTGGATGAAGATGTTAATGATATCCCCGATGATTTACCCGAGGATGACGATGATGATGACGATGATATCTAAAAAGATGAATTTTATTTTCAAAATGAGCCGGCTAACTGCCGGCTTTTTTTTCATTCCTGTCCGGGTTCAAGCTGATGACCAATAAACGCAATAATTTCATCCTTCATTACCGGCATAAACCAGTTGATTTCCTGATCACGTCTGAACCAGGTTAATTGTTTCCTGGCATACTTTCTTGAATTGGCTTTGATCTTTTCCCTTGCAAATTCGAGAGTACTCTTTCCATCAAAATAATCGAATAATTCACGGTAGCCGACAGTATTCAACGAGTTGAGATGACGGTATGGATATAATTCAAAGGCCTCTTTTTCAAGCCCATCTTCAAACATTTTGTCAACCCGCCCGTTGATACGCCTGTAAAGTATTTCGCGGTCGCAATTGATACCGATCTTTATAATATTAAAGTGTCGTTTTTTTGATGGGTTTGTTCTGAATGTTGAGTAGGGAATGCCGGTCATCAGACATATTTCAAGTGAATGAAGTATGCGCTTCGGATTTTTAAGGTCAACTTCGCTGTGATAGTCCGGATCAAGTACCTTCAGTTCATTGATCAGGGAAACTATCCCTTCAGACTCCAAACGATTCATCAGCGATTTACGTAACTCATGGTCAATTTCCGGCAGATCGTCTAATCCATTGCATATTGCATCAATATACAACATCGAACCTCCGGTCATCAAAACAATATCCATTTTATGGAAAAGGAAATCCAGCTTTTCGAGTACTTCAATCTCGAATTTGCTCGCATTATAATAATCGTGGATCGAATGTGATCCAATAAAGTGGTGCGGGACTGACTCAAGTGTAGTTTTATCGGGGACAGCGGTACCAATTCTCATTTCCCTGTAGATTTGCCTCGAATCGCAGGAGATTATCTCCGTTTGGAAATTGTTTGCCAACTCAATACTTAAATCAGTTTTTCCTACACCTGTCGGACCCAGGAGAATAATAAGGGTTTTGGACATTATTTTCTATAAGGTTTAAAGGGGGGCAAAGATAATGAAGATTCCATTGCACGTAAGATCCTCATGCGGAGTTTTCACAAAAATCTGATAGTCAGGTAAAATATGGTATTAATTGGGGAATGTAATATTTGACCATTTTCGCCATTAACAAACTGTATGGCAAAATCCCTCAAAACACCATTTGATTGAACCGCGAACAAAAATAAAATTCAATTGCTTACATTACTTCACCAATCTCACCATAGATCATGTTCAGATCCTCTAATTCTCCAAAATCGGTAAAAATATTTTGAAGTTCGGAATCCTGTTCGGCTAACAAATCGGTATTATAGCGACTCGAAGCAGTTTGTACTGGTGCCATTCCTCTGCTGTTAGTAACAATGGGTGTGTTTAGCTTTTTTTCCATAACTATCTCATATAATTCAATATACAATGATTTCTGATTGATGACATCAAAGACATAGATCAATTTGTCCTCTTTTTCTTTTAAATAATCTCCAAGCACCGTATCTTTCATCATAAGTGTAGGATGTTGTTTCGAGTATTTATCAGCAAACATCGCAATCTCAACTCCTCTATCCCATTCCTCATCAGCAATAAAAAACGTGGCTAGTTCAGAAGGATCGAAATTACATGTGTCCTGAATTACTTCGTGCAGTTCAAAAAAACTATTTTTTGCGTTTGCCTCAACATGCAATGCAAAGTCTTCTATTCTGTCTGAAATGATCCTGAATTTAAATACCATTATATTTGATTTACCTGAACGGATACCTGGAATTTGAGGGTTAAAGGTATATCCGGGTTGTGCGCATTGGATATTAATAAGTATTAAAAAATGTTAACTTGGAAATATTAGATTGTAAAAAACTGTAATTCAGATTAATGGTCTTAATTTTATAAATCAGATACAATTTTTATCAAAATGATAAAAAAATATAATTACTTGATATTTAGATCTATGTAGCTCAAGGCAAAAAGGTACATAATATTGCCTATTTGTAGTTTGCCATTTGCGGAGCTGTGATGACCTCCTTAAAGCATCATTTTCATCCCAATTTGTTCGAAAGATGTTGCAACTGCAAATATATCCAAAGTGCTTTTAAATTTCCAAATTTGTGAATATTAGGATGTTTGGTTCGAATATTACAGAAAAAGCCGGAATAAAATCCGGCTTTCCTGATATTTGTAATATGGAACCTTATTGATTCTCTTTAATGAAATTCAGGCACGATCCGGCCTTGAACCACTCTATTTGTGCTTCGTTATAGGTGTGTTTTGCCTGAATTTTTTCTGACGATCCGTCAGCATGATTCAGGTTAAGCTGTAATAGTTTACCTGGTTCAAATGATTCCAGTCCGATTATATCAAATGAGTCGTCTTCCTGAATTCTGTTATAATCTGCAGGATTTGCAAATGTGAGTGCAAGCATCCCCTGTTTTTTAAGATTTGTTTCGTGAATCCGTGCAAATGACCTTGTAATTACGACTCTTGCTCCCAGGTGTCGTGGCTCCATGGCTGCATGTTCGCGTGATGATCCTTCTCCATAGTTCTCGTCACCAACAATGACTGAGCCAAGACCCTCTTTTTTGTAAGCCCTGGCTGTTGCGGGAACTGCTCCATATTCACCTGTTATCTGATTTTTTACAGAATTGGTTTTTCCGTTAAAATCATTGATTGCCCCAATGAGCAGGTTTTCTGAAATATTGTCCAGATGGCCACGGTAGGTAAGCCAGGGTCCTGCCATTGAAATGTGGTCGGTGGTACATTTTCCCCTTGCTTTTATCAGTAGTTTAAGATTACGTAAATCATGTCCTTCCCAGGGAGCAAAAGGTGTCAGTAATTGTAACCGGTCAGATTTTGGATCTACTGAAATTTCAATTCCCTGATGATTCGTTGATGGAGGTATTAATCCTTGATCTTCAACATCAAAACCCTTTGGAGGAAGATCGTTTCCGGTCGGAGGATCGAGTTTTACCTTTTCACCATTTTCATTGATCAGATAGTCAGTTACAGGATTAAAATCGAGTGTTCCTGCAATTGCGAATGCAGTGACTATTTCGGGTGAAGCAACAAAACCGTGGGTTTTTGGATTCCCATCAGTTCGTTTGGCAAAATTCCGGTTAAAAGAGGTCATGATCGAATTCTCGGGAAGATTGGCTGCATTATGACGACTCCATTGGCCGATACACGGCCCGCAGGCATTGGTCATGACGATGCCCCCCATCTCTTCGAAAGAAGCAAGAAATCCATCACGTGCAACAGTGTAGCGGACAAGTTCAGATCCCGGTGAAATGGTGAATTCAGCTTTGACCTTCAGATTTTTAAGCCTCGCCTGACGGGCAACAGATGCCGCCCTGGCAATATCCTCATAGGAGGAATTGGTACATGAGCCGATCAGTCCAACCTTCATCTCCATTGGCCACCCTTTCTCTATAGCAACGGTTTTAAATTTGGAGAGCGGTGTTGCTAAATCGGGTGTAAATGGTCCGTTAATATGGGGCTCCAGTTCTGAAAGATTAATTTCGATGACCTGATCGAAATATTTTTCAGGATTAGCATATACTTCATCGTCAGCTTTCAGATCGGAAGATATTGCCAATGCCATTTCTGCAACATCGGTACGTCCTGTCGCCCTAAGATATTCGCTCATACTCTCGTCAAAGGCAAATGTTGAAGTAGTTGCCCCCACTTCGGCTCCCATGTTACAGATCGTACCCTTTCCTGTGCAGGAGATACTCGATGCTCCCGGTCCGAAATATTCAATAATACAACCTGTACCCCCTTTAACGGTTAAGATTCCCGCTACTTTAAGAATGACATCCTTGGGCGATGACCATCCCGAAAGTTTTCCGGTAAGATTTATTCCAATTAGTTTGGGAAATTTCAATTCCCAGGGAATTCCGGTCATCACATCTACTGCGTCAGCTCCGCCGACACCAATAGCGATCATCCCCAATCCACCGGCATTTACCGTATGAGAATCAGTCCCGATCATCATTCCGCCAGGGAAAGCATAATTTTCAAGAACTACCTGATGAATGATTCCTGCTCCTGGTTTCCAGAATCCGATTCCGTATTTTTTTGAAACGGAAGAGAGAAAGCTATACACCTCCTTATTGGTCTCCTCTGCTTTTTTAAGGTCTTCTTCTGCACCGGTCCGGGCAAGAATGAGGTGGTCGCAATGAACGGTCGAGGGGACAGAAACCACACTTTTCCCGGCCTGCATAAACTGGAGTAATGCCATTTGTGCAGTGGCATCCTGCATCGCTACACGGTCTGGATCAAAATTTACATAAGATACACCCTTTTCATAGGGCTGCTCCGGGAATTTGCCTGCGAGATGGGAGTAAAGAATTTTTTCTGTTAATGTAACAGGCCTGCCAAGTAGTGCACGTAATTTATTAACCCGCTCAGGCATTTGAGAATACACTTTACGAATCATATCAATGTCATAAGCCATTTGAATCAGTTTAAAAGATGATAATAGAATTGCAATGTTAACAATTTATGATGAAAATCAGGAATAAAATTTTCATAACCAACTCAACAATTTAATTGAAAGATAGTTCTAAATTAGCAGAAAAATTGTGAAGGTCAATTCCAAATTCATCATGATCCGGATTAAGCCATTAGTACTCGAAAATATAAGAATTGCTTTTCAGTCAATTCGGGGAAACCTGGTTCGTTCAGTTCTGACGATCTTAATTATCGCCGTCGGGATTTCTGCACTGGTTGGAATTTTAACTGCCATCGATTCAATCAAGAACTCTATAACATCCGAATTTACCCGGCTGGGTGCCAATACCTTTAGTATTCAAAGCCGAAGTATGCAGGTGCAAATTGGCAATCAACGCTACCGTTCAAAAAATTACAGCTATATCAGCTATTTTCAGGCACGCGAATTTCGCGAGCGTTTTACCTTTCCTGCAACGGTGGCAATCTCTGTATTTGCAACCCAGACCGCCACTGTAAAATATGAATCAAAAAAAACCAATCCAAATATTACTGTCCGGGGAATTGACGAGAACTATCTTCAAACGGCAGGTTATGAAATTGAATCGGGAAGAGGACTCACATATCAGGAGTCGTTCGAAGGAACAAATGTTGCTCTTCTGGGCTCCGGATTGGCAAAAAAACTATTTGCCAGAGATATCGATCCATTAGGGAAAGTGATTGCTGTTGGTGGTGGTAAGTACCAGGTAATTGGAGTGTTAAAAGACAAAGGGAGTGGATTTGGGAATAGTGGTGATCAGGTAGTCATGCTCTCATTTACCAATGTCCGGCAGTATTTCCCGAGGCCTAAAATGAATTTCAGAATCAGTGTAATGCCGAAGTCAGCTCAGTTGCTTGATGCTGCATTGGGAGAGGCCGAAGCGGTGTTCAGGAATATCAGGGGATTGAATATCCTGGACGATACCGATTTTGTCGTTGAGAAAAGTGATAACCTGGTAAATGTATTGCTCGATAACATCAAATATGTAACACTTGCCGCAACGATTATCGGTTTTATAACCTTGTTGGGAGCGGCAATCGGTCTTATGAATATATTACTCGTTACGGTAGCTGAGCGAACACGCGAAATTGGTATCCACAAAGCTATGGGAGCCAATTCTCATTCCATAAAACAACAGTTTATGATCGAATCAGTCGTGATCGGGCAAATGGGAGGACTTTTAGGTATTTTACTGGGAATTCTCGCCGGCAACGGAGTTTCTGCATTGATCGGTAGTTCTTTTATCATACCATGGCAATGGATGCTAACCGGTGTTGTTTTATGCTTGATAGTAAGTCTTGCTGCCGGCGTCCTTCCGGCAATAAAAGCCTCCAGGCTTGATCCGATTGATGCTTTACGATACGAATAAGCATCCGCTTTATAGAAGTCTATAGTTTTAAAAAAAAACCGAACTTGTAGGCGAAATTATTGTGTATTGCACTGAACTGATACGGACCGTATCGGTAAAAGATCCCGGTACCCCAGGAAAGATACCCCATTCTGAAGAGATTATTCAATTCAAATCCTGATTCAAAGAACCCTTTTCTGTAATCTATCAGATTGTATTTCAGAAGATATTTATCGTTGAGCTGTCCGATCCCCATATTTTGCGCGAAGATAATACCCGGGCAGTTTTTTAATTTTTCAGGGAAAAGCCATGGGCTGAAATCGTGCCTGATATGAATGGCAGTAAAATTTGCTGCTGCAAATTCGTTTAGCCGCATGGTGGCAAATGAAAGGGGAGCGTTTAACGTAAAAGTACCTGCAAAACTTCCGTAACCATTGAAAAGTTCCATGATTGGTGAGTTCTGGGACATAACGCCTCCTCTAACCATTATTGTTGTTTTCCCGAGCCTCGAATCGGGAAGGTGAAATTTCCCTTTCAGTTCGACCTTTGTATAAGTATAGTCACCATACAATTCTTTATATCCATGTATTACTGTTAGAAAATAGTCTGCTTTTGGAATTGTGATTTCAGTAAGATGCCCTTCCTCCATCAATAGTTTGATTCCGGGAGAATACCTTAACTGTAATCCGGTACGGGTCAGACTTGTAGGATCGAAGGAGTGCTGAACCAAAAAGTCGGTGTTGGAATTCGCCCTGTTTTCTGACATGTCGCCGAAAAGGTAAAGATTCAGCTCATTGAAAGGTCGGAATTCCAATCCGGCTGTAAAACGTTTTTCCTGGAACATGTTATCAATCAGCAGGAGCCGGTAGCTTTCGGGATTGAGTAATGACGGAGTCTCAAGAAATTCAGGTCCTCCAAATTCCATATTAAGGTCGGTGTAACCCAAATGAATCCTGTAATCGGAAAGCCCGGTAGGGAAGATGTCAAACCATTCACCATGGCGCAATGCACCGTCTTTCATGCTGAAACTGAAGTAACCCCCGAGGGTGAAGTATCTTGATAACATCCGGTTAGTCTCACCACCCAATCCTAATTTTAGCCCCTCATAAACGTTGTAGCCAACGACCCGGTTGTAATCTAGGTGGAAATAACCCAAAGCAACCTTACCTTCAGCTAACATGCGGACCATTTGCAACTGTTTTCTTTTATTCAGCGCAATAATCGTACTGTCGATCTTGAGTTTCGGTTTTGAATCACTCTTATTGAATGGAATGTACAGGTAATTGAGGCTTGCTTGGGCAGACCGTTTGACGGAGTCTCCCTGCAGCTGGTTCGTGTAGGATTTTGTTTCGTTTTGAATTTCCTTAAATGGTACAGAATCATTTAAAACATTGAGCATGTTCAGTAATTGTCCGGCGTTTGCAATAACCGGACAATGCATCAGAAAAACTAATCCAATGACAATTAGTGTACCTTTCATCAGATTTCAGAACTTCTATTTCGAACTCATTTTCAGTAGGTTTATCTCTTCTTCAGTAAGGAAACGCCACCTTCCGCGCGGAAGATCTTTTTTAGTCAATCCGCAAAAATAGACCCTGTCGAGTTTTTCAACCTTATAGCCAAGATGCTCAAAGATTCGTCTTACTATCTTATTTTTCCCTGAATGGATTTCAATTCCAACCTGCTTTTTATCCTCTTCGGTTACGTAACTTACCGAGTCAGCAGCTACAAACCCATCTTCAAGGTTAATCCCATCGACAATCTCCTGGAGATGATTTTTTGTAACCTTCTGATCAAGATAGGCATGGTAGATTTTCTTGCGATTGTATTTTGGATGGGTCAACCGTTTAGTCATGTCTCCGTCATTGGTAAACAGCAGCAGTCCGGTAGTGCTTTTATCCAATCGTCCAACCGGATAAATTCTTTCAGAACAGGCATTTGCAATGAGCTCCATCACCGTTTTATCTGCATGGGGATCTTCAAGTGTTGTGACATACCCTTTAGGTTTGTTCAGGAGCACATATACCTTTTTTTCAGCCGTAATAATCCTTCCGTTAAAACTTACCGATTCTCCGGGTAAAACCTGATAACCCATTTCTGAAACGATCTTTCCATTTACGGTGACACATCCGGTGGCAATAAAGGTGTCGGCTTCGCGTCGTGAACAAAGTCCAGCGTTGGCGATATAACGGTTCAGACGTATTGCACCGGGCTCTTTTTTAGACTGAGTCGTTTTGGTTGGTCTGTGAGTCGAGTTAAACTCATCGTTGAGGTTTTGTTTTCCAAACTTTCCGCGTAAAACTTTACCTGTTTTGTTAAGGTATTGATCTGATTCTGCCCCCTCGAATTTTCTCTCAGGGCGCTTTTCAATTACATTTCTCCGGAAAATATCTGAGGTTCGCTCTTTTAAAACCCGGCTACCTCCGGTAGTGTTTGGCCTGGATCCGGAAGCTGTTTTAAGAACTTTGGTTTTTCCAACTCTTTTTCCTGTGGTTAATTCTCTCGTTTCTGTCCGACCTGCAAAAGGTTTTCTGCTTTGGTCACTGCCGGCTGAATCTCCTTTTTTAACGCGTGGTCTTGTACCTGGTTCGCGTTTCCCGACGGTACGCTTATCCTGGCGTTCCTGTCCTCTTTCTCTTCTGATGATCATTTGTTAATTCTCTGACTTATTATAAATTCGGGTGCAAATGTCGGAAAAAAAACGTAAAAATGAACTTATATTTCTCTTCATTTGTATTATCCTTTGAATAATTAACCCAAATTGGCAACTTTGCAGGTCAAAAATTAACGATTAATGCAAAATTATGGCGCTAATAAAATCAATTTCGGGAATTCGTGGAACAATTGGTGGCAAACCTGGCGAAGGTCTTAGTCCTGTCGACCTGGTGAAATTTACGGCTGCATACCTTACATGGGTGAAATCTGGCAAAGAAGATGGTCAAAAGTTAAAGATTGTTGTCGGACGTGATGCCCGAATTTCAGGCGGGATGGTGAATGCAATTGTTACCGGCACCCTGATTGGTATGGGGGCAGATGTTGTAAACCTGGGACTCGCCTCCACACCAACTACAGAATTGGCAGTTGTTGCTGAAAATGCAGACGGAGGAATTATCCTTACCGCCAGCCACAATCCCAAGCAATGGAATGCCCTGAAATTGCTAAATGATAAAGGGGAGTTCCTGAATGACAAAGAGGGCAAAAAAGTCCTTGAAATTGCTGATAATGAAAGTTTTGTTTTCGCAGAGGTTGATGATCTTGGCCAGGAATCCTTTAAAGACTATACGGCTTATCATATTCAACATGTGCTAAATCTGGATCTTGTAAGTGTTGAAGCAATTAAAAAGGCTCAATTCAGGGTAGCCGTCGACGCAGTCAATTCTGTAGGTGGAATAATTGTTCCTCAGTTGTTAAAGGAGCTGGGAGTGGCTGCTGTGGTTGAGATCAATTGCCTTGTCAATGGACATTTTGCCCATAATCCTGAACCTGTTCCCGGAAATCTTACGGAAACGTCTGAAATTGTCCGGAAAGAAGCGGTGGATGTCTGTTTTGTTGTTGATCCTGACGTTGACCGTTTAGCCATTATCAACGAAGACGGTACGATGTTTAATGAAGAGTACACCCTCGTTGCAGTTGCAGATTATGTGCTTTCAAATTCGGGAGGAAATACTGTTTCCAATCTTTCCTCCTCCAGGGCGTTACGAGATGTTACAGAGTTGCATGGAGGAAGCTATACCCCTTCAGCAGTAGGGGAGGTAAATGTGACGACAATGATGAAGGCAACCCATGCGGTAATTGGAGGTGAAGGGAATGGGGGAGTAATCTATCCGGCAAGTCATTACGGACGCGACTCTATGGTTGGGATTGGACTCTTCCTGTCGCATCTTGCCAAATCGGGACTAAAATGCTCTGAACTTCGCGCGACTTATCCTGATTACGTTATTTCAAAAAATAAAATTGAGCTGACCCCTGAGATTAATGTTGATGATATTCTGTTGAGAATAAAGGAGAAGTATAAGAATGAGCAGGTTAATGACGTAGACGGAATCAGAATTGATTTCGACAAAGAGTGGGTCCATTTGCGAAAATCGAATACAGAACCAATTATCAGGATTTATTCGGAGAGTAAATCTGCAGACCGGGCAAATGCGCTGGCTGAGAAAATTATATCAGACATTCGCCAAATAGCTGCAATTGGGTAGTCATAGACACACAAATTCAGAGGTGCAGAATCTGAAATCTGTTCAGTTTTATAAAGAAAAGATCTTTAGCCTTTTGTGACAGATTTTTTGAAAATAAGTTAAGTGCTCATTAAAATTGTTAAGTATTTGTTAAGTGTGATGG
>Ga0118677_10015498_pt1 | contig 10584 bp, 11 predicted proteins | sample AliMusrvi5mmetaG_FD_86154 | JGI IMG/M metagenome (GOLD analysis project Ga0118677, IMG submission 86154)
CCGTATAAATATGTTTTAAATAATGTATTGCTTTTAATAGAATTGCAATAATTTTATTAACATGTATACATATTTATTTATAACTGTCTATATTATCGATTTTATTTTTTACACTGAATTTTATAACGGGATTCGTAAAGACGGAGCTACAATCAACTCTTATCAGGGAAATGGCGAAAAACAGACCGACATCATGCAAGAACCGATGGTGCAGACTCAGGTTGCTGATAAAAGAATCATACGGGCGGGCGGAAGGCTAATTAGTGGAGGAGAAGGATAGCTAAAAGGGTGTCATTGATACAATCGCCAGATTGCACAAACTCCCCGCTTTCAAGAGACAAACGTGAATCGAATGAAGTTTAATCTAGCATTCTCTCTGAGGTAATTGTGCAGATTTGAAATAGCGTACCAACATTGGAAGGAGAAACATTGCGCCAAGGACTATCAACATTGTCGTGTTCGGATCACGAAAATAAGAATTCAAGCGCACTGTCGTAAGCGCAATGACCGCAAAATAAAGCATGTCTCCAATTATTGCTATGGTCCATCCGGCAATAAAGCCATGACCGGCCGCAAGTGCCGTGGCGCGCCCGGTCATCGGATCCACACCGAAGGCAATCATAACGAGTGCCAGCGGTCCTGCGCTGGTGCCGCCGAAGTGTGCCACACTACGCGCCGTTGCAGCCTTTAAAACCGCACTGAACCGGGTTAAAAAAGATACTTTCCCCGTCAAGACCACAAGAAGTCGAAGAACCGGCTCAAAGACAATTGCCAAAACCACATCTGAAATCAGGTAGAGACAGGTGGTGATCGGCCATGCTATCCCTTTTGAATACGCCAACAGAACGCCGGCAGGTATCCCCCCTCCAACCGGAAGCAGAAAGAGTTTCAGTACGGAAAACATGGTGGATGTCGATTGACCTGTCAACATACCAGTACCGCCGCGTACCCGACAACCTGTTGATCATCTCCGGTAACATCGCCACTGGTACCATATGCCACCAGCTCCGCCCGATTTGCTCCCAACAGCAGTGAAGCCTCGATCATGACGGTTGCCGGCACGACTCCGCACATAGTAATTCTGTTCTTGTTGCACACTTCAAGCAAGCCTTTGCCGTCAAGCACCAACGCGCGTTCAAGCGCCATTTCATCTTTCTGGCGAGCAGCAACAGCGGATTCGTAATGGGTCATATCAGAGCTGGCCACAATCAGAACTTCCCGGCCATATTCACGAATTGCGGCAGCTATACCATGACCTATGTCACGTAACGGAGCAAAATCACCATGGCCGAGACAAAGTGCCGATATGGTCACGTCTGGGCGCAGATACTGGATAAATGGCAGCTGAACTTCAAGGGAATGCTCCTGCTGATGGGCAATGCTATCCGACTGGAGATACGAGGAATGTTTGAGCAGCAGCGCATTCAGACCGGCATTTATAGCAACCGTCCCAAGCGGAGTCTGCCATTCGCCGTCAGGGTACAATGCGGCGGGGGCTCCCCTGCCGTGGTGGTTCGGGCCGATTATCAAAACGGTGTCAGGAATTGTGATGCGGGAAAAAAGCTGGCCGGCAATTGCTCCGGAATAGACATATCCGGCGTGGGGGGATATGACCCCTTTCACCGGTTGGGGTGACGGATGAACCGGAATCAACTGAGACAGAACAGTGCGAAGGGCCTGTTCACTGCCCGGATAAAACTGACCTGCTACGGCTGGCTGTCGCTGCATGGCTGGACTCCCTGCCGCTATTCAAACGGCAACTGATTTTCGACCTCAATGACCGTGCCCGTTTCAAGCTGCAACTCCTCCTGACGTTCATATTGAGGCACCGCATCCAACGCCTGAATTTCTTTCAGTGTTGGTAACGATTTTAGATCTTTAAGCCCAAATACTTCAAGAAAATCTTTAGAGGTGCCATAGATCAGCGGGCGGCCCGGAATGTCCTTTTTGCCAAGAATCCGGACCAGATGTTTTTCCAGCAGAGACTTGAGCACGCCACCGCAATCAACTCCGCGCAGATGCTCCACTTCAGCGCGGGTAACCGGCTGCCGGTAGGCGACGATGGCAAGAGTTTCCAGAGCGGACTGCGAAAATCTGGCCGTTCTGGTTTTAATATGACGCGTAATGAACCCGTGAAAGGCGGGACGGGTTCTGAACTGCCAGCCACCGGCGACCTCAGCAAGATCGAAGCCCCCTGCCCGTTCCTGATAATATTCCACCAGTTCCGCCACAGCAGATTTAATCTGGTCCCGTTCGAATTCGCCCAGCAACTCACAGAGCCGGTCAATTGAAAGCGGTGCTTCAGCTGAAAAAATCAGGCTTTCTATGATCGAAGACAATTCGGAATTCATGGGAGTTCACCCTCGTCAGAATCTGCGGCCACCGCCGGAACGAACCAGATCTGACCGAATTCGCTCCCCTGGAAGATTCGAATCAGCTTGAGTCGGCACAGTTCCAACAATGCCAGAAAAGTGACGATGACCCGCTCGCGCGTTAATTCGTCGCGCACAAGATCATCGAATTGAACCGTATCCTGTTCCTGAAGCAGCGAGAGGATTTCATTTATACAGTCAGCTATACTGAGTGAATCCCCCGGCGCAACATCATGGAAACTCTCCGCCGGAATACGCTGCAACAACACCCGAAAAGCGTCAACCAGCTCGAAAAGGCTCACTTCCAGCGGTCCTTCAACATTTTGCGCCGCCTTCATAACCGGATCCGAATCAAGCCGGACAAAAATTTCGCGCCCCAGCAGCGCCCGGGCACCGATAACCATGCCGGCTTCTTTGTACTGCTGGTATTCAAGCAGCTGACGCTTGAGATCCTCAAGCGTGTTTTTCGCCTCCTCGGAATCCTCGTCATTTTCGCAGGCCGGCAAAAGCGCCCGGGATTTTAAATACAGAAGCGTCGCAGCCACCACAAGAAACTCCCCGGCAATATCAAGGTTCAGCACCTTCATGATCTCAAGGTACTCCATGTACTGCGTGGTTATGGTAATGACCGGGATCTGCTCGATGTCGATCTCGTTTTTGCGCACGAGATACAGCAGCAAGTCAAGGGGCCCTTCAAAATTTTCAAGCTTTACGTTGTAGTCCATACCGGTTACACATTTACAATCGCCCTGAGCAGGCTATTTAAGAGAAAAAGGACGAGCCCTCTAATGGGCATCATAATGGCTGAAATAGCTCCGGTCATCACCAGAAGCATGAGCAGCAAAAAGCCATACGGAAAAAGTTTCCGGTAGGCATCGGCCAGACCTGCCGGCAGCAGGTGATACAGCACCCAGGAGCCATCAAGCGGCGGAACCGGCAACAGGTTGAAGATCGCCAGAAGCACGTTTATCTGAATGCCGTATTTGAACATAATGGTGAAAGCGTCATCTGTCGAGACCGGAAATATATTCATATAGACGCCGAACAGCACCGTGGAGATGACGGCAAGCCCGAGATTGGCCGCAATACCAGCAAGGGAAACAAATATATCATCGCGCCCCGGCCTGCGATAATTGTTCGGGTTGACCGGCACGGGCTTTGCCCAGCCTATCAGAAACGGCGAGTGCGTAATCATGAGCAGAGCAGGAAAAATGATCGTGCCGAACATATCAACATGCGGCAGCGGATTGAAGGTCAGCCGTCCGGAATACTTTGCCGTTGCGTCGCCGCACCTGTACGCAGCGTAACCGTGGGCCACCTCATGGGCTATCACGGAAAACAAAAGCACAGGAATCATCAATATTATTTCCATCTCAAAGAAATCCTTTGTAAGCGTAGGGGCGGGGTCTTCCCGCCCAAGTGTCATTCTTAAGCTTTTGAGGACAAAGGCATGCCGGGAAGCTTTGCGCCGGCGGCAAAGGCCGCCGCGAGATCGGCTGGCTTGTCCTGGACAGCTGCCCGCTCAAGATTGCCGGCGCTGAAAACCTCTGCGATTTTTTTCAGCTGAAAATCACGCATATTTGAATCAAGGGCCCGAAAAATCAGGGCCGACTGCGTATAGCTGAAGTCGCCCTGGCTGACGATAACTACAGCCCGCTTGCCATTGATGCGCGTGGTGGCATCCGCGCCGATGATCGCGCCGGCAGCGTCCCTGATAATATCCATTTTGATAAGCGGCTGCATGCGGCAAAAAAGGTTTACCAGCCCCGCCGACATTGAATGCACATGATTTGGCGTGCCGAAAATAAAGGCGTCGGCCTGCTCCATGCGGCAGAGTACGGCGTCCATGGCGTCCTGCAGCGGACAGGGCTGTGAGCCTTTTAAAGCGGTGCAGGCTAGGCAGCCGGTACAGGTCTTGATATCGGCGTCATAGAGATAAATTTTTTCAACCTCCATCGTTCCCAGGCTTTGTGCTCCCGCGATCGCACTGTCAATGAGCAGGTCGGTATTTGAGCCCCTGCGCGGGCTGCCGACAAATGCCATAAGTTTCATAGAGTGCCCCTGTATGTATACTGTTACCCCGGCTGTTTTACCTGAGCCGTAATTTCTTTCAAAAACTTCTTTGTAATATAGCGCAGCTCTTCTTCGCGGCCTTCGATTTTGCCGTTCAGCGCGGCTTCAAGAAGACTGTCCAGTATCTGCTTGTATATTTTGCCCGGAGGTATGCCGAGCTTAATAAGATCACGGCCCGTAACATGTAGCGCTATGTCCCGCAGCCGGGTGAAATAAAGCGAAAAAGCCTTTTTCGTTGCCGGACGAGAAGTTTTGGCCATCAGGTACAGGCACACTTCAAGCGGTATGCTGTTTAGCAGGCCGCGAATTTCAGCATGCGACGGCTGCTGCTTCTGCGCAAAGCGGTACAGGATATCGTTGCCGGTCGTCTTGGCGGCAGTAATCGCGTCACGGTACCTTTTTTTTAGATCAAAATACCGGCAGATCTCCGGAATTTGATCGATTTTGACGCGGTCAAGCGTAGCGAGCAAAAAAACAAACCATTTTTCAGCTGTATTGTCAAGATAAAGAAGGTCATACCAGCTCAACACGCCTGAAATGTTTTTAAACAGCTGCCGCATGGCAGCATCAAACTTAATGTCCTCGTGAATATACTTTAAAAGCCCCAACTCGTGCATGCGCCGCACCATGGAGAGGGCCTTATCCTCGTTCAGAAGCAACACGAGCTCGGTAAAAATCCGCTTGCCGCTCAGACCTTTCAGGAAATCCATTTTTACGGCATTTTCAATCAAGCTTCGGGTAAGCTTGCTTAAATGAAACTCCAGGCGCTGTTCAAACCGTATTGCCCGAAAAATTCGGGAAGGATCTTCAACAAAGCTCAGATTGTGCAGCACCCGGATCGTACGGTCCTTGAGATCGCGGCGAGCCCCGAAAAAATCGATAAATTCTCCGAAAACCGGCGGATTGAGGCGAATGGCAAGAGTGTTAATGGTGAAATCCCGGCGGTACAGGTCAATTTTTATGGAACTCCATTCAACTTTCGGTAGCGCAGCCGGCTTTTCATAATACTCAAGCCGGGCTGAGGCTACATCCAGCTTTTCATTATTTTTCAGATATATAACAGCGGTCCCGAACTTTTTGTAAACTTTGACATTTTTGCTGTTCTCCGCGGCAAAAGCCCGAGCAAATTTTATGCCATCGCCTTCAATCACTATATCAATATCAAAATTTTCAACCCGCAGGAAAACATCCCGCACGAAACCGCCCACGGCATAGGCATGAAAGCCCATGCGCTCGGCGGAGCGGCCTACCTCCCGAAGGAGCTGCAGCAGGTGCTTCGGGAGCCGTTCTATAAGCACGCTTTTAATTGATGTTTTTTTGACGGCTGTTTGTCTGAAGCCGAATTCCTCATCCTGGGAATCCACATGCAGGACGCGCAAAAGATCAGTTCGCGTAATGGCGCCCTTAATTTTTCCGTTATCAACAACGGGCAGAAACCGCTGATTGCCCTTGATAATATGGCGCTTAATCTCATTAAGGGAGGTTGTCTGCCTGACCGTGGCAAACTCTGGGGACATATATTCCTTTACCGGGATGCCCTTCAGACCGTGATGCCGGGCCTTTTCTATGATCTGTCGCGAGATCAGCCCGACAATACGGCCCTTTTCAGTTACCGGTACGACATTAATATTATAGCGGGTCAGCAGCCTGCTTGCGGCATCAAGTGTTTGCCCGAGATCAATCGTTTTCACCGGCGACACCATAAAATCGCGGGCCACCTGAACGGGCTTAATAGACTGCCCGAAGACAAGCAACAACTGTTGTTCGACCTGCGAAAGTGTCATGTCGTGCACGGTCGCGGATGCGGCTGTGGCATGCCCGCCCCCGCCGAAAGCTGAAAGCACCTCGCCGGCGTTGACTTCCGGTATGCGGCTCCGGCCCACGATGTAGATCCGGTCATCCATATTAGCCAGGGCAAAGAGCACATTTGCATTTTCCATATTTTTGAGCTTATGCACCAGTACGGCAAAATCACCCACATAGCCCGTGGTAAGGCAGCGGGTGATCATCACGTCCACGCCCTGAAAGGTATGCACCGCGGCATTTTCAATCAGCTCATTGAGAATGGAGACCTGATCGGCGGTCAGATCCTTGATGACGAGATCAGCGACAACATTTAAATTTGCTCCCATTGAAAGCAGCCAGGCAGCAGCAGTGAAATCCTCCTGCGAGGTCGAGCTGAAGGTGAGGCTGCCCGTATCCTCATAGATGCCGAGCATCATGATCGTTGCTTCATCGGGTGTGATGTTGATCCGGCGTTCGCGCAGCAGTTCGGTCATGAGCGCGGTATTTGATCCATAGGGCCGAATAATTTCAAGGGAGCCCCTCACATCATCGGGGGCGGGCGGATGATGATCATAGACATGAATGTCCACCCCGGGCTGGCTGCACAGCGTAGCGAACTTACCGAGCCTGCCTGCCTGCCGGATATCAACCAGTATAAGCCGGGTGACTTTGTCCAGCTGAATTTTGCTGGCTTTGCCAAAGTCGAGAGCGTACATGGCCGAGCTTAGAAGAAAATTACGTATGGTTTTCTCCTGGCCGCCGGGGAAAGCGGGCACTGCGTCGGGATACAGCTTTTTTGCCGCTATCATTGAGGCAAGCGCGTCAAAATCGGCATTGATGTGAGTGGTAATTAGTTCCATATATCTTAAATTATATTTCAACCCCGCGGATGATATTTCTCGTGAACCTTTTTCAGCGTGCTGTCGGCAACATGGGTATAAATCTGGGTTGTGGTAATATCTGAATGCCCGAGCATCATCTGCACCGAGCGCAGATCAGCTCCGCCCTCCAGCACATGCGTGGCAAATGAATGGCGCAGGGTATGGGGCGAAATCGTCTTGATAATACCGGCTGCCAGACAGTATCGCTTGACAAGTTTCCAGAAACCCTGGCGGCTGAAAGGTCCGCCGTCGCGATTGACAAAGACAAAGGAATTAATCGAACGCTTCATGAGCAGCGGCCGGCCTTCGCCGATATAGCGCCGGAGCCAGGAAATCGCAATTTCACCCAGCGGCACGATCCGTTCCTTTGAGCCCTTGCCCAGCACAATGACAAAGCCGGCCTGCAGATTGATATTGTCCATCTTTAGCATCACCAGCTCCGAGACCCGCAGGCCCGTTGCATAGAGCACTTCAAAAAATGCACGGTCGCGCAGCCCCAGCATGCTATCAGTATCAGGGGCATGTATAAGCGCCTCCACCTCATCGCGATTCATGACCCCGGGCAGCTTTTTTTCAAGCCGCGGGGTTTGCACATCCTGAAACGGACTTTGCTCAAGTACACCTTCTATGACCAGATAGTTGTAGAATGTTTTGATGCTTGAAAGCATGCGCGAAAGCGAGCGGGCTGAAAGGCCGTTTTCCTGTTCATGGTGTAAGAACTGCAGCAAATCAGCGCGCGAACAGTCCTTCGCATGATGCTGCACCAGTTCAATAAAGGCGATATAACGGCCAAGGTCCCGGCTATATGATTCAACAGTATTGGGTGCGAGCCTCCGCTCGGCAACCATGAAGCTGTAGAACCCATCAAGCAGCAGCTGATTTGAAGCGCCCTTTTTCACAGCAGCTCTTTTGCTTTAATAAGCTGGGTTATGGTCCAGTTATAGGGCGTGTCTATACCGTAATCGGCTCCCATTTTGACTACAGCCCCATTGAGAGCATCTATTTCTGTTTTTTTGCCATGCTGTATATCCTGCAGCATGGAGGGGTGATGGTCAAAGGTGCGAGGGATAAGCACGTCAAAAAGCTCGGTGCGATAGTCTTCTGGTTGTCCCCAGTCCAGCTTCACCCCGCAAGCCCGGGCAACGGCAAAAATTTCTTCAATAATATGGGTCATGATCTCCCGCGTGCCCTCGTGAGCAAGCAGTTTGCCGTAATGAACGTTCATGATGGTGGCAAGGGCATTCAGCGCGCAGTTATAAAGAACTTTTCCCCAGATATACCGGTCGATATCGGCAACGGCATCAGTTGGCAGTCCTGCATCGGTAAAAGTTTTTGCAAGCTGCTGGACAAACCCGTGATCAATACCGCCCGGCAAAGCGCCAATCTTGGTATTATCTGCTGAAACCGTTACGGTTACATGGCCGGGTCCGTTAAACTCTACGCCGAATATCATCCTGCCGCCAATGGTTTTATTTCTGCCTGCCATGGCGGCAATCATCTCCACATTCCCGAGGCCGTTTTGCAGTGATACAATCGGTGGCATATCAGGCAGGGCCTGCAAAAGCTCATTAAGCGCCATACCCGTATCATAAGATTTTACCGCCAGAAGCACGACATCAAAGGTCAGCGGATCGCGAATATCTGAAAGGGCCGTAAAAGCGGTAAGAGACTGCACTCTGCGGGTACCCCAGATGCCGTCAATCAAAAGCCCCTTTTCAGCTATGACACGGGCATGTGCCGGCCGGGTTATCAGAACAACCCGGTGACCGGCATCGGCAAGAAAGCCGCCGAAAACCGAGCCCATGGCCCCTGCTCCCATCACCAGTATATTCACAATACGCGCCCTTTCATGTATAATCAATATTACAAAAAAAGGCTGCCTACTGGATTGTCATATTTGAATTTAGCAGTTGTAATCACCCTCCCCTTAATCCCCTCCCATCAAGGGAGGGGAGAACTTATTTGCTCCCTCTCCCCTCGTGGGAGTGGGTTGGGGTGAGGGGGCCTGCAAAATCAATAGGAGCCACGGTTGAATTATACCTTTTTATATACAGAGAAAACTATAAATAATTGCACCTTATGAAACCACCATTCATACTGCTCGTAAACCCCTGGATATATGATTTTGCCGCCTATGACCTCTGGCTCAGGCCCGTGGGGCTGCTGTCGATTGCGTCGCTTTTAAAAAAAAGCGGTTGCGAGGTCCACCTGCTGGATTGTCTGGACACGCATCACCCCGCCATGCAGGCACAGGTGCTGGATGCAAAAATTAAGCACCGTACCTACGGGCAGGGAGAATTTTTTAAGCAGCATATACCGAAACCGGCTTGCTTGCGCTGTATTCCGAGAAACTACAGCCGTTACGGCATGGACCCGGATATTTTCCAGAAAGAGCTCAAAAATCTACCCAGGCCCGATGCCGTTCTTGTCGGCTCAATGATGACCTACTGGTATCCGGCAGTACAGGACTGCATCAAACTGGTCAAAGAGGTTTTCCCTGAGGTTCCGGTGCTGCTTGGCGGGATTTATGCTTCCTTGTGTCATGAGCATGCTGAAAAAAATTCCGGGGCTGATTTTATTGTGCAGGGGACGTTCACCGGTTCCTCGATACAACTGCTGCAGGGAATTATTAAACGACAGCTACTGCCGGTTACCAGTACCAAGGTCCCCTGCCCTGCCTGCGAGCTGCTGAGCTCAAAACAAATTATTCCGATACTGACCTCGCGCGGCTGCCCCTTGAAATGCCCGTACTGCGCATCAAAGCTGTTGTGGCCGGATTTCGAACAGCGTGAACCCATTGCCATGGCCGATGAGATCGAGCGATGGCACATCGTTGAAGGAACCACTGATTTCACCTTTTATGATGACGCCCTGCTCATAAATCCCGCCACCCATATTATTCCGCTTCTTGAATCAGTACTCCAAAGGAATATAAAGGTGCGGTTTCATGTGCCCAATGGCCTGCATGTGCGCGGTATTGACGGCCGGCTTACCGGTCTCATGCAGTCTGCGGGGTTTAAAACATTGCGGCTCGGACTTGAAACGGCGGACCCCCACTTGCAGAATGCAACCGGCAATAAGGCATCGCGCGATGATTTTATCCGGGCGGTTCATGCGCTGAAATCGGCCGGGTTTACCAATAAAGAAGTCGGAGTGTATATTCTTGCCGGTCTTCCGGGACAAACCGTCAAAAACGTTCGCGAGAGCATTGCCTTTGTGCAGGACCACGGACTTCGGCCCTATATAACCGAATATTCTCCGATTCCGGGAACCGCTTTCTGGGAGCAGGCTGTTGCAGCTTCACCATTTCCCATAACCGAGGAGCCCCTTTTTCATAATAATTCGCTTCTGCCCTGCCGGTATCCCCGGTCGTGATAAATTGAGCCAAAAATGGTCGTTAAGAAGTGAGCCACTTTAGAGGTTGAGTTACTGAGAGAAAAGGATAAGGTTTTATTTTTATCTCAGTATAAGAG
>Ga0118677_10015499_pt1 | contig 10583 bp, 10 predicted proteins | sample AliMusrvi5mmetaG_FD_86154 | JGI IMG/M metagenome (GOLD analysis project Ga0118677, IMG submission 86154)
ACGCGTTACGCACCCGTCCGCCGGTGATGTATTGCTACACCCCCTAGACTTGCATGTTTGAGGCCTGCCGCCAGCGTTCGTTCTGAGCCAGGATCAAACTCTCATGTTTTGATCCTATCGCAGACGACGCCAGATGCTCTCTTGTTTGCGTAGTTCGCAAAACTGATTGACTAGGGTTTGGCCGCCCTTTCGGACGACCGAACATTTGTACAATTTAGTCTTGCTGAAGAACGCGAGCATCTAGTTAGTCGCTGCTCGATTGTTTACACGTCAAAGTTTGACCTTTGACGTGGTGGCATACCGAGCCGCCGCCCACGTTCCCCTTCCTTAAATCACAATGTCAAACAGCGCCCGACGACGAATTTCACGTCATTAAATCAACGGGTAACACCACTTCGTCTCCAACGGATGCGAAGCAGCGTGGGCGCGGGTTATAGGGGCGTGATTTTCGCAAGTCAAACAGGAAAAACCGGTATTTCTCGGTTTTTTTTCGTGGTCGCGGCGAGGCCTGTGGACATTGGTCCAAAGCGCCACCCATCGGGTCCGAAGTATGCCGCGGCACCATATATAGAGCGCGGGGGCAAAAAATAAGGCCCCCTCAGGCAATGCCCAAGGAAGCCTTATTGGATCAAGGCCTTAATTAGAGGCGTTCGTCGGACATTCTGCGCAGATCCGCGCTGGCCAGATCGGTCATCACGACCTTGCCGCCGCGGTCGTAGCGAATGTCAGCCTGGTCAATCCAGACTTCCTTGCCGCTATCCAGCTTCACATACAGCGCTTCGACGCGACCAGCGGGCGAATGGGCAACATCGGCAACTGTACCGACATGCAAACCGCCGAGAATCTGGACGCGCTGGCCGACCAGATCGGCATCGGCTTCTTCCAGCGTCCAATGCGCGAAACGATCCGGCCACACGCCGCGATGATAGGCGGCGCGTTCGGCCGCATAACGGGCGCGCAGATTCTCATAATGCGCCGCCTGGTCGGCATAGGCCGCCGACTTGTTCTGATAATCCTGTTGCGCCGCCTGGTTCTGCTGCAACTGGTTTTGATATTGCTGCTGGTTCGCCTGGTACTGCGCGGCATTGGCGCCGGCAGCCTGATCGGCGGCGGCGTTGGAACCGGAAACCTGCGCGTTCAGGCCTTCGGTCTGGGCGTGCTCAGCCGGCGTGGAGTGGGTGGTGGGCATGCCGTTGGCGTCAACGCGGTCCTGCGCCAAGGCGGGGACACCAACAAGAAAAGCAGACAGGGCCAGGCCGCTGACGGCCAAGGTATTGAATTTCATCGAGCGCTCCGAAAATAGGGTTCCGCGAGACAAAACGCGCCACGCGGTCTCCAGTTCCGTAAAAGCCTTGTTTATATGGGTTTGTGAAGGTTCCCGAAGGGTGTCAGACGCTGGCGGAAATATAGTCGCGCAAAGAATTGGCCTCGCTCAGGGTTTCCGCGATCCGGCTTTTGACCACATCGCCGATCGAGATCATCCCCGCCAGGCGCTGGCGTTCGTCCAGCACCGGAACATGGCGGAAGCGGCCGCGGGTCATCGCCTCCATCACCGTTTCCACGCTGTCATCGTCACGGCAGGTGGTGACTTGGCGGCTCATGCAGGCGGCGATGGTGCGGCTGAGCGCGAGCGGACCATCCTGCGCCACCGCGCGCACCAGGTCGCGTTCCGAAAAAATCCCAGCCAGCGCACCGCCGCCATCCTGGATGACCAGCGCACCAACCTGATGCTGCGCCAGGATGCGGGCCGCCTCGCCCAATGTGGCGCTGTCGGCGATGCCGATGACGTCGCGTCCTTTGCTCTGAAGAATGTGCCTGACCTGCATGACGTGCTCCTCTCTTAGGTGCGCGTCGAAAGCCCCCTTTGCGACGCGCAAAGTCGGCCGGTCGTTCCGGTCACCGCGATGCTGCGCCTGTCATCCACGCGGAACAAGCGATCAATGGATGCTGCGGCGCACTCTTTTCAGGCCATCCCGGAACGGGGCAGCGGCAGCGCCGTGGTGTGCTTGAGCTCTTCCATCGCGAAGGCGCCGCTGACATCACTGAGCGGCACGGCACGGATCAGCGCCTTATAGACGCGGTCATAGGCGGGAATGTCGGCCACCTGCATTTTCAGCAGATAATCAATGTCGCCCGCCATGCGGTAAAATTCGATGATTTCGGGGATTTTGCGCACCGCGGCAGTAAATTTCTCCAGCCAGCCCTCGGAGTGCTCCCCTGCCCGCACCGTCACGAAGACGGTGGTGCCGACGCCCAGCTTGGCGGCATCCAGCAAGGCGACGCGCTTTTTGATGATTCCCGCCTCCTCCAGCCGGCGGATGCGGCGCCAGCAGGCATTTTGGGACAGGTTCACGCTGGCGGCGATGTCGCCAAGCGACAGGGCGGCATTTTCCTGCAGCAGCCCCAGGATGCGAAAATCTACCGCGTCTGTGCCACTCATAAGAATTATTTCCCAATGTATCGCTATTTCACGGCATTATATGGGAATTTTTTTGCCACAGAAAGCAATATATTTCGACCGAAGATCGCCGGGAAGCCGTGATGCTCCAGAAACTCTTTCTCGCCCATCCCCACAGTGTCGGGGAAAGCTATTTCGCCCATCAGCGCGTAGCCCTGACGGTTTGCTTCACCCTGCTGGGCGCGACCTTGGCGGCGCTGGTGCATGCCCTGATTCCCGCGCTGTGTGAGCGCACGGCCAGCCGCACCATCCTGGCTTTGCACCAGCGCATCACCGCCCGCAGCACGCCATAAACCGCGAGGGATTCTCCGGCGTTACGCCGCTTGAGCCTGCCCCTGTTCTGGGGCAAAAGGGCGCCGCTTCAGCCGCGCGCACCTCTCAGGGCTGAAGTTCTTGGAATGGAGCTGTGGCCGAGAGGCTGAAGGCGGCGGTTTGCTAAACCGTTATACGGTTGTAAAGCCGTATCGAGGGTTCGAATCCCTCCGGCTCCGCCATCCTTCTTGCCACGGCAGGCGGTTTCCAGCTTTTTTCCATTTGTTAAAGCTATTTCAAGGGTGCGCGCGGGACATTGCCAACCGCGCCATCCCTTTCGCGAACCCTGTTTTCCCCATGCTGCCCTTCACGCGCCGTTTCGAAATGCCTCAAAGCGACTTTCGCGCGGAATGGCTCGGCGTGGCGCTTATCGCTGTCTTGGCTGTGGTCCTTTCCGCTTTCACAAGATTTCACCTGATCGTCACGTGGCGCGATGGTTTGCAGATTGCGGCCGCACTGGGCGTAATGCTGGCGCTCAAGCTTGTAAGCGTACGTCGCGGCGGCATGATGGCGGAATATTTTGCGGTAACCGCGGCAGCCGCAACAGCTCTCGGCGTTCTGTCCTATTTGTGTTTGGCAATGTCCGGCCCGCTTATCGACGACAAATTTCTGGCGGCGGATCGCGCCTTGCGGTTTGACTGGTTGGCCGGCTACCACGTCCTGCTTGCACATCGCATACCGTTCGTGTTGCTGAAGGCCGCCTACAACAGCATGATCTATCAGAATCTCTATTTCTGCGTGTTGATGAGCCTGATGGCCAGAAAACAAAGGCTGCGCGAAGTGTTTTGGCTTATATTCATTGCCGGATTTCTTGCCTGCATGGGCGCAGCGTTTTTCCCGGCCTTGGGACCATACAAAAGCCTGGGCGTCCTCCCTCCACATAGCTTTCTGCCGGAGATGGAGCATCTCAAGTCGGGCCGCAATCTCGTGTTTGCGCTTGGCAGCATGACTGGTGTGGTGAGCTTTCCCTCATTTCACGCCGCCATGGCGTTGATCAACATCTGGGGCTTTCGGCGTACCGGTATCATTGGTTGGGCGGCGGCGGCATTGAATGTCATGATGCTGTGCGCGACGCCCTGGTTCGGCGGCCACTATCTGGTGGACGTTTTTGCAGGCGCGGCAACAGTCCTGATCGCTTTGTGCATCGTGCGCAGTGCACCGCTCATGTGGGCGGAATATTCCGGCGCCATCACGCCGGTTTTCGGTTTGGCAATGCGAAGTGATGCCGTCATCGCTGGCGCGGGCAAGAAGTAGGAGACCCGGCGCTAGAGGCGGTTCGGCCAATTCAAAACATTTTGCATGACGGACATGAGCGTTTGATGGCATTGTGATGGCCTGGCAACAGCTCGCCCTCCCATCTCGACGATAGAAAAACAGTCCCACGTAATCCAACTGCAAAACTGGGAACGTGGGCATCTGAAGGACATCGTGAAAGACATTCCGATCCCCTTCAATCTTTCGACCAATGACCGCGACCGCCGCGGTCTGCCGATCCCCTTCATCGTCTATCGCGATATGCACGGCGTGCCGCATTTTACCGTGGACAACACAAGCGCGCTCAACCTGGTGCTGGCGGAGAGGCTTTGCGGCTTGTGCGGCAAGCCGCTGAAAATGGGCCAGATGTGGCTGATCGGCGGACCGATCTCGGCCTTCCACGAAGACGGACTTTATATCGAGCCGCACGCGCACGAAGAATGCGCCCGTTATGCGGTTCAGGTCTGCCCCTTCATCGCTGCCTCGAACTATTCGCGCCGCATCGAAGCCAAGACTTTAAAACCCGGCGCCATCGACGAGATGGAGCAGGTCCATGACAACCAGAACGCCCCACCGCGCCCGCTATTCTTTGCCCTGACGCGCACCTCTGGCGTCAAGCTGATCGATGCGGATGACGGATCCGGCCAGAAACATATCCAGCCGCGCCGGCCCTGGAAGGAAATCGAATTCTGGAAAAACGGCGAGCGGATCAGCCAAGAAGAGGCACAGAAGCTCGCCGAAGCGAGCGATCTGCCGCCAAGCGCACTGAAATGGTGGCCGGCAGGCCGATAATATCAAGCAGTGTCGTGCAGGAAACTGAGAAAAAGCCTGGTGACGGTCTCCTGCTGCTCTTCATGAACCCAATGGCCCGCGCCATCCACCATATGGACGCCCTTGAAATTCGTGAAGCCCCGGTCCCCGACTCGTTCGGGGCCGCCGACGCCGCGATTGGCGCCCCAATCCTGCCTGCCGGAAATGACCTGAGTGGGGACATCTATCGTACGTCCCACGAATGTCATCATCTCGTCGCGCGCATCAGCAACGAAGGCGCGGCGATAGACATGCATCGCGCCGGTCCAGCCGGCGAGCGCATATTCCTGGCCATAGACATCGCATTCCGCATTGGTCAGCCATTTGCAGTTGGCGATGTATTCCGCGGACGGCATGTAGGCCGCCATGGTCTGCGGCATGCTGCGGTCCCGCCGCATCACATAATATTCCGGAATGATGGCGTCCTGTTCGGCGACCTCTTTGGCCGTGTGTACGGCATGCAGGGGCTTCAGATTCTGGTTGCCGGGAAAATCATGGCTCTTCATGTAATAGAAGGCCCGGAAAAAACTGCTCATGGTCATGCCGGCGGGCAGATGCTTCATGTCGTCATCGGCCTGTTTGCTGGCCCAGTAATTGCCGTAAGCGCGGCGCGGCGGATTGAGAGCGGCATAGGCCGCATCGAGTTCGGCATTGGTGAAATCGGCATGCGGCAGCGGCGCGCCATTGGCGATATTAAACGGATAAGAAGACGCCGGCGCGCCGCCTTGCCCACCCAGGAATGTGAGCCGGGAGAAAATATCGGGGCGGACAAGTGCGCTGTTGACGGCGACGCCGGAGCCAAAATCATGCCCCACGATCATTTCGACCTTGTGATAACCCAGCGCATGGACCAGCGCGATCTGGTCACGCACTGTGCCGAGCGTAAGAAATGGGATTGGGTCTGCATCAAAGCTGTTGTCATAGCCGGTGGTGCGGCCAAAACCAAGGATGTCCGGCGCAATCACGTAATAGCCGGCTGCCGCCAAGGCCGGCATGATCTTGCGCCAGCTATAGGCCAGGTTCGGATAGCCGTGCAGCAAAAGCACCAGAGGCCGCCCCGGTGTTCCGGCCTCCAGCATGTTGACCGTCAGGCCGTTGACATTGGGGACCAGGCGAACCCGCACACCGGCCGGCAGCGTGTTGCCGCCATAGGGACCGGCTTTGTCATAGAGCGACTGGCTGGTGATTGCCGCCTGCGCTGGCGCGGCACAGGCCATCGCTGCGGCGCCAAGAGCGGAGGCCGCCGCCAGAAGACCACGCCGCGAAAGTCCGGGGGCTTGGCCATCACTGCCGCCGTCCATCAAAGCCGGCTTCGAAATGGAATTGCCGTTCATGGTACCCCCCGGTTGGCCGTTTTTTTATGATTGAGCGGTGCTGAGCTGACGCGCCAGCATGTCACAGATATTCGCCCTCTGGCCAGCCGGGTAAGCCGCGACGCGCGAATGGCGCGGGCTAGCGCCGAGCAAGGCGGATCAGTAGCTTACGCGCAAATCGGGCGGACCAATGAACAAGAGCGACGTCATCGTGATCGGTGCGGGTGCGGCTGGCATGATGTGCGCAGCGGTTGCCGGCGCGCGCGGCCGCAGTGTTTTGGTGGTGGATCATGCTGCCACCCCCGGCGAGAAAATCCGCATTTCGGGCGGCGGGCGCTGCAATTTCACGAACCGGTCTGTCACACCGGCACAGTTTCTTTCGGACAATCCGCGCTTCTGTATTTCGGCACTCAGCCGTTACACGCCGCGCGATTTCATCGCCCTGGTGGAGCGTTATGGCATTGCCTATCACGAAAAGACTCTGGGCCAGCTTTTCTGCGATGGATCGGCCCAGCAGATCATTGACCTGCTGCTGTCGGAAATGCGCCAGGCAAAGGCGCAGCTTCGCCTGAACTGCAAGGTCGAACAGGTTACGAAAATATCGGACGGATTTTCGCTACAATTCTCCAATGGCGAGACCTGGCAATGCGCCGCGTTGGTGGTCGCCACCGGCGGCAAATCCATTCCCAAAATGGGCGCCAGCGACTTTGGCTATCGCCTGGCGGCACAGTTCGGCCTTGGTGTCACGCCGACGCGGGCCGCGCTGGTGCCACTGACCTTTGATGCCGCGTTGCTGGAGCGTTTGAAGCCGCTGGCCGGTATCGCCGTCCCGGCCAGAGTACGGCATGGCAAAACGGCGTTCGATGAAGCCATGCTGTTTACCCATCGCGGCCTCAGCGGCCCTGCCATCCTGCAGATTTCTTCTTATTGGCGCGAAGGCGAGGAAATCCGCATTTCTCTTTTGCCGGGGACAGACTTGTTCGCCGTACTGCAGGCGGCAAAAGCGCAGAACGGCAAGCAGGCGGTCCATACCTTTCTGGCGGACTTACTGCCGCGGCGACTGGCGAAGGAAATCGCCGAGACACAAGGCTGCACGGGGAATCTGGCCGACCTTTCACTGATCAAGCTGCGCGCGTTAAGCGACGCCGTGAATGACTGGCGGGTGACCCCTGGCGGCAGCGAAGGCTACCGCACGGCAGAAGTAACGGCGGGCGGTGTCGATACACGCGATCTGGAGTCCGCCACGATGCAGGCCAGGTCTGTCCCGGGGCTATATTTTATCGGCGAAGTCGTGGATGTGACCGGCTGGCTGGGTGGCTATAATTTTCAATGGGCCTGGTCGTCCGGCTGGTGCGCCGGACAGGCCGCATAGCACCAGCGTCAGGCGCGCGGCTTGTTGCCCTTGTATTTGTTCTTGGGCTTGAACTTGTTGCCCTTGAAGCGCGGCTTGCCGGGATTGTGCGGCGCTTGTGACGGCGCTTCGCCGCCCTGCGGCAGCGGCGGCGCAGTGGATTCGCCGGTCTGATTGAGGGCGGGCGTGATGCGCACGCCGCCTTTCTTGCGCTCATTCACCAAAGCGGCGAAACGCTCGGCCACACTGGCATCCACCTGAAAAAGCGTTTCCATGTCGAAGATGCGGATGGCGCCGACATCCTTCTTGGTGACTTCACCCTGACGGCAGATTTCCGGCAGCAGCCATTTGGGATCGGCGTTGCGGCCACGCCCGACATTCAGGCGAAACCAGACACCGTTCGCCATGCCGGCAGGTCCCGCGCCTCTGGGAGCACTGTCTCGCGGCTGCGACGGGCGGTCTGAATTGGCGTGTTCGCGCGGCTTGTGCGGGCGATGCTCGCCGCCGCCCTGAGAATTGGGGGCCTGGGACTTGGGGGCCTGGGACTTGGGGCCATGCTGTTTGGCGGGACCGCGGTCCTGATGGCCGCCTTGTTCCTCAATGTCCTCCGGCACAGGCAACTGCGCCCGGCACATCTTCACAAAGGCCGCCGCGATTTCGCGCACGCCATGCTGCTCAAGCAAGATGTCCGCCATGGCGAGATCGTCTGGGGAACCAGCTTCCTCCAGCAGCGCACTTTTCAGGAGCCGCTCCTGATCCAGCTTGCGGATTTCATCGGCCGTGGGGGCGTTGCCCCAGACGGCATTGACCTTGGCGCGGCCCAGCATTTCCTCGGCGCGGCGGCGGCGGGACGGCGGCACCAGCAATACGCTGATGCCCTTGCGCCCGGCGCGGCCGGTGCGGCCGCTGCGATGCTGCAGCACTTCTGCGTCATTGGGTAGGTCGGCATGAATGACTAGATTCAAATTGGGAAGATCAATGCCGCGCGCCGCCACATCGGTTGCGACGCAGACCCGCGCGCGCCCGTCGCGCAGCGCCTGCAGCGCGTGATTGCGTTCGCTTTGGCTGAGTTCGCCCGACAACGACACGGCAGCGAAGCCGCGTTCCAGCAAAAACGCCTCCAGGTGCCGCACCGCATTGCGGGTGTTGCAGAACACCAGCGCACTGGGCGGATCCATAAAGCGCAGAAGATTGACCACGGCGCGCTCCACATTGGCCTGGGCGATGCGGATGGCGCGGTATTCGATATCGGCATGGCCGCTGGCTTCGCCCAGCGAGGCGATGCGAAAGGCATCGCGCTGGTAATGCTTGGCCAGGGTGATGATGCTTTTGGGCAAGGTCGCGGAAAACAGCAGGGTGCGCCGTTCGGGCGGCGTGGTTTCCAGAATGAATTGCAGGTCTTCGCGAAAGCCCATGTCGAGCATTTCGTCCGCTTCATCCAGCACCACCGCCTTAAGCGCCGATACTTTCAAGGCGCGGCGTTCCAGATGATCGCGCAGCCGTCCCGGCGTGCCGACAACAATATGCACGCCGCGCGCCAGTTCGCGCCGCTCGGCGCCAGCGTCCATGCCGCCGACGCACGAAACAACGCGCGCGCCCGCATAATGATAAAGCCAGGAAAGCTCGCGCTGCACCTGCAGCGCCAATTCACGGGTCGGCGCGATGATCAGCGCCAGCGGCTCGCCCGCCGGGCCCATGGTGGTGGCGCCTTCCAGCAGGGTTTCGGCGATGGCCAGGCCATAGGCCACGGTCTTGCCCGAACCGGTCTGCGCCGAGACCAGCAGGTCGCGGCCTTCCGCATCCGGTTCCAGCACGGCCCGCTGCACGGGCGTGGCGACGGCGTAATCGCGCTCAGTGAGGGCGCGGGCAAGCGAAGGATGGCTGGTCAGAAAGGTCAAAGGGGCGCCTGGTGCAAATTTGCGCCTCTCTCTATCGCTATTGGCTGGAAATGCCAGCTTTAAAGGCGCGTATCAGGAATGCGCCGCAATGGCGCTAAGGAATACAGCACCGAAATCCTTGAGTTTGGCGGCTCCAACACCATGAACGGCGGCAAAACCATCCAGATCGCTTGGGGCGCGGGCCGCCATATCGAGCAGGGTGCGATCCGAGAAAATCACATAGGCCGGGACCTGGCGTTCGCGCGCCAGTTTCAGGCGCAACGCCTTGAGCGCTGCCAGTAAAATGGGGTCGCCGCCCGCTTCCTCCGTGCCGGATGACGCCTTGGTGCGGGCGCGCAGTTCATTGTCAGCAATGGCGCGCAGGCGGTTTTTGCCGGGGCGGGATCTCCCTTTGACAATTTCGCGGTTGGTGGTGGGAATAGTTGGACCGTCCAAGTGGCGAATGCCGGTTCCAAGCTGGTCGCCAGTAACTATACGCTCTATGTCGGTTCCCAAGTTAGCGGTTTTGGCGACGTGGTGATCGTCAGTAACAACGCCTACCTGCTCACCGCGAGCCTTGATCTTGGGCACAGTAGCGGGACGGCGGGCACCAACAGCGTGATCGTGACGGACGGCGGGGTGATGACGAATAACGGCAGTGTCCTCGTGGGTGACGTTCAGTCCGGCTCCGGAGGTACCACCTACGGAAATAACATGACGATTTCCCAAAGCGGTCGGGTGTACTCGGCGAGTGGGGTCATTGGTGAAGCATTTGGTGGCACCAACATCGCGAATAACAACTGGGTGCTGGTCACCGACACAAACTCCCTGTGGCGGTCAGCCGGCAATCTCACGGTTGGCACCATTAGTCTGAGTACTCCCGGCGAGCTGGCGACCAACAATACGCTGACGATTGCCAATGCCGGCACAGTGGTGGCCAGCAACGTGTACATTTCCGCCGGGGTTGGCAGCGAAGGGCCGGTCTCCAACAGCGCCAACCAGATTACGGTGAACGGCGGCAATCTGTACGCGACCAACAGCGCGCGGACCGGCAAGCTGGTGGTTGGTCAGGACGGCTACGCCACGTTGATCATCAGCAACAGCGGGCAGGTGGTGGCGGATTCGTTGACGGTGGGACAGAATACCAACAGCCTCGGCACGCTCACGGTCAGCGGGAGCAGCCTGTTGGTGACCAATGGGCTGATTAC
>Ga0118677_10015501_pt1 | contig 10582 bp, 6 predicted proteins | sample AliMusrvi5mmetaG_FD_86154 | JGI IMG/M metagenome (GOLD analysis project Ga0118677, IMG submission 86154)
GGGGCTTGTTTGGCGTACTATGCGCTTGATATGGTTTTCTGCTACTAAAATGAACGTAAAAAGAAAGGCCGAGGACTTGTTTGTGACCAGTTTCTTTATCGTTAGTCCGACAGGCTGCTAGTGATTCGTTGTCACGCGGGTCAATACTGAGCAGCATGTCGTCAGGCAGAGAGAGCAGGTTCTCCTGAAGGTTATTGAGCGTGTCGAGGATTTGTTTGATTTTATCGTGTTGTGTCATGAAGGCTCCTTTGAACTGTTTATCAATTCTCTACAAGTATTGAACTGGTTTCGACTGCCCCAACTGCTGAATCAATCTGTCAATGTTGCCGCCGGGTTTTGCATATCCGATAACAATCTCATCAGCAAGGCTTGCCATAAAGGTATTTCGGGTAATGGCAAGTTGTTTGGTTACTCTTTTGTGCTTTTGTTCAAACGGTGTTACAATCAACAGTCGGCCTTGCTCAAGCGGTTTTTTGAATTCCTGGTCAATCCTTGCCTTCATACCCCTTGCGAGTGCGACAATAACAGGTTGTGTCCCTTTCAGAAGGTAAGCAAGCACATCTTTTTCAAGGGTGCTATGAAACGCGCTGATAACACAATTACCAGCTTCACGTTGAGCAATTGCCCAATCATAGCATTTGAGGACAACAGTGGCAGGTATATCCCGGCTACATAGAAATGCTGTTTTATAAAGATCCAGTAATTGATTGTTTCCTTGAAATTCAACTATATGAGAATGCGCCATATATTAACTGAAAATGATTTCTAAATTTCGCTATTTGATATAATTTAAATTAATCCCATATTTTCTTACCCGTAACAGATTTATTTTACTTTCACGTCCTATTTTGGTCAACGCGGCGTCAACATTTTCTTTTATTTTTATAGAATTCAGATCAGCATTTGAATGCGTTGCAAAAGAGAGGCATTTATTGATATATGACGACAGAATATCGCCCCTAAGCTTTTTGAATAATAAGTAATACTCTTCTGGTGTTGCAGATGCCAAAATAGTTATATCTTCAGGGTTCCATCCATTATTGTTTGCTATTTTCATTAAAACAGATTCAGCAGTTTCAATCTCAAATTTCTTATGATATTGATTGGCAAACTTTTGCACGACCTCAGCATCGAAATCACCTCCAAAATAATTATAATTACCCTCTTTAAACAATGAGTGTTCTGTTTGTCGCTCGCTAATATAATGATCAATCATCTCTGTTGCTTTATCATCTTCTCCACAATCTCTAAATAACTTAACAGATGCATTTAAATTATTTGGCGTGATATTTTTAGCGCCTTCTAAAAAACTACTATAAATTTTTTCTAAAACCAAAGCTCCATCGTCATCAAAGCTATCATGAAATAATTCCCAAGACTTATCAAAAGAATTACCTAATCTTGATAAAAGTATTTGCTTATTAAGCTCCTCTGCTTTCTGAGTTAACTCAACATCATTAAAATATCCATTCAAAACGCCATTCATTAGTACTATATCAAACTCATCTATCATATGATAACCATACTCATTAAGCATTCCCTGCCACTTCACATGATTTTCGTTTACTTCAACATTTTTATCTTCCTCCACAAATAGTGATATGTTATTATGTGCCAGATTTCTAACATAATCTATTTCAGGAGCACCATCAATCGAACAGTAATGACACCAAGAAAATAGAGTTACAGACTTAATTGCTTTATTCAATACTTCTTGATCACAACTGTTAAGCAAAGGGATTAAAAGATTAATTAGCCGATCTACTTTTTTAATGACTCTTATATTTTTAACATCAAGAGCTATCAGCATTTCTTTAAGTAATTGACACTCAGGCGAAACACTATTTATAGCTATATCACAACACTCTTCTGATGTTGGATCAAACAACAGTTCTATATCTACCGTTTTTTCTCTATACTTTTGATAGTCTTCTAGACTTTCCTCTTTATCGTTAAACAATATAATCACTTTACATTTTTTTGACTCTTTTAGCAAAGAAATCCAGCCCAATACATCCCTCAAAGAAAGTTCAGCGCCTTTCCGTTCAAGATCATCAATACAAATTATTGCTTTACTAATCGAAAGAAATGATAAAGCATCAATAATTGGCGCAAAATCTTGAACATATGACACATTTTTAATACTATTTATTGACTGTTTGCTGGTTAACTTTAAAAATGTCAAAATATTCTTAAGCCGTGTATTAGTACTTTCCTCTGCATTATCATTATTCTTTATTGATCTAACATTTAATCTTTTTATGATATCTAAAGAGCTTTTTTTAAATGTTTCTATACTTGGTTCTATTCCTATTTCGTTTTTGCTAACAATATTTTCAAAAACAGAGCGTTTTAGCTGATCAATGGAATTGATTCCAAATAATGAAACATATGAATATTTTTCAAGAGTCACTCCATTATTATCTTTTGCTTCACACAAAAACTTATTCCATGTAAATGTTTTACCGATTCCCCAGCGGCCTTTAATAGAAATTACTTCCGGGATATCGCTAGCTAAAAAACGATCAATCTGGCTTTTTACTAACCTTATAGACATACAGAGGATTTGATATATTTAATCAGTAGAATGGACACGCCATATTTAGTAAGGACATTTTTTCAGGTACTATATAAAAAACTATGAAAACATAATTCTCGCTCCATGTTGAGCAATTGTTCAGTCATAATATTTAATGACAAATAATAAAGAGCATGTATGCTAAACAGGAACGTTATTTCGCATATGCGCAATCGTTCATTATTACCGAAAGAAAACACAATCATCCTGAATCCATAGATGTGAACACATCATTACTCATGCGATATTTTACGTCATAACTGGTAATAAAATCAAGTTCTTCGTTGCTCATCCCATATTTTCCTGCTAATAGACAGTCAATTTGGTCAATTATATATTTTGATTTCTGAGGAAAAAACTGCTGAAATTCAATATCTCCAGTCCTATATTTAGCTGGCTGCATAATTGAATTATTACGCATATCTATCATTAATTGATCGCACATGGATGATAATCTATTGCATAGCTTATCATCCATGTCTTCCATCATTACAGGAAAGTCTTTCAAATCGCTTGGATTATTGGTTCGCGCATCTGAATGCATTATGTAAAACCAATAATAAAGAGAGCTGTTAAGAATTGACACTGCAATTTTCATCTGACTATTGCTTTCAAACGATAAATAGCTTTCTCGAGATGAAATACTTTTTGATGAATTAAGATAAAAATCAGGTTGGAAATTGGTTATTATTTTCCAGTATCTACCGCCACTATTACGATAAAAAAGTGTGTTTTCGCTATTTCTAACAATATATGAGCCTAAAGACTTTTTAATACGTCGAATTTTTTTTATCAAAGAAGCTTCTATACCACAACTAATCTTCGGGATTATACTCTCGGTATTTGTCCCATTGGCCTGCGAATACGAAATATTTTCAAATAAACTTTTCCTGGAATTTGAATTCCATTTATAGTAATAAGTTGTATATATGTTATGATTAAGGGCTTTTTTCTCACTCTTCTTGAAGAGAGCAATTGTTAAATTCCTTTCAGCACCTTCAAACAATTTGCTTGGTCTTTCCGCATAATTACTTAAATAGATACAATCACTACTACTTATTTCAACTCCCTGAAAATCTCTCATCCGATCAGTACAGTAAGCACTTAACGGTATAATCATGCCGTTATACGACTCGTTATTTTGTATCTGAATTGACCGCTCAATAACATAAGCATATAAGTTGCCGCATCTAATTGTAGAATAACCGTTTAAAGTATATATATTTTTTATGTTTGAATATTCGACATAAGGAGGATTGCCAATAATCACATCGAAGCCCCCATTTCCCTCGATAATTTCATAAAACTCAGCAAACCAATGAAACGGTTTATGCGTTGCAATCCATGATTTGTAATCATATCCCTTATACTGCTCTTCGAATAAAACTTTATCCAAATCATCTGTTAATAAAACAAGACGATTGTTTAGCTCATCTTTAGCATTTTTAAAATCCGCATAGTCATCACCTGTTGCGAGCTGAATATTTTTATACCGCTTAAAAGCACGAGCAACTACATCACACTGTTCAAGAATGCTCTTTTTGTGTTCATCAGTGACAAACAGCCCAGTGATAGACTCAATCTGATTTTTTTGCGCATATCCAATCAGTGTATTCCCTGCCCGAATATTAAAGTCCACATCAGGCAACGGTTCAAGACCAAGATTGGGCTTACGATAATCAACATCAACCGTTGCGACCAGCTTTAGAAAAAGGCGAAGTTTTGCTATTTCAACAGCCTCATTCATGATGTCTACTCCATAGAGATTGTTCAGAATGATAGACTTGTAAATGAAATAGGCCTGATTGGGGTGTCTGTCATTCTGCACATTTGCAAGAGTATCGCGGAAAAACTTGTATTTATGCCCAAAGGTCGTCTTTTCAGCAGCATTCTTCCGGTCTTCGTCCTCAACGTATGCCCGCATCCGTAAAAGGCACGCCTCATATAGCGGTTCAAGAATATTGAGGGCCGCAAACAGAAAAGCTCCTGAACCACAGGTAGGGTCAAGAATGGTGATTTTACAAAGTGATTTGTAGAAGTGACGGATAAAGTCGGGATCATCAATATTTTCCAGAAGATCCTGAGCAAACTGCCGAATGTTCAGATTGCAGGTAATGAAGTCGTTTATGGCGGTTATCTGGCCGGTAGCAATTTTTTTACGCAGTTCAGCACAACGTTTGCGCCGCTCAATCACTTCACGGTAAATCTCTGTAGGTAGTGCTATGGAGGGTGGAGCCGGGGTATTCCACTGTTTACGGAGGTCACAGAGATAGGGGCCTGTACCGTCAACAATTTTCTGTTCCAGTTCCGGAACAAAACCCATCTGGATGTTGCCCGGCAGATCATCAAAAAGCTGGAGCGTATTGCCTTGCTCATCTGGCGGTGGAACACCATGCTTTACCGCTTCGTAGATATATGCATCGCCACGTTCCTTCACAAACTGCCACACATCGGAATCGGCTGAAAATGCTGAAAGATATGCCCGTTTTGTTTCGTCAAAGAGAAAGGGAATGATGCAGTTTTTTGAAATATAATCCGTGATGTCTTCCTTGGTGTAATAAGCGCCCATCTCCGCACGATCGTTGATATACTTCTCGAAGATATAACCAATCACGTCGGGATTGATCTCCTTTCCTGAAGCATTCGTGCGGGTGTCGAGATGCCAATCCCATTCATTAAAAAATTTGAAGAGGCTTTCAAACGCTTTATCATCAACATTGATATCGTTATTGAGCTTTTCAATTTCGTGCTCATCAAAAAGACCTCCGTTGAGATATGGAACCTGACCGATTTCGACTACCAGTTCTGCATTATGGTTTGGTGCCCCTAAGCCTTGATGGAAAAGCACAAGCAGGAATGAACGATAGAAGGAATAAAAGGGTCCTTGGCCGCCCTGGCAGGCTTTGAGTTTGTCTTGCAGATAGTTTTTGTTTTTATCGAGAAAGCCTTTTTTCTGGATAAAATAGCAGAACATCAAGCGGTTGAGCATGAGTGAAGCGTACCATTCACGGGCGCCTTGAGCCTGAATGCCTTTGATGAAGTCGAGAAATACGGTGTGCTGTTTTTTGAACCCGTCGTAGAACTTTTTTGTGACCTTTTCGCTGTTCTGCTGGAAGTTTTGCGCAACACGAGATTTGACATCAACAATGGTGAACTTCTCTTCCTCATCAATGGTAATGAAAAGCCCGCCTGCTCTTTGATAGAGTTTTTCCGGACTTTGGTTTATTCTGTATGATGTTTCTGTAACCTTGATCGGTTTGCCTGATTCACGGACAGCCAACTGCCAAATTTGCTCTGTTTTAGCTGCATCGGTGTAGATAATAAGATGCTCGTGAAAGAGCTTGGTAACCTGATGTTCTATTTTTTTACGGAGGGAATATTCCGGGATGAGACCTGCTTCATCCGGGTGGCAATGCAAAATCTTGAATCCTTCTTTTTCAGCAACCGATTCGAGCACAAAAAAGGCACTATCAACAGCGACAGGCTTTTTGATTCGATCATTGTTCCAGCCCATGTCAATAAAGAGTTCTTTGAACTCAAATTTCTTGACATAAGCACTGAAGATCTCTTTTGAAAGATTCATATTGATGCTTGCTCCGAGATTAAACCCAGTGAACAGATAATCTGCGGATCGCGGATTTCCTGTTCTTCGTCATTAGTAATGCAGAGTTTACCGTCTTCCCGCAGAGAGGCAACAAGAGTTGCAAGTTGTTCATCGGAAATTCCGGCTTTTAACTGGCGGCTCAAGGTATCGCGGGCAAACTCTTTGAGCGGAAATTTATAAATGTCGTCAACAGCTCGCTTGACAGCATCGGTTAAAAAGAGAGAGCCTGCATACTCTTTACAGAACCTGTCAAGTCGCATATAGACCCGGAATTTAACGCCGCTTTTTTTGCCCAGTGATGCGCTTTGGTTCTGCTCTTCAAGGTGAATGAGGGCCATGCTTGCTTTGACAAGATCGTGATGGTTTTCTGCCCGAACGAGAGGCTGTGTGTATGGTTTGCACTCCGCTGCCTTAAGGATTGTCAGTTGGGATTGGGTAATCATCTTCCCTGTTGTATCTATCCAGGACAAGACATCATTATCATCAGCGGTTCTTGTGTAGAGAATCACGCCATCTTTTCCGGGATAGGTATCGTTTGCTTTGGTAGCAAAAACAACATTCTGCATATCAGGGATGATTTTGGCAAGCTTGGGATCAGCATCACATGCATTTTTCCAGATTTGATAGGCATAGGATGCAAGATCAACCTCACTGTCGTCCTCGTCATCAAGAATACCGGAGCGTTCGTTGTAGAGGTCATGCACATTAACCGGATCACCATCAAAAAAGACCTCGTCGGAGCCAACGACTTCAGCATTTTGCTTAATGCGTCCCTGAAGGCGCTTACGTAACCGGATAATCCGCTCTATTCCATCAGCGGGTAAAAATGAGTAACAGAGTATTTCGTGAGCTTGCTGGCCGATTCGGTCAACACGCCCTGCTCTCTGGATAAGACGGATAATTGCCCAGGGTAAATCAAAATTGACAATGATGTGAGCATCCTGCAGGTTTTGCCCCTCACTCAGAACATCGGTGGAAATCAGCACGCGCAATTCGTTGCCACTATTGTTAATCTCAGGCTTTTCATTGCTGTCAGGGCTGAATCTGTGAGCCAAGGTGGTAGGGTTTTCAGTTTGTCCGGTAACGCCTTCAATTTGTTTTATGCCCCGTTCGACGAGCTGGGTAGCAAGATAGTTTGCTGTATCGGCATATTGAGTAAATACGATTACTTTTTCGGCAGGATGTGTTTTTGCAAGAAGCTGGTAGAGTGCTTCCAGTTTTTGATCACTATCGGCTTTCCATGATCCTGTTTTTTTAAGAATATTGAGCATTTCCTGACTGTCGCTGATTAATTCATGCGACAGATTATGAACAAAGAGAGTTGAACGAATCCATTCAAAACGATTTTTATGCTCTTTTGAAAAAATTCCGTAAAGCTCTTCTCCTTTAATCAGGTATTCCTTTTCATCCAGAATGAGCTGTAATACCGAACCGCCATCATCAGTGTCCTGATCTTCCAGAAAGTCATCAAGGTTTTCTATGATATTTTTACCTATCGGAAGAGGCAAATTGTTCTGAAAAGCATAGATAAAAACATAGTTACGAAGAATATGACGACCAAGGGAGAGTTGAAATGCAATACCTGAGCTTTCGAGCCGTTTAAACAGGTTTGTGCGGCAAAATCCCATGAGCCTCCGACCCGCACGGGAAAGGTTTGCGATAATTTTTTCTTCCTGTGTATCCGGCTTTTCTTTTGGTTTTGGATCAAGATAATTGGCAAGGCCGTAACGTGGCAGGTTGAGGCTGTTTATCTGGGCGACAACTTCATCAGAGTACAATCGCGCATACTGATCGTTTATATCATGCTCATTGAATGCAAATTCAACTCTTTTGGGAACCCGATCAGGGAAATATGAGCGCCGTCCATTTTTAAAGGTGAGGTATCTCTTTTGATTTTCAGGATCAAGCTCGGCATAATTGTTACAAATAAAGCTGCGTGTTCTTCTGACAAGATAGAGGCGCATCAGTTCACGCCAGTCATCAACATGGTCACTTTTTTCAAAGGCTTTTATACTGCGGATAAAGGTTTCTGTGTGCTTTGCATGAAACTGTATCTGCCCGCCGATGTCCTTTATATACTGTTCGGGTGAGATACCAAGATCTTTATCGTCGGCAAGAAAAAGTCGGAGTTGATTTGACAGATCAGTGTATGATTTGTTGTATGGTGTGGCGGAAAGCAAAATCACTTTGCTTTCATTTTCTTCAAGGTAATTCTTTATAGAGCGGTAGCGGCTGCCCTGATCGTTCCGAAGGTTATGGCTCTCATCAATGATAACAAGCCTGTATCTCCTTATATTTGGAAGTGTTGACTGGACAATGCTTTGTGAAATCACTTTTGCCCGAAGTTGATATTTATGTGCGTAGCCCTCCCACATATCTTTAAGATTCTTGGGGCAGATGATCAGTGTTTCATAAAAAAAGTCTTCTTCGCAAACCTTGGCTATGGCTGTTGCTGTAATGGTTTTACCAAGGCCTACCACATCACCGATCAAAACGCCGCTTCTTTTATTGAGATGGTGAGCGGCAACAAGCACTGCTTTTTGTTGAAACTCAAGAAGTTCTTCCTGAAATACTTTCGGCAGCCTGAACTCATTTATACCTGCACGTGCTTCTCGTGAGAGATGGTAGGCGATTTTGAGGTAAATATGATAAGGTAAGGTCAGCTTTTCTGAGGCCCAACTGACATTGATGATATCAATAAGTTCCTGGGTGATATCCAAACTCCAACGGTCGTTCCAGCGATCATCAAACCAATTGGAGAGTTTATTCGCGGCATCCTGCTCAAGCACATCAACATTGAGTTCCCCTTGCCTTGATAAGCCTGCAAAGGTCAGATTGCTGCTTCCGACAAAACCAACTACAGGGATTCGCTTGTCATCACTGTAAGCGAGATACAGTTTGGCGTGAAGAGCATGTTTCGCATGGAGTTTTACCACAACTTTTCCTAAAATCATCTGCTTGCAAAGCTGGCGCAAAGCAACCTCATCCGAGCCGGATGGTATGCCTATTGTCAACTGTTCTCTGAATTCTCGCGCAAGTTTGTTTTTGATTTTTACTACTTCAGCCTGATCGACTGGAGCGGATGGCTCAAGGTTGTATTGCTCACGAACACTTTCCTGTGGATTCTTTTGCATACCAATCAATAAACGGCACGAACGATGAAGCTCGTTTTGACCTTCATGTACTATACCTCCCGGTATTTTCTCAATCTCTTGAGCGATTTCTTTCCAGCCTCTAAGGTTGAAATAGCCGATACAAAAATCTGCACGGATTGATAACTGAAGTGACTCCTTCAGGCCGTGAGTTAATTTTATGCTTATGTTATCGAAAATTTTTGGCACTATATCTCCTGTTCTTTATAAGCATTATATGGTGTGTGGCCTACTGTAGGGTTGGATTCTTTTTAAGTGTGTCGCCTGTTATCATATTGAAGGATTATAATATAGGCTTACTTTTAAAGCACTGCAAGATAACCCAATGAAAAATATAATACTATGAGTCAGACAAAAGCCGTCTAAGGTACAAGTTTGTTGGCTTGGTTCTCAGTGGACGAGAACGCCTAATGAGTTTACCACTTCCATTCCCTGTTACGCATCAAATATTTTTAAATCCTTTTTTACCTTACACCTATTCAGTCCGTCAGTAACAGAAGTCAACCTTCAACGTTATGGATGCATACAGAGTTGGTCAACTTTTTCCTCATGAAGAATACTGTACTGGCCGGGAAATAGTTTTAGAGATACAGGGTGGTGAAGAGTTTGCTCAATATGGAAAACTTGTCATTCAAACGCTGTCAAACCAGCTGACCAAACACTATAGTTCTGACTTTTCCATAACCAATCTTCAATATTTCAGAAAGAGTTATCAGGCATGGCCGGATCGACTCTCAATTCAGCACCCGTGGGGTGCTGAATTGGTTGAGCAACAAAAAAGCCACCCGGCGTGTGGCCAATTTGAAACATAAACCAATGACACACCCATTTTCAAGTCACATCCTCAATAAAAAGACACCCCATAACCGCACTAACGGCTGAGAGCAGCATGAGGAGAGCCACAGAGCACCCCCGAGTTGTCCGGTAATAAACCCGAATATAAAGCGCGTTCTTCGGATTGGTAATCCAGCCATAACCTTTCGGTGCCTTCAGCCCAAGATTCTGCCGGGCATATCGTTTCCTCGAAGTGCGTGCAGCAATGCGCTTTTTCAGCGATGGTACTGTTAATCCGACTTGCAAGTCATCTCCATCACATTCACCATATCGTACCTAACCCATTTCAGTACAATAAATTCTGCTTCCGCCGAACAATCAAAACTCTGACAGAGCTTTTCAACTCTCGGTTGAAACCGCTCAATAACAGACAATGACTGTGAATCTCTTGGCAATGGCGGAATGGTCGTGTAT
>Ga0118677_10015503_pt1 | contig 10582 bp, 5 predicted proteins | sample AliMusrvi5mmetaG_FD_86154 | JGI IMG/M metagenome (GOLD analysis project Ga0118677, IMG submission 86154)
CAGGCAGAAGCGAACAGTGAGGCCGCAGCGGCAAGGATGGCGAGCTTGATGAATTTCATTGCTTTGATTAGTTGGTTGTTCTTGCGCGCTCCCACTAGGAAGCGCTCGCGTCGAAGAATGGGCTTTTCGCAGGAATTGGCAAGCAAAATAGTTAATTTTTCTTTATTTTATGGTTTTTTCCGTCCCGCTGGCAGTGGCCAATCCCGAGAGGGCTGGGATTTTTGGAGGATTACGGCTGAGCGGAATCTTCGAGCACGATGCGCGGAAACACCGGCTTTGGCTTGCCGATGGCGTGGCCGTCGGGCAGAAGGCCCCAGTGCAGGTCGGCGAGTTTGAGGCTCGTTAGGGAGGGGGAATTGAGTTGGGCGGCGAGCTTCGTGGCGGCGTCCGGGAGGACGGGGGAGAGCATGACGGCGGCGTGAGCGACGCTTTCGGCGAGGTGATAGAGCACGGTGGCGAGTCGCTCATGGTTGGCCGGATCCTTATTGAGCTCCCAAGGTTTCATCCGCTCGGCGTAGCCATTGCAGTGCACGACGTGACGGCTGATAGCTTCGAGTCCGCGCGAGATATCGCATTCGTCCATCGCGGCCTGATAGGCGGCGGTGGAGTCAGTTAGGGAAGCTTGCAGGGCGGTTTCGTCAGAGGTGAGGGGAGCGCCGTGATGGAGGATGCCATCGGTGAAGCGCTGGCTCATGTTGAGGGCTCGGTTGCAGAGGTTGCCAGTTTCGTTAGCCAGCTCGGTGTTGAAGAGCATAACGAGGCGATCCGGATCGAAGTCGGAATCCTTGCCGGTGACGATGTCGCGCATCAGGTAGTAGCGCAGGGCATCGACGCCGAAGGAATCGGCGAGAACGTTAGGATCGACGATATTGCCGGTGGATTTGGAGAGTTTGTCGCCGCTTTTGCTGTTCCAGAAGCCATGGACGAGGAGACGGGGGATTTGGGCATCGGGGAAGCCCATGGCATGGAGCATGCACAGCCAGTAAATGCCGTGGGCTGGCACCAGGATGTCCTTGCCGATGAGATGGGTGCTGCGGCTGCCTGCCACGTTCCAGAGTTTCTCAAAATTCGGGAGGCCGGCATCCGGCGCGGCGTGATAGCCGGCGAAGGAGATATAGTTGATGAGCGCGTCGAACCAGACGTAGGTGACGAATGACGAGTCGAAGGGCAGTTCGATGCCCCAGCGGAGGCGTTCTTTTGGGCGGGAGATGCACAGGTCGGTATCACCGGAGCGCTCCAGAGCATTCAGCAACTCGGTCCTGCGGAAGGCCGGAGTGATGACGTCGGGGTGGTTCTCGATGAAGGATTTGAGCCAGCCGGTGTGCTCGCTGAGCTTGAAATACCAGTTCTCTTCTTCAACAATGTTGACCTCGCCCCACTGCGGCCCGAAGTTGCCGCTTTCATCGCGATCGCGGTCCTGGAGGAATTGTTCCTGCCGCACCGAGTAGGGGGCGGAGTGGGATTTTTTGTAGAGTTGGCCGTTTTGTTGGAGATCACTGAGGATGCCCTGCACACAGGATTTGTGGCGGGCGTCCGTGGTCTCGGCCCAGCCGTCGTAATGGACGCCGAGTTTTTCCCAAAGGTTGAGAAACTGCTTGGTGGTGCGTTTGACAAAAGTGGCCGGGTGCACCCCTTCGCGTTCTGCGGTTTGTTGGACTTTTTGGCCGTGCTGGTCGACTCCAGTTAGAAAATAGGCCTCCTCGCCACGCAGCCGTCGGTAGCGGATGATGACATCGGCGAGCACCTTTTCATAGGCATGGCCGATGTGCGGCGCGCCGTTGGTGTAGTCGATGGCGGTGGTGAGGTAGAACATGGGATGAAGAAAAGAGTCGGCCGATTGATGAACGTTGATTTCTGATGTGAGCTTGGACACGAGATTCAGACCAAACCAAGCTCACTTCAAAAAATCGTTCGACTGAGCTCACGCCGAGGTCCAAAATCAACAATTGTCAATCGTCAATCAATCCGGTTCTGGAAAACTTGACTCCTTCACAACGACTCTGGGGCACGGCAGGGGCGGTTGGGAAAATGCTGGTATCTTACTCTTTGAAAATGAAAGGGTTCATTTAAGTGATTCAGGAGACAGAATGGGCGGAGCGATTTCCGGTCTGAGGGTTTCTGTCTTGGAACTCGGCGGTCTTCTGTTTTTCTAGCGACTTCTATTCAACTGCTCAATTTTGGCGTCTTCGACGCGTGAGGCGAGCCAGGAGTCGAACACGAACATTTCGTTTTGGGTGGCAGCGGAGCTCAGTTCAGCATCGATGCTGGTGGCACTGTTGGGATCCTTGACCACCTCGCGCTTGATGACGTGGAGGACGAAGGCGCGATCAGATTCGATGACAACGTCGGCCATGGAGCCGGGATCCACGTTGGAGGCGGCTTGGAAGAGGTTCTTCGGCTCGGTGGCACCGTCTGGTTTGTAGGTGCTGGTGACGTTGGTGACGGTCTTGCTGCCGGTTAGTTCGGCATCCTTGGCGGCATCTGCAAAGGTTTTACCTTCAGCCAAGGCGGTCTTAATTTTAGCAGAGGCGGCCTCGGCGGCAGCTTTGAGGTTATCTGCGGCCTTTTGAGCGATGTATTTGGCGCGGGCCTCAGCGCGGGCTTCGCCGAAGGATTTTTCGCGGGCCTTTTCCTCACCGTCGAGGCGGGCGATGAGCCACTGGTTTTCGCCAACGGCGATGGGTTGGTGGAATTTTGAGATCGGATCGGAGGTCTCGCTGATTTGGAAAAGTTCATCCACGGCCTTGCCGCCACGGGATGAAGCCCGCACGTTGATGGCCAGATCGGCTGGGGCATCGGCCAAGGTGAAAAAATCCGTGGTTTTGATTTCCCAGCCGTTCTCTTTGGCCAAATCCTCGAAACCGCTGCCTTTGGCATCTTCGAGTTTGTCAGTGAAATCCGATACGAGCTTGTCGGCTTCGATATTTTTCTCACGGCGCTTCTCGGCGAGGGCAGCTGCCTTGAGGGTTTTGGCCTCGTCTTTTTTCTTTTTTGCGGCGGCTTTGGCTTCGTCTGTGGCTGCGGCTTCGGCGATGGTTTCAGGGGGTTCCGCATTGGCACTCGCGTCGTCGGCGGGGGTCTCCGGGGTTACCAGCACGTAGGAGAACTTGCGGCGCGGAGTGGTTTGAAAACCGTCCTTGATGGGTTCCCAATAACTTTTGATCTCCTCCTCGGTCGGCTGGATCTTATCCTCAAATGGGCCCAGGGGGAGGCAGGCAAGATCGGCGGTGATTTGTTGTTTTGAGAGGGCCAATGACTTGGCGGCGGCATCACGGTCGCTGCCCAAACCGGCGCTGAGGAGGGTCTTGAGTTTTTTTGCGGCGAGCAGGTCGTCTGCAAAATCCAGCAGGTCATTTTCGGTCAGAGCGAGCTGCCCCATCCCTCTCTCAATAAATGCCCGGTATTTTTTTTCATCAAAGGTTTTGTTGGTCCCAGCGAACGCTTTCATCGATCGGATGAAGGTGGATACCTCCTCGGCACCCGGATAGATGCCAAACTTCTCCTTGGCGTCACGCAGCAGCAAGCGGCCAGTGAAGAACTTTTCCGGAAGGTCATTATCGGATTTGAAGCCCTTGGCAAGTTCCATCACAAACCCATAGGGCGCATAGTCGCCGGAGCCGAAAAGCATCTGTGCGAGCTTCACCGGGCCAGTGCCGAGGCGGTTTAGATCCTTGTCGCTGTAGGATCGTCCGGCCACCCGGAGGATGCTCGTGCCGCCACCAGAAGAGTTTCTGCGGCCTCTGGAAAAGTCGCCGAACACGAATGCCGCAGCCACCAGCACCAGCCCGAAGACCAGCAGTCCTTTGTATCTGTGAATTTTTTCGATCATGCAATGGGGGCCTGTCGATTTCACAGGCGCGCCGAGTTAAGGGCGGAGCGGCCCCGGCGGCAATCGAAAATTTCCAGACAGGCAAGATTCATGGTGCCACCCCCGCAAGGGCTGCACGCTAGGCCGAGGTGAATCGAGTCAGAAAATCGAATATAGGGACAGAGAAATAGTCCTTGTTTCTGAGGCTGCCGGAGAAATTTCTTAAATCGAATATAGGGACAGAGAAATAGTCCTTGTTTCTGAGGCTGCCGGAGAAATTTCTTAGCACCGTGGGGAATGAGCCACACCACCCGGCGAAATCGGCTATTTAAGCAGGTCACGACGCGAAAACTCTGATTATCCGAAATATCGGGCCGGGCCGACCCGTATTTCCCCGCACATGAAGCAGCACATACAGACCCTTGGTGAGATCATTACGGAATCCTTCGGATCGCTTTGGAGCCGCGCGGTTCCAAAGGCCGGTTGGACGGAGTTTTTGCTAGGATCGGTGCCGGGTATCGGCTCAACTCCTGCCAGTTGGTTGGCCGACTTGTCCGGTTTTCTGGAACAGACCGGTGCCACCTTGGTGGAGCTTGATGGGTTTGGCGATGCGCAGCTGATGGGCGAGATGGGGGCGGCTCTGGCGGCTTCGCCCTTTGCAGCGTTTCCGGTGTCATTGCTTATCAACGACAGCAATCACGGCCCGCTGGCCGGCGGCTTGTTAGTCAGGGCGCTGCTCGGGGTGGCGGTGGAGCCTGTGGTCTATCAAGGTACGACGATTGGTTTCCGTTTTGAGGATGAAAACGCGGAGTATTGTTATTTGGGCGGGCTGGTGCCGACGGATGGCGGGCAAGACGGGGCGGGGCAGACGACGCAAGTGATGGCGATGATCAAAGGGGCGCTGGAAGCCAATGGGATGGTGTTTCGGGATGTGGTGCGCACTTGGTATTATTTGGATGGTATTTTGTCATGGTATGATGATTTCAACCGGGCGCGCACCGAGTTTTTCAAGAAGCATGACGTATTTTCATTGCGGATGCCGGCGAGCACGGGCATCGGCATCGCCAACGCCTCGGGCAAACGGGTGCTGGCCAAGGTCCATGCCTTGCGCCCGAAGCACGATGGGCAGGGCGTGCGGGTGGCGGAGTCGCCGCTGCAGGGTTGTGCCTATGCGTACGGGAGTGCCTTCAGCCGGGCGCTGGAATTGAGCACGCAGGAGAGCCGTACCTTGCATATCTCGGGTAGTGCGAGCATTGCTCCCGGCGGCGAAACCGAATTTATAGATGACGTGCAGGCGCAGATTGATCGGACCTTGGAGGTGGTGGAAGCTATCTTGCACAAGGCCGGCATGGAGTGGTCTGATGCGGTGCGCGGCATTGCGTATTTCCGCGACGCGAAGGACATGGCGCTGTGGGCTGGTGCCCGCCAATCGCTTGGGCTGCCGCCGCAAGTGGAGATTGTTGTGCATGCGGACGTGTGCCGAGATAACCTGTTGTTTGAGCTCGAACTGGAAGCTGCGACGGCATGAGACGGCTCGCATCGATGCTCTGGGCGTTGAGTGCGGGTCTGACCCTGGCCGCACCTTCATCTGGATCCTCGATGCCACACCAACCCTTTGAAACGACTTGGTTCTCCACGCCCCCGAGCCGGATCGACACTCTGGTGTTTGCGCGTCTCGCCAAGGACGGCCTGTCCCCAGCTCTGCCTTGCTCCGACGCAGTGTTTCTCCGCCGCGTCTTTCTTGACGTCATCGGTACCCTGCCTAACGAAGAGGAGGTGACCGCCTTCCTAGCCGACAAGGCGTCCGACAAGCGTGCCAAGCTGCTTGAAGCGCTGTTCACTCGCGAGGAATTTGCCGATTTTTGGGCGTTGAAGTGGTGCGACCTGCTGCGGGTGAAGGCCGAGTTTCCGATCAATTTGTGGCCCAATCCGGCGCAGGCCTATCACCACCTGCTGCGCAATTGTGTGCGCGACAACCTGCCGATGGACCGCTTCGCCCGCGGCCTCCTCACCGCCGCCGGCAGCAATATGCGGGTCGCTCAATCGAATTTTTACCGCGCCGTGCAAAGCCGCGAACCGCGGGCGCTGGCGGCTGCCGTGTCGCTCGCCTTCATGGGGGTGCGCCAGGAGTCCTGGACGCCCGCTGAGCTCGATGCGCTGAGTGTGTTTTTTTCCCGCGTCGGCTACAAATCCACCAAAGAGTGGAAGGAGGAAATCGTGTTTTTCGATGAAGACAAGCCGGCGGCTAAGGCCCCGGTGAAAATGCCCGACGGCCAGATGCTCAGCCTGCCGCCCGAACGCGACCCCCGCGCCGCCTTCGCCGATTGGTTGCTCCAACCTAACAACCCTTGGTTTGCTCGCAATCTCGCCAACCGTGCTTGGTACTGGCTGCTTGGCCGCGGCCTCATTCAGGAACCCGACGACGTCCGCAAGGACAATCCGCCGTCCCATCCTGAGTTGCTGGCGTATCTGGAAAAGGAACTCACCGGCCATGGCTACGACATGCGACATTTGTTCCGGCTCATCGTCAATTCCAGGACCTATCAACTTTCCAGCATCCCGGCGCTTGCTGATCCCCAGGCCATCGAGTTGTTCGGGGCCTATCCGATCCGGCGGCTTGATGCCGAGGTGCTCATTGACGCGGTTTGCGCGGTGACGGGCACCAGCGAGACGTATTCGAGCGTCATTCCCGAACCGTTCACGTTTTTGCCGGAAGGGTCGCACGCCATCGGTTTGCCGGACGGCAGCATCAGCAGTTCATTTCTTGAGTTGTTTGGGCGGCCGTCGCGCGATTCTGGGCTGGAGGCCGAGCGCAACTCCAATCCCAATCCCGCACAACGCTTGCATTTTCTCAACTCCTCGCAGATTCGCGCCAAAATCGACCAAAGCACGCTCCTGCGCAAATTGCTGCGCAAGGCCGCCGCACCTAACATCGCTGCCGGCCAGATCTATGCGACCATCCTGTGTCGGCCGCCCACAGCGGAGGAAACCACCCTGGTTCGCGAAACCCTGGCTGCCACCACCAACCGCAAGGAGGCGCTTGTCGATCTCATCTGGGCCTTGCTCAACACCACTGAATTTCTATGTCGCCACTAAACCCGTTCGGCCTTGAGCAATCGTCGCCGGAGCCCGTCCGCCACGGGCAGCCGATGTCGCGGCGCCTCGCCTTGCAGCTTGCGCTGGGCAGTTCCGCGAGCATCCTGTTTTCAAACCAACCGATGTTTGCGGCTGGAGCCACACCCACTGGCAAGGTGCTCGATCACCCCGGGCGGGCAAAATCCGTCATTCAAATCTGGATGTGGGGAGGCCCTTGCCACCTCGACACCTTTGATCCGAAACCCGATGCCGGAGCCGACTACTGCGGGGCGTTTGCCAAACCGATCGAAACCAAAGTTTCCGGCACCCGCATCAATGAATTGTTGCCCTTGTTGGCCGGCCAAGCCGACAAATACGCGATTTTGCGCGGCATGACTCACGGTCTCAACGGTCATGAAACCGCTTCCTACGTGATGCAAACCGGCCATCCCGAGGGGGGGCGCATTGTCTATCCGTCGGTGGGGGCTGTCGCCTCGCTCTTCAAGGGGGTGGCCGCCGGTTACAAAGGCCAGATCCCGCCCTACATCGTGCTAACCGAACCGCAGGGCCGCTTTTCCGAGGCGGGCTTTCTCGGGTCCCGTTACAAGCCGTTTGCCACCGGTGGCAATCCCGCTAAAACCCCCTTCGCCGTGGAAGGCATCGTCGCCGAAGGCTTCAGCGTAGAGCGCCAACGTGCCCGCCGCGACTTGTTGCACCGCATGGATACCCTCGCCAACGCCGCGCCCAAACATCCGGCGGTGGCCGCCATGCGCCGCGCCGAAGAGGAGGCCTATGATTTGATTCTGGGCGACGGCGCTAAGACCTTCGATCTCAACCAGGAAAGCCCGGAATTGCGCGATAAGTACGGCCGCAGCACCTTCGGCCAGACCTGCCTGATGGCACGCCGCTTGGTGGAACTCGGCGTCCCCTACATCACGATCAATTACAAGGGTTGGGACACTCATAAACAACATTTCCAGATCATGCGCCGCCAACTCCCGGAAATGGACAAGGGCGTCGGCACCCTCATCGAGGACCTCTCCGCCCGCGGATTGCTTGATCGTACCATCGTCTGGTGGGGCGGCGAATTCGGCCGCACCCCAAAAGTCCAAAATGAATCCCCTTGGAACGGCGGCCGCAACCATCACGGCAAAGCCTTTTGCCACATGGTCGCAGGCGGCGGCTTCCGCGGCGGCCACGTCGTCGGTGCCACCGACGCCCGCGGCGAGGAAGTGACCGAGCGCCCGATCTATCCTTGGGACCTGGTCGGAAGCATCTATCAACTCATGGGAATCGATACCGAGGCGACCCTGCCGCATCCGCTCGGCCTCACCGCCCGCGTCATCCCGGGCAAGGACGAAAAACTCCAAAGCGGCGGCCGCTTGGCGGAAATTATGTGAGCGTTTTCCCTATCATGACCCTTATCCCTAACACCCGATCCGACGGATCGTCGGCTGGCTGGCTCCTGCACCGCGTGCTTTGGCTTCTCGCGCTTTTGCTGACGCTGCCCGCCTGGTCCCAACAAAAAGGGGCTGGCCAAGCCACTCCCGTCATCGGTTATGCCTTGCCGGCGGGCGGCCGCCAGGGCAGCCGCTTTGAGGTCACCGTGGGTGGTGCCAATCTTTCTGGTGCGAACACCGCGCTCATTTCCGGGGGCGGGGCGAGTGTTGAGGTGCTGAAAATTTTCAAGCCGCTGGCTGCTCCTCGGGAAAAGGCGATTCGCGAGGCGCTGCTAGCGGAGCGTGAGAAAATGAAGGCAGGGAAGCGCTCGCCCGGCTTCACCCGTGATGAGGATTTGCTCAGCCAAATCGCCCGCAAGGCCGGATTTTCCGACGACGAAGTGGCCGCCTTCCGCGAAACCGTGGCGCAACGCCGCGACCCCAAACACCAACTCAATCCCCAACTCGTCGAACGCGTGACCCTCCGCGTCTCCCTCACTCCCGAGGCCCTTCCCGGCAACCGCGAAATCCGCCTGCTCACCCCGGCCGGCCTATCCAATCCACTGGTGTTCCAGGTCGGCGTGCTGCCGGAAATCATGGAAATTGAGCCTAACGATACTATCGAGCAAGCGGCGGCCTCCCCGGTTACCCTCCCCGCCGTCATCAACGGGCGCATTTTGCCTGGCGACGTGGATTATTTTTCCTTCGACGGACGCAAGGGCAGGCACCTGACGGTGGCGGTGGCGGCCCGCGAGCTCATCCCCTATCTGGCAGACGCGGTGCCGGGCTGGTTTCAGGCCACCATCACCCTGATGGATGCCAAGGGCCGTGAAGTCGCCTTCAGCGACGACTTTGGCTACCGGCCCGACCCACTGCTGTGCGTGAGCCTGCCGACCGACGGGCGCTACACGTTGCGGATTCGTGACTCGATTTGCCGCGGCCGCGAGGATTTTGTCTATCGGATAAGCGTGGGCGAACTCCCCTGCCTAACAGAGCAATTCCCCACTGGCGGTCAGATCCACTCCCGGGTGGATGTGCGGGTGGCTGGCTGGAATTTGCCAGAGCGCAAGTTGGCGGTGGATGCCGGCGACACGCCAGGATTGCTCAACATCGGTTTGCATGCGCCGGCCATCGGGTTTGTGCAGTTTGAAGCCGGGCGCTTTCCTGAGTTCACCGAAGCGGCCGACGGCAAGGCCCCTTCGAATCTGAGCTTCCCCTGCACCATCAACGCCATCATCAGCCAACCCGGCGAACATGATGTCTTCCCGCTGCACTTGCCGGCGGGTGCCGAGGTCGTGGCGGAAATCCGCGCTCGAAGGCTCGGCTCGCCCTTGGATTCCATGCTGCGCGTCACCGATGCCGACGGCAAACTCATCGCTTCCAACGATGACTGTGACGACCCGTCCGCCGGCTTGGAAACCCACCACGCCGATTCCCGCGTCGCCTTCACCCCGTCGCATGACGGGATCTATCAATTTCACGTTTCCGACACCCAGGGCAAGGGCAGCCCCACCCATGCCTACCGACTCACCATCGCCCCCCCGCAACCCGATTTCAAACTGCGCATCGTGCCATCAAGCATCAATGGGCGGGTCGGCAGCATGGTGCCGATCACCGCGCAGGTGTTGCGCCTGGATGGCTTCAGCGGCGAAATCACCCTGTCGTTGAAGGACGCGCCTGCGGGATTTGAATTGCTCGGAGGCAAGGTGCCGGCCGGCACCGACTCACTGCGGCTGACCTTGAAATTTCCTGACGAAGAAAGCCGGGTGCCGCAGGTACTGGCCATCGAGGGTCATGCCCGCATCAACAACGCGGATGTCGTGCACCGGGCGCTTGCCGCCGAGGATCGCATGCAGGCATTTTTCTATCGCCATTTAGTGCCTGCCGAAGAGTTGTTAGCATGGGTGCTCCCGCGGCCGCTTGGTACCAAACGCACCCCTGCCACTCCGGCGGGCATGGAGAGATTTCGCGCCGCGTGTGCGGCCGGGGTGAGTATTCCGGCAGGTGGCACGGCCACCCTTCGCTTGCCAGGGCTGGGTGCCATCGCTAACAACCGCCCGCTGAAGTTTGCCCTCAACACCCCGCCACCGGGCATCACCATGGAATCCCAGCCCAGTGGCAATGCCATCGATTTCATGTTCCGGGCCGACGCCGCAAAAACCAAGCCCGGTCCCCTGGGCAACCTCATTGTGAGTGTGTTCACCGAGGTTCAACCGCGCCAAGTCGAGGGCAAACCCGCCAAACCCGCTCAGCCCGTCCT
>Ga0118677_10015505_pt1 | contig 10580 bp, 8 predicted proteins | sample AliMusrvi5mmetaG_FD_86154 | JGI IMG/M metagenome (GOLD analysis project Ga0118677, IMG submission 86154)
CCACTTTTTTCATGCCGAGAATGGGGGTGACAGCCATGCAAGACGCCACTCTGAGGATCCGGAGAAATTTTTAGGGGATGTCGCCACAGGAAATGGTACGGCCGAGGTGGGAAGCGCCTACAAGGGATCGGGGGGGCCGGCTCGCCCATCGAAGGATGGAGACTGGTCGGAAAGCTACATGGTCAATCTCTTCGACTGGCATCTGAGGGAGCAAGAGCAGATGACCAATCTCACCGGATCAGCATCATGGATCTTCAAGGATTTTGCCACTCCGCTGCGCCCAGAAAACCCTGTTCCACGAGTGAACCAAAAGGGGGTCGAGGAAAGGGATGGAACCCCTAAGGAGTCATACTACGTTTTCCAAAGCTACTGGAGTGACAAACCGATGGTCCATATCTACGGCCACTCCTGGCCGGTACGTTGGGGTAAGTCCGGCGAGGAAAAACAGGTTAAGGTGTTCTCAAACTGCCCAAAGGTTGAACTTTTTGTTAACGGAGTCTCCGCCGGAACGAAACAGCGTGACATCAAGAACTTCCCCGCATCAGGTTTGAGTTGGATGGTTACTTTCAAGGATGGTGATAATACACTTAAGGCAGTGGGCGAGAAGGACGGTAAACAATATACCGACGAAATCTCACTTAAGTACCAGACCACCCCGTGGGATAAACCTTCTCAACTTACTCTCCACGAGATAGCTCGCACCGGCGATATCGTGACCATCGAGGCACAAGCCCTGGACAAAACCGGTGTCCAGTGCCTGGACGCAGCGAACCTTATTCGATTCGGGATCACCGGCGACGCAACACTTGTCGACAACCTTGGAACCTCCACTGGCTCTAGGGTCGTGCAACTCTACAACGGACGGGCTGACATCTGCATTCAAACTACTGGGCCTAGTTCAGTCGCCAGCGTTTCAAGCCCTGGCCTTCCCACATCATTCCTCAATATCGAAAGCAAAAAATAATGAATCGTCCGCACACGCAACTCCTTCCACTTTTTCTCGGACTCTGGCTGACATCTTGGATGTTTCCGACGGTTGATGCCACAGAGGCTACGACAGCCCCGGTTTCAGCCCCAGAAGCTACCTCAACTCAAACCAACCAACTGCTGACACCAATCCCGAATAACTCCAAAGCGATGCCCGACCTTGCATCAATCGACCGCCAGCGGATTTTGAAAGCAGCTGATGCTGCGATGTCTCTTTCTCCTATCAGCATAACACAGTTCAAGGCCTCAGCTAGCCCTGCAGGTCCCCATGATTACTATTCCAACGGTGATTACTGGTGGCCCGATCCTACCAAACCCGATGGTCTTCCCTACATCCAGAAAGATGGACAAACCAATCCATCTAATTTTTCAGAACATCGGATGGCCCTGCGACGGCTAAGGGATGCCGTGGCGGCTCTTGGAGCCGCTTACAAAATCACCGGGGACGACAAGTACGCGGCCAAGGCCGCCTCACTGATACAGGTCTTTTTCCTCGATCCCGAGACGCGAATGAATCCAAACCTTCAACACGCCCAGACTGTTGCCGGTGCATTCCCCAACGGGCGTGGAATCGGAATTATCGACACACTCCACCTCATTGAAATCCCTGTTGCAGTTGCATCGATGCAGAAATCCCCCTCTTTTCCTTCTGAAACCGTCAAGGGATTAAAAAAATGGTTCCAAGACTACTTGGAGTGGATGATCACGAGCAAAAATGGAAAGGAAGAGGCTGCGGCCAAGAATAATCACTCAGTTGCATTCTGGCTTCAGGCAGCTGTATTCGCTTCCTTTACGGGAGATGAATCACGCCTTGAGGAATGTCGTAAAAAGTTCAAGGAGGTCTTTCTGCCCAATCAGATGGCTCCTGACGGTAGCTTCCCCTTGGAACTAAAGAGAACCAAGCCTTATGCCTATTCCATCTTCCAACTCGACAATATGACCACCTTGTGCCGGGTCCTGTCCACGCCGCAAGAAAACCTTTGGAATTTCGAACTGCCTGACGGCCGGAGCATACGAAAGGCTGTAGCCTATCTTGAACCCTATTTGGCTGACAAAACCAGCTGGCCTCTTAAACCGGATGTGATGGCTTGGGAAGGTTGGCCGACCCGGCAGTCCTCCCTTCTTTTTGCCGGAATAGCCTACAACGAGCCCAAGTATCTGGATTTATGGATGAAGCTTCATCCGGATCCCAACAATGAGGAAATCCAGCGCAACATTGCAATCACTCAACCGATACTCTGGCTTGACTGACTAACTTTGTCGGAAGCGTCGGAAGCTCATCGCCTATCGATCCTTTGTTCAAACGGAACTTTGGATCGCTCAGAGAAAGCCCGTCTTGAGGTTTTCAAGAATTGGCAGAGAATCTACACGGAGTGGCTTTAATTCTTTCAAAGGAGAGGGAAGGATCTCCTCACTCGGATCCTATCCCCGAAACCTTAATTCTCCCGCGGGAAATTAAAGGCACGTCTTGAACCGTAACCCATTCATGTCCCCATCTGCTCGTAACCGGCTGCGGAATTTATCAGGATTCCCTCTTATCCTGCTTGGCTTTTATCTGACTCTCAATTTTTCCATTCATGCCCAGATCACCTTTACCAACCTTCCCAACCCTCCCGATCCACAGAATGCGATCTTCAGCTGTCCTTACGGCATCGACAAAACCAACATAGTGGGAAGCTACGACAACAGGGGGAGGACCCGCGGTTTTCTTTTTGATGGATCCAAATGGTCAACACTTGAGGTGCCACGAGGAAAAAAGGGCACCTACGCCCGTAGTATATCTGGGACGAATATTGTGGGGATTTACTATGATCGGTCTGTCAAAATGCACGGATTTATTTATAATGGAGTCACTTATAGAATCCTTGATCACCCCAAGGGAGCTGACGGCACTCTCCTAACCGGTATTTCTGGAACCAATATCGTCGGCAATTACTACGACGCGACATCCATCACACACGGATTTATTTATAATGGATTCTCATACAGCGAGATTGAGGACCGCAAGGGAGTTAATGGCACCTATATCATGGGAATCGATAATGACAGAGTCATCGGTGTCTTTAAAACGGTTGATGGAATCTGGAACAGCTTTCTCTACGATCATGCCGACTTCAAGACTCTCAGCAACCCAACTGCCACCTGCGGCACCCTAGCCAACGGAATCTCAGGCACCAACATAGTCGGCACCTACTACGATGCAGGAGGCCTCTCCCATGGATTTCTCTTCAATGGAATTGAATTCAAAACCATTGATCATCCCCTTGGTACTGTGGGAACCGGTATAAACGCCATTTCAGGCAACAGAATCGTCGGTTGGTATCGCGATGCAACCAATAGCCATGGATTCATTGCCACATTACCTACTCCTTGAGTGCACTTTCACAACAGGAGGTCGGGTCTTCGCCTCGCAGTCTCTTCCAGTGCCCTTCCAGCTCGCCACGATGCGATGGCTCCATGATTGCCAGAGAGTAACACTGGAGGAACCTTCCATCCCTTGAAATCTTCTGGCCTTGTGTAATGGGGGTGATCAAGGCGTCTGAGTTCGAATGATTCAGTGATTGAGGAATCTTCGTGTCCCAAAACACCGGGAATAAGCCTAACAATCGCATCTGTGAGGACAAGTGCTGGAATTACGCCATTAGTAAGAATGTAATCACCGATGGAGATCTCATCGTCGACCAAATGGTCAGCCACACGCTGGTCCACCCCCTCGTAATGTCCGCATAGGAGGATCAGATGATTAATCTTTGCATACTCCCGAACAATCGGCTGCCTTAGAGTTTTTCCCTGGGGGCTTAGTAATATAACCTTCGAACCGGGCCTTCTGAGTTCGGCAAGTGCCGATGCGATTGGTTCAATTTTCATCACCATTCCAGGACCGCCACCGTAAGGTGCATCATCCACAGTCCTGTGGCGGTCGCTTGTCCATCGCCGCAGATCGACCGCCTCAACCTTTACCAACCCACTTTCACGGGCTCGTCCCAAGATACTCTCGCCAAGAAGACCCTCGGCGATGGAGGGGATGGGGGTCAGGATCTGAATCTCAATCATGGCATTCAACGGTGGCTAGTCATAAAGCTACAGGAAAGGATAGTCTGCAAGAACTCTGTCCCTACCAGTGAAGAATCCTCGCAACAAGTCCGCCCCTCACCGTGGAAAAAGACCAAAACGTCGAAAACGTTCCGGTTTTGTGGCAATTATCAAGATGGGTATCGCAGCCATTCTTCTGTGGTTACTGGTTGCGCTTTTCTATTATCTCTGGGCGCTGAGTTTTGACCTATCGACAATAGGCCAGATGCCGCAACGATCCTCAATCTACGACCGAAACGGCACTTTCTACAGCAGGACAATCGGTGAAAATCGTGTGCTCGTTCGCTACAACAAGGTCTCGCAAAATTTTGTGAACGCGCTCATCAGTCGGGAGGATTCGCGTTTTTACGAACATCATGGGGTGGATCCGCTAGGAATCGTTCGTGCAGCTTTCCGAAACCTACTCTTCGGGGGAATGAGGCAGGGCGCCAGCACGATCACCCAGCAACTAGCTAGAAACAGTTTTCCCCTCGGAGGTAAGAATTTCAATCGAAAATTCCTTGAGGCGGCAATGGCATTCAGGATCGAGATGGAGATGAGTAAGGAGCAAATCCTCGAGCTCTATATGAATAGGATCTATTTTGGATCTGGCCTTTATGGCGTGGAAGCTGCGAGTCAGGCCTATTTCGGCTGCCCCGCCTCCGACATGGATCTCTCCCAAGCCGCCCTGCTTGCTGGCCTCATACGAAGTCCCAACAGATTTTCACCACTGAACAACATCGACGCATCAATCGCCCAAAGAAACGTGGTTCTTGAACGAATGGAGGAACTCGGTTCAATCACCCACGAGCAACTCGTGAGGGCAGAAGCTGAACAAATCACTCCCCGCCAGCAGTGCCTTGTCAATCCGCTCAACAGCTGGGCTGTCGATGCCATTCTACATGAACTTGAACAGGTGGTGGCACTTGATCGGATCGACACTGGTGGATTGCGTATCGATACCACCATTGATGCCGGGCTACAAAAGGCAGCTGAGGTAGCCGTAGCCAAACGCCTTGATGAAGTTGAGCAGAGGCCGGATTTCCAAAGGCAACACCATTCAGTAAAGGGTTCTGATGCGAGTGAGCCTCTGCAGGGATCACTCGTCGCCATAGACAACGCTGGTGGCGGCATTACCGCTATTGTCGGTGGCCGCGATTTTGCAAAGAGCAACTACAACCGAGCCTTGGTTGCCATGCGTCAAGTTGGTTCCGCCGCTAAGCCTTTCGTCTACGAGGAGGCCTTTCGCAAGGGTGCGGTAACGCCCGACACTCTTGTAAGCGACGCCCGCCTGTCACCTGCGGATCTTCCTTCAAATTCCCCGCCCTACAATCCTCAGAACAGCGACGGGACTTTTGGTGGGGAGCTCCCCGCCAGGGAGGGTCTCATCCATTCACGAAATACAATGAGTGTGCGTATAGGAATGAAAACAGGCCTAGGCGACATCGCCTCGACCATGGAACGACTGGGTCTTGCGGAACATATCCCCCGCTATCCATCAATCTGTCTTGGAAGCTTTGAGTCAACTCTCAGAAATCTTACGATAGCCTACACGGCACTAGCCACAGGCGGAAAAAAACTTCAGCCCCACCTCATTGAAAAGGTGACTGATTCTGATGGAACCGTTCTATTCCGCGCTACTCATGGTCGCATCCCTGTACTCGATCCTGCTGCCACCCGCACCACTTCCTTCATCCTGACTGAGGTACTTACCCGTGGAACTGCCGCCAAGGCGGCAGAACTCGGCCTTCGAAAACCCGCCGCTGGAAAAACCGGAACCACCGACCGTTTCGTTGATGCTTGGTTCATCGGATACACTCAAGGCCTGACCTGCGGCGTTTGGGTCGGCTTCGATCACCCCAAGACGATCATGCACGGGGGCTATGGGGCAGAACTCGCACTTCCAATCTGGGTAGACGTCTTAGAATCGCCGGCAGCGAACCATTTTGCCGCGGGACCGCTTCCATGACATGATTGAAACTTTCCATCATTATTGGATCTCAAACCGACTTAAATATCACCCGTTCCTTCATATGTGATTCCTGATTTTTTGAAATTTGGAACTTTTATCATCGAATAGACCGAATGATTGAAAGCAGATCTATCTGAAATCCTTCGTCAGCTCATTTATGCCCATACGCTTCTAAGAAACATCGAAATAATTCCGCGGAAATGACTGATCCCATAATGTTTTACAACTTTAAAAGATCGAATAATCCGTTAACTTAGTGATATGAATTCATTTTCCCGCTTTTCGCTTTCACTGATTCTAATCGCCTCGCTATTTTCCTCGGGTTGCTCAAACCTTACTCCCGGGGAAAACGCTGCAGTTGCAGCTGGAGTAGTCGGAACAGCAACAGGTGTTGCCCTGGGATGTTCCGGAGTCAACCCGGCCATCACTATACCCGTGACCCTAGGGGCAGCCGCCCTTGCTGCAGGTGGGACTTATATCTATGCCAAAAATCGCGCAACAATCGACCAGAGACGCATTGCCGAAGCCCGTGCACGTCTCTACTACGCCCGTCTAAATCAATCCCAACAAACCCAATCAGGACGCTATCTTGCAGTGAAAACCTCCAATGAACCTCAGACAAGAGGGCAGTCCGTCATGCTTTATGACACCCAAAGCGGCCAGACTGGCAACACGGTCTATGATCTGAAGGCGACACCGCCTGTAGGTCAGGCAACAAGAGTGGATAATACCACGGCCACATACATAGGATCGGGTCGCTAGCAGCCCCAGACCGTCGAATTAATCGTATCTCAGCGGTTTTTTCGTCCGTTTTGCAAGGAGTTCTTTTCCTCGCGAGGTGGAGTGTGTAGTAGGATGGTTTACTCTGCGATGAATATCCATGAATACCAGGCTCGTGAACTTTTTGCCGAATTCGGCGTCGCAACCCAACCTGGAGAGGTTGCCCATACGGCTCAGGAAGCCCGGATCATAGCGGATCGCCTTGCAGGCAAAATTGTAGTCAAAGCCCAGATTCACGCGGGTGGCCGAGGCAAGGGCACCTTTACGAGCGGTTTCAAGGGGGGCGTACATCTCTGCCAATCCCCCGAAGAGGCCGAGGATGTCGCCAGTAATATGCTGGGACAGGTTCTCGTAACACACCAGACCGGTCCAGAAGGCAAGGAGGTATCAAAGGTATTTGTTGGTTCGGCTGTCGACATCTCTCGAGAGCTTTATGTCGCAATCCTCATTGACAGGGCTTTATCCGCTCCGGTCGTGATCGCAAGTACAGAGGGTGGGGTTGAAATAGAGACAGTGGCCGAAAAATCCCCCGAAAAGATTCTCCGTATTTCAGTTAACCCTTTTCTTGGCCTCATGCCATATCAGGCACGTCTGATAGCAATCTCTCTAGGCCTAACAGGACCGCTCCTGAATCAGGCCTCGAAGCTCTTTACCAACCTTTACCGGCTTTTTATAGAGCGCGACTGCTCGATGGTAGAAGTTAATCCCCTCGTCGTTACCAAAGAGGGAACTCTGCTTGCTCTTGATGCAAAGTTCGCTTTCGATGACAACTCACTCTTCCGCCAACCCTCAATTTGGGGCATGCGTGACATCACCGAGGAGGATCCACGCGAGGTCGAGGCCTCAAGACACGGTTTAAATTACATTGGACTCGAAGGTGAGATCGCTTGCCTGGTCAACGGAGCCGGCCTCGCCATGGCAACGATGGATATCATCCAGCACGCTGGGGGAACCCCGGCTAATTTTTTGGACGTAGGAGGCGGAGCAACTCGTGAACAGGTCTCGGCTGCTTTTCGAATTATCCTTGCAGACTCCAGGGTGAAAGGAATTCTAGTCAATATCTTCGGAGGCATCATGGATTGTGATGTCATTGCCAAAGGCATCGTTGAGGCCGCAAAGGAATCCGGTCTGTCCATACCCCTTGTCGTACGACTGGAGGGAAACAACGTTGAAGCCGGAAAAAAGACCCTTGCCGAAAGCGGTCTCAAACTTGAAAGCGGCGAGAACATTCTTGATGCGGCGATTAAGATCGTTAACGCCGTCAAAAAGTCTGCCTGAAGCGCATCTTGTCTTATGTCCATTCTTGTCACTCACGAATCCAGAGTCCTCATACAAGGAATTACGGGAAGCTTTGGTGCCCGTCATGCCCGACTCAGCCTCGATTACGGGACTAAAGTTGTGGCTGGGGTCACTCCCGGCAAGGGAGGTCAGATTTTTGAAAATCAAGTCCCCATTTTCGACACTGTAGAGGAGGCCGTCCGAGAGACGGGTGCCACGGTCTCAGCGATTTTCGTCCCCCCACCTTTTGCGGCGGATGCCATATTGGAAGGCGTGGGTGCTGGGCTTGATCTTGTCGTCGCCATTACCGAAGGGATACCGGTTATCGACATGATGCGCGTCAAGGCTGCCATGAAAGGTTCAAAAACCCGCCTCATAGGCCCTAATTGTCCCGGTCTTGTGACCCCCGGATCAGGAGAAAAATCACATGGTGGTTGCCGCATTGGAATTGCACCCGGCTATATTCACAAAAAAGGCACGATCGGGGTGGTCTCTCGATCCGGAACTCTCACCTATGAAGCCGTGTGGCAACTCACGTCGCGTGGCTACGGTCAAAGTACCTGCGTAGGCATAGGAGGAGATCCCATCAACGGGACCTCCCACCTAGAAGTCCTCCAAATGTTTAATGACGATCCCGACACCGAGGCTATCATTATGATAGGTGAGATCGGGGGTGACGCCGAAGAAGAGGCTGCAGCATGGGCCTCGGAATTTTGCAAGAAGCCCATCGCTGCATTCATTGCGGGTGTCACAGCTCCAGAAGGACGCCGCATGGGCCACGCTGGAGCGATCGTCAGCGGCGGGAAAGGCACGGCTGCCGGAAAAATCGCTGCTCTCAAGGCTGCCGGCATTGCTGTAGCAGAAACCCCGGCCGACATTGCCGACACACTGATCAGACGTCTTAAATAGGCTATATTTTCCAATCTAACTCACCCATCATCCTACGCCCATGACTGTTATCGCAAAAGGCCTCGAAGGAATCATTGCCAACTCAACCGCCCTGAGCGATGTGCTCGGAGCTGAAGGAATCCTGATCTACTCCGGCTACAACATAAACGAGTTGGCCGGAAAAGTCAGCTACGAGGAAGTCGTCTATCTTCTCTGGCACGGGGAGCTCCCCAACAAGAACCAACTTGATACCCTGATGCAGGAACTCGGCTCTGAGCGCGAACTGCCCCAGGGGGTGGTTGACTGCATCCTTGGTGCCCCCAAGGATGCCAACCCAATGGATGTGATCCGCACGTGTATTTCCATGCTTGGCCTATATGACAAGGTGCCGACCGGCGAAATTGATCCTGTTAGGAATCGACGGCGCGCCGTTTCCATCACCGCAAAGGTCGGCGTCATAGCAGCGTATTTTCACAATGCACGTCAGGGTAAGGATCTTCCTCCAGTCCGCAGGGATCTTGGAGAGGCAGCACATTTCCTCTATTTGCTCAACGGTGTGGTCCCCTCATCGGAGGCTGCCAAGACACTCGATGTAGCCTATGTCCTCCACGCTGACCACGGCATGAATGCCTCCACTTTTTCAGCTCGCGTGACAATCGCAACGTTAAGCGACATCTATTCCGCCGTTACGTCTGCGATCGGCACCCTGAAGGGACCACTTCACGGTGGTGCCAACGAGGGAGTCATTCACATGCTTCAGGAAATAGGGGAAGAATCCAAAGTAGACGCCTGGATCGAAGATGCTCTCGCCACAAAGAAGAAGGTCATGGGAATTGGTCACCGAGTCTATAAGACTTTAGATCCCCGCGCCCCGCATCTTCGCTCCATGGCGATACAACTCTGCGAGCAACTAGGGGAGGGCAAATGGATCCGCATGTCGGAGCGCATCGCCGAACTCATGAAACAGAAAAAAGGTCTAAACGCCAACGTCGATTTCTATTCAGCCACTGTCTATTATTCTCTAGGTCTCCCCACAGACATGTTCACTCCAGTATTTGCAATAGCACGTACGTCTGGATGGACTGCGCATATCCTTGAGCAGCTTGTTGATAACCGCCTCTACCGTCCTCTTAGCGAATATGTTGGACCAGCGGTGGGAAAGAAAGTTGTGCCAGTGGAGCAACGACCATAATGCTTAATCGCTAATAGGTGGCTTAATTCCGCTATCAACCCGATTCGGTTTAATTCGTCCGGACTGCGATTTCCGGACTCTTCACTATGAGTAAAACAAAGCCGAGGGTCTTGATATTCCAAAGGAAAATCAGCTCATTAGTTTATCATGCCATCCAATGCCTAGCTCGGGCCGGAACATTTGAGATCCATTTTCTGACCTCCGATCCTGATGAACCGCTGAGATTCAGCAGACTTGTGAGGAAGGTTCACTATTTTGAACCTTGCAGGGATCCCGCCGCTTCACTCGAACAGCTCAAGTGTTTTCTCAGGAAGGAGCGGATGGATGTACTTCTGACTCTTAGTTCCGTTGAGATTAATTCATGGTTTATTATGCCGACGATGAACTCCGCTCACTTGTTAGCCTTCCAGA
>Ga0118677_10015506_pt1 | contig 10580 bp, 11 predicted proteins | sample AliMusrvi5mmetaG_FD_86154 | JGI IMG/M metagenome (GOLD analysis project Ga0118677, IMG submission 86154)
CCATGCCGTCGAGGTCGATGAACGCGCCGAAGTCGGTGATGTTCTTGACCACGCCCTTGCGGATCTGGCCGGGCTGGATGCTCTCGAGCAGGTTGCGGCGCTTGCTGGTGCGCTGCTCCTCGATGAGCTCGCGGCGGGAAAGGACGATGTTCTTCCGGTCGAGGTTGATCTTGAGGACCTTGAAGTCGTAGGTCTGGCCCACGTACTGGTCGAGGTTCTTGGGGGGCTGCACGTCGATGTGCGACGCGGGCATGAAGGCATCGACGCCGATGCTGATGATCAGGCCGCCCTTGACCTTGGCCTTGACGCGGCCGGAGACCACGGAGCCCTCGGGAAACTTGGTGAGGATGTTGTCCCAGTTCTTCTTCTGCTCGGCGAGGTCGAAGGACAGCACCGGGGCGCCGTTCTTGTCCTCGAGCTTCTGGACGAGCACTTCGATCGTGGAACCGATCTGCAGCTCGCCAATGTCGATGAACTCGTTTGCGGGAACCAGGCCTTCGGATTTGCCGCCAATGTCGACGACGACTTCGTTCTGGCGGATTTCGGTGATGGTGCCCGGGACAATGGCGCCTTCCTTCAGTTTATCGAAGGCCGACTGCGCGAGCAGATCTTGCATGACTGAACTCATATGCGGAAACCGGCAAACAGGCACCCTGCTCCGCAGGCACCAATCCACCGGGGAAGGTCCCGCCGCTAAGCGGAACCGTGGGTTGACTGTTGAACTGACGTGAAAAGCCGGCGGGAGCATCGCGGCGACGCCAGCTTGACCGATAACCTATGCCGCGAACGGTCAGAATCGCCGACTATTCACACCGCCGGCAAGCCCTAATTTAGCGGGCCGTGTCGGGAATCTCGACGCCCTCGCGCAGCACCTGGTCGAGGGCCGCAAAGTACGCATCATAAAGGCCATGCGACCTGAGCACCTGATCCGTCGCTCCCGCGCTGACCTCGCCCTCGACCTGCTCGTGGAGCAGCAACGCGACCTCGGTGTGCTTTTCGTCCACGTTCCGCAGCCGGACCTCAAAGGAGTACTGGCGGACCTGATTGAAGGCATCCTCGTTGTGCAGCCCGCTGCGCCCATTGACGATGCCCTGGGCCTGCGCCGACTTCGTGACCACGAAATCCATCTTCTTCATCGCGAGCTGGGCCGCGTAAAACGTCGTGCGGTAATCCGACTCCACGACCTTCGTCTGCGGCGGCACGGCGGAATAGCGCTCGGAAAGCGAGGGCAGCGGTTCGAGCGACTCGCAGCCGGCGAGCAACACCGTGGCACCCAGCAGGAGTATCAGGCGTTTCATGGTCAGGCGGGTTGTTGCTGGGAGATACAATGCAGCGTACCCAGCCCCCACACAAGCTCCACGCAGTCAATTGGGACAATCTCCCGGCCAGGGAAACACCCCGCCAGGATCTCCGCCGCCGCCGCATCGCGCCGCGGCTGGCGAAACGCCGGCATCAGCACCGCGCCGTTGATCACGAGGAAATTCGCATAGCTCGCCGGCAGCCGCTGACCCTCGCAGTGCACCGCCGCCGGCATCGGCAACTCCACCAGCCTGAATTTTTTTCCCGCCGGTGTGCGCAGGTCCTGCAGCCGCCCGAGATTTTCCTGCAGCACGCGGCAGTTCACATCCCGCCGGTTCCGCTCCACCACCGTCACAATCCCGTCCGCGCGGAAAAACCGCGTCAGGTCGTCCACGTGGCCGTCGGTGTCGTCGCCCACGATCCCGTCGCCGAGCCAGAGGATCTGCCGCACGCCGAGGTTGTCCCGGAGCATCTGCTCGATCCCGGCCCGCGACAGCGCGGGATTCCGGTTGGGATTCAGCAGGCAGGACTCCGTCGTGAGCAGCGAGCCCGCGCCGTTCACGTCGATCGAGCCGCCCTCGAGGACGCGGTTGATCTCGAACCGCCGCAGCCGGAGCGCCCGGGCGATCCTCGGCGGGATGGTGTTGTCGAGGTCGTACGGTGGATACTTGCCGCCCCAGGCGTTGTGCTGCCAGTCCGTGACCGCGACTTCGCCGGTGCGCCGGTGCTTCACGAAGATCGGGCCGTGGTCGCGGCACCACGCGTCGTTGGTCGGATGATCGTGGAACGTCACCCGCGCCAGGTCCGCCCCGGCGCGAAGCACGAGCGAGCGAGCGCGGGCCTGCAGCGGGCGCGCGAGGTTGATGCGGACGTTCTCAAAGCGGCTGATCGCCGCGACAATCTCCGCAAACTTTGCAGGGATCGGACGGAAATGTCCCGGCCAGGTCCGGCGGTTGTGCGGCCAGGACAGCCAGACCGCGGCCTGCGGCTCCCACTCCGCCGGCATCCGGAAGCCGAGTGCCGCGGGCGTCTTCTGGGGCGACGCAGGCATGGGTCAGTCGACGAAGCGCTTGGTGAGGTCGCCGTAGGCGTCGATGCGCCGGTCGCGCAGGAAGGGCCAGTGCGTGCGCGTGACGTCCACCTGCCCGAGATCCACGGGCACGAGGAGGATCTCCTCCCGGTCCGTGCTGGCCTCCGCGAGAATCTGCCCGCTGGTCCCAGTCACGAAGCTGCGGCCCCAGAACTCCAGGCCGTCACCGCCGACAGGCTGCTCGAGCCCGATGCGGTTGACCGCGGCGACAAAGCAGCCGTTCGCGACCGCGTGTCCCTGGTGGCTGATGCGCCAGGCCCCGTGCTGATTCGCGCCGTGGGCCTTCTTTTCCTTGGGATGCCAGCCGATCGCCGTGGGATAGAACAGGATCTCCGCGCCCTGCAGCGCGGTGAGCCGTGCGGCCTCGGGGTACCACTGGTCCCAGCAGATCAGCACGCCGATGCGGCCGAACTTTGTCTGCCAGGCCCGGAAGCCGGTGTCACCCGGCGTGAAATAGAACTTCTCGTAGTAGAGCGGGTCGTCCGGGATGTGCATCTTGCGGTAGATGCCGAGCAGGCTTCCGTCCGCGTCGATGATGACTGCCGTGTTGTGGTAGAGTCCCGCTGAGCGCTTCTCAAACAGCGAAGCGACGACCACCACCCCGTGCTGCTTGGCGAACTTCTGCCATGCGACGGTGCTCGGACCGGGGATGGGCTCGGCCAGCGCGAAGTTCGCGTGGTCCTCGCTCTGGCAGAAGTACTGCGAGCAGTGAAGTTCCTGCGTGCAGATGAGCTGGGCGCCGCGCTTGGCGGCCTTTTCCGCCAGCGCCAAAGTCTTCCGCAGGTTCGCCGCCGGACGGGCGGAGCAGGCGTGCTGCAGGAGACCGAGCGTGACCTTCATGGCGGGAGCGCGGAGGCGCTCAGTAGACGACCTTGTTCAACGGGTACTCGACGATGCCCTCGGCGCCGAGCGCCTTGAGCTGGGGAATGATTTCCCGGACCACGCTCTCGTCGATGATGGTCTCGAGCGCGATCCAGTCGGGCGAGCTCAGCTGGGAGATGGTCGGGTTGCGCAGCGCCGGCAGCGTGCGCACCACGGAGTCGAGGGCGGACTTCGGCAGGTTCATCTTCAGGCCGACCTTGCTCTCGGCCTCCAGCGCGCCGCGCAGCAGCAGGGCGATCGTCTCGATCTTCTTGCGCTTGGCGGGATTGGCCCAGCTGGCCTTGTTGGCGATGAACTTGGTGTTGGTCTCCAGCAGCGTGTCGATGATCCGGAGCTTGTTCGCCCGGATGGAATTCCCGGTCTCGGTGATGTCCACGATGGCATCGACCAGGTCGGGGACCTTCACCTCGGTGGCGCCCCAGGAGAACTCCACCTCGGCGGCGATCTTCTTGGCGGCAAAGTAGCGGCGGACCGTGCCCACCAGCTCGGTGGCCACGCGCTTGCCGGCGAGCTGCTCGGGCTTGGTGATGGCCGAGGACTCGGGCACGCACAGCACCCAGCGCGACTTCTGCACCGAGGCGCGGCTGTAGACCAGGTCGCAGACCTCGATCACGTCGGACGCGTTTTCCTGGATCCAGTCAAAGCCGGTCAGGCCGCAGTCGAAGAAACCGTGCTCCACATACCGGCTGACCTCCTGCGCGCGGATGAACCGGCCGTCGAGCTCCGGGTCGTCGATGGACGGCTTGTACGAGCGGGAGCTCGTCGCAATCTTCCAGCCTGCCTTCGCGAACAGGCTCTTGGTGGACTCCTCCAGGCTGCCCTTCGGCAGGCCCAGCATCAGCAATGGCTTTGGGTCGGACACGCGGTCAAGGCACACTCGGCAATTTGAACCTTCAAGTAAATTCGGGGTCGGTGGGGTAAAGCCCCCTCCTATTGACATTACCCACCCCGAACCTAGTAAGGGGCATTGACAAGCAACTCTTTGCCCATGCGCACAGAACCTAAACCCCTCGTTGTCGTGGTGGAGGACGAGGCCGAACTCGCCAAGCTGATCGCTGTGCACCTTGAGCGGGCGGGAATGCAGACCCAGATCTGCAACCGCGCGGCGCATGCCTTGAGCTTCCTCAAGAAGAATTTCGCGAACCTCCTGCTGCTCGACATCACCCTGCCCGACCAGTCCGGTTTCTCGCTGATGGAGGAGCTGAAGGCCGCGGACATCACCGTGCCGGTCATCTTCCTCACCGGCAACGTCGACGAGCCCAACAAGGTCAAGGGACTCAACATGGGCGGCGACGACTACATCACTAAGCCGTTCAGCTACGCCGAGCTCGTGGCCCGCATCCATGCGGTGCTGCGCCGCACCGAGTCCAAGGGCGATCTCAACGTCACCAAGAACGTCCGCCTCAACGACGAGCCCTTCGAGTTCTGCGGCGCGCAGATCAGCCCGATCCGCCTCGAGATCACGTTTCCCAGCCACCCGGTCCGCAAGCTGGGCCGCAAGGAGCTCGGCATCCTCTCCTACCTCAACGAGCACCGCGGCGCGGTCATCACCCGCCAGGCCCTCATCCACTCGGTCTGGGGCGTGCACGCCGACATCAAGAGCCGCTCGCTCGACCAGTACATCGTCAAGGTGCGCGAGCTCTACGCGGAGCACGGCCTGACGCTCGACGCCTTCCGCACGGTCCACGGCATCGGCTACATCTTCGATCCGGACAACGTGGCCAAAGAGGGCCGCTGAGCCCACGCGTTCGGTCCATCTCTGCCGGCTCCGCCGGCGATTCCGCTCGTGCCGGAGCTTACGGCAGCAGCTGGCAGGCTTCCCAGACGCGCTCAAGCGCGGCGTTCAGGTGATCGCGGCGCTGCGGGCCGCCGAGGGGCTTGTTGGCCTCGATCCGGGCGATCCAGGTCGTGATCAGCTCGGTGTTGTAGGCCTGCATGACCATCTCGAGCGCCTTCTCTTTGCCGACCTTGTCGGCGATGGCCTTCATCAATTGTTTCTTGTCCATGGCGGGGCGGGTTGATCCTTTGTCGGGTTTTCCGGGATGATTTGCAAGGTCGGCGTTGGGTCACCGGCCGGAGGCTAAAACAGCTCGCGCTGCACGTAGCGGCCGCGCGCCTCGGCCAGCGCGGACCGCATCTCCATCTCCTCCAGCAGACGAAACAGCTCCCCGGCCCGCACCTCGGCGGGCTCCGCCGCCACGGTGGGCAGCGCCAGGTTGAGTGTCGTGAGCCGGCGGTTCAGCCGCAGGCGCTCGGCGTCAGTGCGCACGGGCTCCTGGAAACGGTCGGGCTTCAGCTCGCCCGCGTGGGCGATCACGCCCTCGAGGCTGCCGAATTCCGCCAGCCACTTCGCCGCGGTCTTCGGGCCGACCCCCGTGATGCCCGGGATGTTGTCCGACGTGTCGCCGACCAGCGCGAGGTAGTCGGCGATCTGGCTCGGTGGGACGCCGAACTTCTCCTTCACGCCGGCCGCATCCATTACGCGCCAGCCAAGCTTGGGATTCGCCGAGGGCGGCGGCAGCAGGATCTTGATGCGCTCGTCCACGATCTGCGCGAAATCCTTGTCGGCGCTGACAATCAGCACCTCGTGGCCCGCCCGCGCGAGCGCGACCGCCTGCGACGCGAGCAGGTCGTCCGACTCGACGCCGTCCTGCTCGATCCCCACGAGCCCCATCGCCCGCGTGAACGCCTTGATCGGGTCGATCTGCTTCTGCAGCGCCTCGGGCATCTCCGCGCGCTGCGCCTTGTACTCGGCGTGCAGCGCCAGGCGGTCCTGCGACCCGCCCAGGTCGAAGAACACGAGCGTGGCCAGGGGCTGCTCCTGGTCAGCGAGCCGCCAGAGCGACTTCACCCAGCCATGCAATGCGCCCGTCGGGAAACCGTCCGCGCGGGTGAGCTCCGGCACTGCGTAAAAGCAGCGGTAGGCCAGATTGAATCCGTCAACGAGCAGCCATTTCGCCATGCCGAAGCGAAGCCCAGCCCGCGCCGGTGGTCAAGGAGCCGGGTGATGCTTCAGGCCCCCGCCAGGATTCACCAGGCTCGCCGTGACGAAGATGAGCAGGTTCCGCTTCTGCATTGTCTCCCCCTTCGAGCGGAACAGCCGGCCAAGCAGCGGCAGGTCGCCAAGGATCGGGACCTTGTCGCGCACCTTCTTCACCTCCTCGCGGGTCAGCCCGCCCATCATCAGCGTCGCCCCGTCCCAGAGCGTCACGCGGGTCGCGATGTCGCGCACCGAAAAGATCGGCTGATAAAACCCCGACGGCACCGTCACGGTGGTGCTGCCGGAGATCGCGATGCTCGGCCCGCCGTACTCCACGAAACCGTCGAACTCTGTCACGCGCGGATTCAGGTCGAGGCTGATGCGGTAGTCGTCGTCCTCCACCGTGGGAGTGACCTTGAGCTCCACCCCGACATTGCGCGACGTGAACTCCTGCGGCGTGCCGGCGGTGATGGCCACGCCCGCCGATCCGCCGCCGCTCGCGCTGCCCGTGCCCACCTGGCTCTGCGTCTGGCCGAAGCTCTGCGGGTAGCGCATCTCCTGCGCCACGGTGATCGTCGCCGGATTGCCCGACAGCACCGTCACCTTCGGCGCGCTTAGCAAATCCGTGCCCTGCTTCTGCGAGAGCGCGCGCACGACGGCGTTGACGTCGAACTCCCCCACCACACCGTGCACCGCCGCCAGCGGCCCGGCCGCCGCGGCCAGCTCGGATGCGCCCGGGAGCTGTGGGGCGTTGTTGATGATCGGGACGTTCAGCGCGGGTGTGACCACGCTGCTGCCGTCAGCCGCGGTCGTCGTACCCTCGGGACGGACAATCCCGCCCTGCTGGCTGCCCGAGCGGCTGCTGAAGGCGTCGGCCAGCGAGCGGTTGCCCGTGGCGTAGGTGGCCTGGACCCGGGCGTTGAGCTGGGTGGCGCGGGTCGCGACGCCCCAGTCCGGGCCGAGCTCATCGAGCGCGCCTTCCTGCACCTCCATGAACTTCGCCTCGATGGCCACCTGCCGCACATCGTCGTACCGCGCGAGCAGCCGATGAATGCGCTCCAGGTTGCGCGCCGTCTGCGTGACGATCAGCGCCGCGCCGTCGTCCGCCAGGCTCGCACCCGGGGTGTCGTCAAAGTTAACCCCGGCCAGCTGCAGGAAACGCCGCATGGCCGCGGTCTCATTGCCGAGGGAGGCGGCCGGCACCTCCGGCCCGGCCGATGCGGTCGTGGTTGGCCCGGACTTGCCGGCCGGAATCACCGCCGGAACCGCCCCCTGCCCGGTCATGCGCAGCACCGTCGCCCGCGTCACCGGAAAGAACTCCGTTTCCAGCGCGGCCGAGTCGCCCTCGGGCCGCAGGATGACGGCGTCGTCCTTGATCTCATAATGGTAGCCCACCGCCTCCGTCACGAAGTCGAGTGCGCGCCGCAGCGTGACGTTGCGCAGCATGAGCGTCACCCGCGGCGCCTGGCTGCTTGGGTCGAGCAGGACCAGGTTGACCCCTTTCACGGAACTCTCCGTAGGGTCGAACTCCTCCGCGGCCGAGCTCAACGCGGCCACGACCTGTCCGATGGGCACGCGGGTGAAGCTGACGGTCGGCAGCACGATCCCGTCGAGCTTGACCGCCACTGGGGATGGCGCCGCCAGCGTGGCCGACTCACCTTCTCGGGCGCGCTGCGCGTCCGGCCGCTGCCAGCTGCGCCCCACCTCACGCAACAGTTCGTGGTGGGCCTGCTCACGTGCCTCTGGCGCCAAAGGAACCTCCCGGACGGCCGCGGATGCCGGCAACGACGGCAGGACCGCAGCCAACGACAGTAGGCCACGGACGAATTGAACCAATGGCGCAGCACCTTGATTTGGCAGGATTTTCATGGAAAGACTCACTCGTCGGCTCCATTCGCCGCCGGATCGCCAGCAGGACGGGGCACGAGCCGAATCAACGCCTCATCCTCCCCTATCCGACGTACCGACACGGCAGCCGGCTCAAATTCTATCTGCTCAATCCGGTAGTCACCCTCGGCGGCCGCGATCACATCGCCCGTCCGAACCTCGCGCGAAACCTTCTCTCCCGCCGGCTCGGTCTGCACCTGCGCCACAAGTTCATCCATGAGCGCATCCTCTCCGCCGACCAGTTCCTGCACGCGACCGGTGCTGTCCTTCACCATCGCCCGGGCCACCCACGACGGCATGGCATCCATCGCATCGCCGCCGGGCAGTGGTCGTCGCTCGACGGAAAACGCCACGAGCGTCAATCCGAGCACCGCGCACTCCGCCCCGGGACTCAGCAGCATTGTTTCCCCACTCCGGAGAATTTCAAACGACCCGAGCCAATGGCCCGCCTCGCCGAGGAATCCCCGCAACTGCAGCGGAAACCGCAGACGATGCACATCCAGGATTTCCAGGCTACAGAACTCCGGCTCCGGTGACGTCGCGGTGGCCGGTGACGCCGTCTCGGCGCGAAATTCACCCGACGCCCCATCCCACCAAATCTCGGGAGGAGTGAACAAATCATAGCTCCATTCGGGACCCCGCGCCTGGCTGGCAGGCTCACGCCAAATCCTCGGCTCAAATCCTTCGGGAGGCGCGTCTGTGACCACATTAGGCGCTTTCTGCATCTGATCACGGCCGTCCCTCATCCGGCGCACTCCGGGCTCAACCGACCGGAGTAAAAACCAGGTCAGTGAGATCGCGGCGGCGGCGGCCGCCACGAGCAGCGCGATTTTTTCAGGGGATGGAAGACGCATGGCTAGGCCGACAAAGCCGGCAGTTCGACGACCTCCACGACCACCGTGAACTGCGACGGGGCCCGCGCCACGACTGGCGCCGATGTCTCCGCCACCGTGACGCGCGGAGGCTCGACCGGGGCGACCTCGATCGAACGAACGAGCACGGGCAGCCCTGCCTCCACCATCCCGTTCAGCCATCCGCGCAACACCGCCGTGTCACCCAGGAACACGAGTCGAAATCCTCGCGAGGTCGTTTCCACGGACGGCCCCGCCCGTTTCCGCTCAAAGGTGAACAGATCCTTATCCACCCCTGCGGTCCGTGCCGCCATGGCGTGGGCTGCATGAGTCGTGGCCAGCGGTGGTCGCTCGCGCTGCACCGATCGCAGTTCGACCGGTCGCGCGGCAAAAAGCGTCTCCAGCAGCCGTCCGAGCATTCTCCGCTCCTGAAAAACCCAGCCCAACTCGTCCACCGCCGGCGCCTCCTGTCGGTAGGCGCCGAAGCCAAACGATTCGTCCGACCGCAGCCCCACTTTCATCCGCCGGGCCAGCTCGCGCATGCGCTCGGCAAACGCCGCCAAATCAAAGAAGGCCTCCGCGCGCTGGCTCGGCATGGAATCGTCTGTCGTCCAATCCTCCCCCTGCCAGGCCTCCTCGAGCTCCGCCAGCCGCTTCCGGCCCCGTTCCAGTTCCGTCGCGATCAGTACTCCATTTTCGGGCGTGGGCGACGGCTCTACCGCAGTCAATGCCCGCCACTCGCGAGCGGCGCGATCCAGCCGCCGCCGCTCCGTTCTTGCCGCCGCCACGTCCGCGACCAAGCCCACAACTTCGCCGATCACGATCAGGCCGCAGGCCACGCAGACGGCCAGAAACAGGGGATGACGCCTCCAAGGGTGCATCAGGTCAGTTTCAGAGCGCATGGTCTGGTTTCACCAAGAGGGTGACTTCGAAGCGCAGCCGGCCGGGCCGGGAGGTATCGTACCGTTCGGCCTTCACCGCCGCCACGAACGGCGAGGCCTGAAAGCTCGCGAGCAGGCGCCGCGCGCGTTCACCCGCCTCGGGGCTCGCGACCGTCGTCGGATGCTGCGCGTCCAGCAGCCATCCTCCCAGTTCCAGCTCCCGGCCCTGCCCAGGTGTCACCGGTGACCTGGGCACCACCTGCATCCGATCCAGCCAGGCATCGCCGATATCCGCGAGCCGGTCCTGCAGGTCAGCCAGGAACTGCTGTTCCGACACTCCTTCATAGTGGGTCTGCATCAGTTGCCGCATTTGCACCACCCACTCGGGGCGCAAGTTGCTCACAGCGATGGTCTGTGACTCCAGCTTCATCAAAGCGCTCCCAGCTCCAAATACGGAACTCGGCCAGCATCCAGCCTTTCGACAGCCTCCGCGCCATCCTCCCAGGCAACCACGTAGAGCCGGCTGGGCAACGCAACATGGGGTCGAGCCAGTAATTCGGGCAGCAAAGGGTCGCGCTCATGAAGCCCCGCTAGAAAGAACGAATACTCGGCCGCCTTTTCGCAGATGATTGCCTCCAGCAGGGTCTTGAAGACGATGCGATCGTTACCCCGGATACATGCCAACGAGAGGATGAAGTAGTCCATGGATG
>Ga0118677_10015507_pt1 | contig 10580 bp, 11 predicted proteins | sample AliMusrvi5mmetaG_FD_86154 | JGI IMG/M metagenome (GOLD analysis project Ga0118677, IMG submission 86154)
TCGGAATCCAGCTTCCGCTCGACTGCGGCCCGCGCCGCGGTTTCCCAGGCGGTCACGAGGGCCGCCCGAGCCTCGCCCGCGTTGGCCGGCCGATCGTCGCGCTTCTTCGCCATCAGGCTCGCCACGATGGCCGCGACGCCCGGCGTGATCTCGGGCACCTTCTCGACCAGGGGCACCGGCGGCTGCGTCAGGTGCGCGGTGGCGACCTCCAGCACAGAATCCCCCGAGAAGGGCAGTTCGCCGGACGCCATCTGGTACATCAGCACGCCCAGCGAGTACAGGTCCGAGCGGCCGTCCAGCTCCTCGCCGCGGATCTGCTCCGGCGACATGTATTCGGGCGTGCCGAACACCATGCCGGTGGCCGTCTTGAAGGACGAGTTCTCGCCGCCCGTGTAGTCACGGATCTTGGCGATGCCGAAGTCCAGTACCTTGACGAAATCCGGGTTCGAGCGCAGCGGCTCGATCATGATGTTCTCGGGCTTCAAGTCGCGGTGGATCACGCCCGCGGCGTGCGCCTCGTCCAGCGCATCCAGGATCTGCGAGGCGATCCGGACCATGCGATCCTCGGGCAGGCGCCCTTCCTCGAACAGGACCCGGCACAGATCCTTTCCCGGCAGGAACTCCATCGCGATGTACGACAGGCCATCCTCGGTCTGGCCGAAGTCCAGCATCACGATCGCGTTGGGATGGTTCAGGCGCGACGCCGCCTTCGCTTCGCGGTGGAAGCGCTTGACCTGGCTTTCTTCCGTAAGGAGATGCCGGTGCAGCACCTTCAGCGCGATCTGCTTGGCCAGGGCCTGGTGCTCCGCCCGGTAGATGCTGCCCATGGCACCCGTGCCGATCCGCTCCAGCACCATGTATTTGTTGTCGATCAACTTGCCTACGAGGGGATCCTGCGGCTTCTTGACCAGAGCGGCCAGCTTGCCGCCGCAGAACGGGCAGAAGCGGCTTCCGTCCGGCGCGGCATTCGAGCAGGAGGGGCAGGCGGCCAACGAAGCGACTCCGCGTCGGGCTTTACGATTCTAGAGTGCGATGGTACGATCCGCAAGGTCCGGAAGGTACAGACCCAACGGCATCGCGACCTGACCCGGAGGGGGGCAATGATCCGCTGCGTGCATTGCGGAACCGACAACGAGGAAATCTTCACCTACTGCCTGAACTGCGGAAAACCTCTCGAGCAGTCGATGAAGGGCTTCAAGCCGCGCCATGCGTCCACGGCTCGCAAGGGGACGTGCAGCCTCGTGACCATCCGTACGGACGGGGGCACGGGGCCGGAAATCCCGCTGATCGAAGGCCTGAACCACGCGGGGCGTTCGGGACCTGAAGTGGTCATCGCGGATGATCCGCGCGTGGCCGACCAGCACGCGACCATCGACGTCGGTCGGGACGTGGTGTTCCTGGAGGACCTGGGCACGCGGCACGGCACCTTCGTGCGTGTCACGGGCCAGCGGAACGTCGCCGACGGCGACCAGATCCGCATCGGGCACGCCCTGTTCGCCATCCAACTGGCGATTCCCCGCCCCCAGCCCTCCACGGATGGGGCGGCGTGGCTGGGATCGGCCGGCACGACGGGCGACTGGTTCGGCCGGCTGCTGCGGCTGGGGCCCGGCGACGCCGTCATCGAGGCCCACCTGCTCCGCTCGCCGGAAACGACCCTGGGCCGCACCAGCGGCGACATCCTGCTGCCCGACGACCCCTTCGTTTCATCGCGGCACGCGTCGTTCGCCGCCTCGGGCGCCGGGTGCATGCTGAAGGACCTCGGCAGCACCAACGGCTGCTTCCTGCGGATCCGCGGGCGTGTGGCCCTCGAAGATGGCGACTTCGTCCTGCTGGGTCACCACCTGTTCCAGTTCAAGCGCCCGGTCGCAACCTGATCGCAATCCCCGAATGATTCGCAACCCCACGTGCACGTGTACGTTTGCGTCCCCGAGCCCGGATCCTCGTGCGGGCCTCACGCCCGCGCAAGGAGACCGCGACGGAACAAATAGTCCTCGATGCCCAGGTTGACGAGGTCGGGTTGCTCCAGGGGCGCCGAGTGCGTCGCCCCTCGGATCCCCAGCAACTCGCTGTCCGAAAGGGCCTCGTACATCTGCTCGGCGAGGAAGTAGGGGGCGAACCTGTCGCGGTAGGCTCCGACGACCAGGCTGGGGACCTTGATGTCCGCCAGGAACGGACGGGTGTCATGCTCGGCCGCGTTGGTCAGCATGATCAGGCCGGCTTCAAGGTCCATCGCCGCCAGGTGCGCCAGGTAGGGTCGCATGTCGGGCCACTGCACCAGCCGGGCGTCGAATTCGCTGCTGGACACCAGGTAGGCCAGGTGCGTCGGGACCAGGGAATGCCATAGCCGCGCCATGTGCCCCTTGTGGCGCGTCACCGTCGCGTAGATCAGCGGCAGGAACGTCCTGGCCCACGTGTTGCCGTGGAAGGTGTCCGGCAGCCGCCCCGGCGATCCGCACATCAGCACCTGGGCCAGCATGCGCTCCGGCGCCCGATGGGCGGCGTCCAGCACCACCTCGACACCCATGCTGTACCCCAGATGCACGGCCCGCTGGATGCCCAGGGCGTCGCAGACCTCGAACAGGTCCTCGACGCAATCCTCCACGGTCAGCCGGCCCGGGTCGTCGGGGATTTCGGACTGGCCGTGGCAGCGGTAGTTCCAGCGGACGACCCGCATGAACTTGAGGAAGTGCGGCACCAGGAAGGCGAAGAACGAGCCGTTGCAGCCCATCCCGTCCGTCAGGACCAGCGGGGGCGCCGCCGGATCGCCGAAGGACTCGGCGTACAGCACGGTGCCGTCCCGGGTGCGGATGGAATGACGCTGGTCCGGGATCGGGGGATGAACGACCGAAAACGGCAGGCCTGGTCCGGGCCGTCCCATCGTCGCCCCTTTCAGTCGACCTTCGATTCGCCTTCGTCGCCCAGGTCCAGCAGGCCGGCCTTCGCCGTGGCGCGGGCCGCGGGAGCAGCCGCAGCCACCTTGGCCCGGGTCGCCGACACCGGTTCGCGTCCGCCCCGCGTCGCGGTTGCCGAAGTCCGCCGTGCCCCGGTCCCCGCCAGGGCCGCCACGGGCCGCGCGGTCACGGTGCGCGCCGCTGCGGGTGCCTGCACCGATTCCGGCCGGGAGCCGTCCATCACGATGCGACCCTTCACGGCACCGCCTTCCAGAAGCACCATTCGCGGGGCGTAGACGCAGCCCAGCACGCGGCCGGTTTCGGTGATTTCCACGCGCTCGGTGCCGATCACGTCGCCGGAGGCCCAGCCCGCCACGATGACCGTGGGCGCTTCAACACGCGGGCCCACCCGGCCGCCGTCCTCGACGATCACCGCCGTCGTGGACGATACCGTCCCGTCGATGCGGCCGAATACCACCACGTCCTCGTCCGCGCGGACGTCGCCCGTGACGACGGTCTCCGGGCCGATCTCGGTACGGGTCCCCTGGTCGTCCGCCATCGGTCAGCCCTCCCCGACGTCCATGTCCACGCGACCGCGAAACACCGCCCCGTCAGAAATCAGGATCCGGGGGGTGCGCACGTCGCCGATCATCCTGGCGCCCGGCAGGATTTCGACCTTCTTCAGGCCGATCACGTGACCCTGCACGGTCCCGCCGATGGCCACTTCCGGCCCGGCAACCTCGGCTTCCAGGCGGCCCTCGCGCTCGATCCGGATCGGTGCGTCCATCGTCACCGTGCCCCGGATCTCGCCTTCGACCACCAGCACGTCACGACCCGTCACCGAACCCTCGATCCGTGTCCGCGACCCGATCGTCGTTTCAGCCATGACGAGCCTCGCCCGGGGCCGGTTCCGCCCCGACGTCCATGTCCAGCGTACCCGTGAACAGCGCGCCATCCTCGATCACCACGCGCGGCGAGGTGATCGTACCCGTGGCGTCGCATCCAGGCATCAGGTGCGCCAGTTCGTCGGTCATGGCGATGCCATCGAAATGGCCCTCGACCGTCAGCACCGCGACGTGCGCCTCGCCCTTGACCGTGCCGCCCTCGCCGATCACCAGTTCCGCGTCCAGCCGGACGTGGCCTTCGACCACACCCTCGACGCGCAGGTCCTGCCGACCTTCGATTTCGCCGCGGATGGTGATTGCCTTGCCGATGACGGCGGTGCCGTCGTTCGCCATTGGAGCCTCCCGATCGACCGCGGGGACGCTAGCCCATCCGGGCCTCCATGTCAAGGCGCACCGGGGTCCGCCGGACCGCTCCGGGAGCGGGCCGGGCGTCTCTTCTGCCCGGTCCGGGCGCGTCCCTTCACAGGTTCAGGCGGGTGTTGTTGAGAGGTGTCGAGCAAAGCGGCCGGAAGCGTCATTCCGGGGAAATTGGGACGGCCGGGTGCTCGGCCATCACGACGTCCACGGCGGCGCCATCCAGCGTTTCCTGCTCCAGCAAGGCCGCAGCCAGCGCCCTCAGCGCGGCCTCCCGTTCGGTCAGGATCTGCGTCGCCTTGTCCTGGGATTCCAGGATGATGCGCTTGATTTCCCGGTCCACGCGCTGCGATGTGGCTTCGCTGATCTCGTTGTGGGACGTCAGGTCCTTGCCCAGGAACACCAGTTCCGACGACTGGCTCATGTGGATCGGCCCCAGGTTCGACATGCCGAACTGCGCGACCATGCGACGGGCCTGCTCGGTGGCCATCTTGATGTCCTGGCCCGCGCCGCTGCTGACCTCGCCGAACGCCAGCATCTCTGCCGCACGCCCGCCCATCAGGATCGCCAACTGGTTGAGCAGGTAAGACTTGGACGCCGTGTAGCGGTCCTCGCTGGGCAGCTGCTGGGTCATGCCCAGGGACAGCCCGCGCGGGATGATCGTCACCTTGTGCAACGGGTCCGCGCCCGGCACCGACCGCGCGATGATGGCATGCCCCGCCTCGTGGAACGCCGTCAGCTCGCGCTCGTGGTCGTTCATCACGATGCTGCGCCGCGCGGTGCCCATCAGGACCTTGTCCTTGGCCTCCTCGAAGTCGGCCATTCGAACGTCGTTCTGGTCCTTCCGCGCCGCGGCCAGCGCCGCCTCGTTGACGATGTTTTCCAGGTCCGCTCCAACGAAACCGGGGGTCCCGCGCGCCAGCACGTCCAGGTGGACGTCTCCCGCCAGAGGTACGTTGCGGGTGTGGACCCTCAGGATTTCCTCGCGGCCCTTCACGTCCGGGCTGGGCACCACGATGCGCCGGTCGAACCGCCCCGGGCGCAACAGCGCCGGGTCCAGCACGTCGGGCCGGTTCGTCGCGGCCATGATGATCACGCCCGTATTGGCCTCGAAGCCGTCCATTTCGACCAGCAACTGGTTCAGCGTCTGCTCGCGCTCGTCGTGGCCGCCGCCGAGGCCCGCGCCACGCTGCCGCCCGACCGCGTCGATCTCGTCGATGAAGATGATGCACGGCGCGCGCTTCTTGCCCGTTTCGAACAGGTCGCGAACCCGGGACGCGCCCACGCCCACGAACATTTCCACGAAGTCCGAACCGCTGATCGACAGGAACGGCACGCCCGCCTCGCCCGCGACCCCGCGCGCCAGCAACGTCTTCCCCGTCCCCGGCGCTCCCATCAGCAGCACGCCCTTCGGGATCCGCCCGCCCAAGCGGGTGAACTTCTTGGGGTCCTTCAGGAATTCGATGATTTCATGAAGCTCGGCCTTCGCTTCCTCGATGCCGGCGATGTCCGCGAAGGTGACCTTGCGCGAATCCTCGGTCAGCGTCCGGTGCTTGCTCTTGCCGAAGCTGAACAGGCGACCACCGCCCGACTGGGCCTGCCGCATGAACATCAGGAACAGGAACACGAAGAACAGCATCGGCAGCCACGTCGTCAGGATCGTGACCCACAGGCCCGCGTCCTCGCTTTCGTAGCGCACGGCGATGCCCCGCGCGATCATTTCCTTCTGGAATTCCTTCAGGTCGCCCACGGTGCGGAAGGCCTGCCCATCGACGAACTCGCCGTCCAGGTGGTCGCCCTTGACCGTGACCTTCGACACTCCCGACGGGGGCTTCGGCCCGTTGGGTTCCGCAGGCTCGGGCAACGCCTTGATGATGAAGGCGGAAAACTCGATGTCCGTCGGGGACGGCCGATCGAAATGCTCCTTCATGATGAAGGCGAACAGCCCGATCAGCACCAACCAGACCAGGATGGTCTTGACGCTCTGCTTCACACACATTCCTCGTGCCGGGACCCTTCAGCCCGGGGGGATTCGCCGGGGCATGATAATCACCGGATCCGTGATTGGCAACGCCGTACGCCTGCGGGCCGCGCTTCTTGACACGTTGCGTCCGCATTCCCAACGTTGGAAGGTCCCTGCATCACCGGAGGAACCCGTGCAGCACCCCGCCTACGGATTGACCCGCGAGCTTCCCGGCGCGACCTGGGAGGACGCCGTGGAACGCACCATCGCCGCGCTCAAGACGGAGGGATTCGGCATCCTCACTCGCATCGACGTCCATGACGTCATGAAGGCGAAGCTGGACGCCGACTTCGGTAGGAAGTACGTGATCCTGGGCGCCTGCAACCCGCCGCTGGCCTGGCAGGCCCTGCAGGGCGAACCCTGGTCCGGCCTCCTGCTGCCCTGCAACGTCGTCGTGACCGAAACCGGGGACGGCGCCGCGGTCAGCATCGCCTCCCCGAAGGCCATGTTCGGCGTGGTCGACAATCCGGGCGTCGCACCGCTGGCCGCCGAGGCCGAGCAGCGCCTGCTCCGGGTGCTGGAAAGGGTGTAGCGCTCTCGTACCCGTACCCGAGCCCGTACCCGTACCCGCTCATGCTGGCCCCTTCGGGTACGGGCTCGGGTACGGGTACGAAGAGAGCGACTGCACCTACGGCTCGGCGCCTCCCATCCCCTCGTGGAACACGACGTCGGACGGCGGCATCCTGCGCCCGCGAGGCGGCACCGGCGCGTCCAGGGCCGGCAGGCCCAGCGCCACCAGCAGCACCGGGAAGTAGCGGTCGGGAATGGCGAACGCGCGCCTCAGCGCCTTGTCGTCGAACCGCCCGATCGGCGTGGTCCCGATGCCCCGCTCGGTCGCCAGCAGCATCAGCGCCATCGCCGCGAAGGCCGGATCCCGGACCGCCATCGCGAACCGCGCCACGTCGTTGCCCTCGAAGGACCGGTGGATCGCCTCCACCATGCGAGCCGCCTCCATTTCGTCCAGGGCGCCCGCCTTGACGGCCTCGGCGGCCTCCGCTTCCGCCCGGCGGTCCGCGAACGCATCGCCGCACACGATCACCACGGCCGACGCCGTGCGCACCTTCTCCTGCTTGAAGGCGCAGTCGTACAGGATTTCCTTGCGCTCGCGGTCCCGCACCACCACGAAGCGCCAGGGCTGCAGGTTGAAGTCCGACGGCGCCAGGCACGCGTCGCCGATCATCTCCTCGATCATTTCCCGCGTCAGCAGCAGCCCGTCGGATTCGAACCGCTGGACCGACCGGCGACGTTTCAGGACCTGCAGCACCGTCATGTTCCAAGCCCTCGCGTCCAGCGCGCTCCGGCGCGCCCGACGCTACAGAAGATTCGCGGCCATCTCGGCCAGTTCCGACCGCTCGCCCTTCGTCAGGGTCACGGTGGCGGCCAGCCGCGTCTGCTTGAACCGCTCGCTGACGTAGATCAGGCCGTTGTTCACGGAATCGACGTACGGGTTGTCGATCTGGTAGGGGTCGCCCGTCAGCACGATCTTGGTCCCGTCCCCCACGCGCGTGATGATCGTCTTCACCTCGTGCGGCGTCAGGTTCTGGGCCTCGTCCACGATCATGAACTGGTTCGGGATCGACCGGCCGCGGATGTACGTCAGCGGCTCGACCTCCATCAACCCCATGTCCAGCAGTTCCCGGTACGACCTGCCGCCGCGCCGGTCCGGCCGCGACAGGCCCATCAGGAATTCCACGTTGTCGTGGATGGGCTGCATCCACGGGTTCAGCTTTTCTTCCACGTCGCCCGGCAGGTACCCGATGTCGCGCCCCAGCGGGAAGATCGGCCGGGACACCAGCAGGCGCGTGAACGTCTGCTCTTCCGCGACCTTCTGCAGGCCCGCGGCGATGGCCAGCAGCGTCTTGCCCGTGCCCGCCTTGCCGATCAGCGTGACCAGCTTGATTTCGTCCCGCAGCAGCGCGTCCAGCGCGAAGTGCTGCTCCTTGTTCCGCGGGCGGATGCCCCACACCGGGTCCTTCAGTTCCACGATCCGCTGCAGCATCCCTTCCTTGGCCGCCACGCGGGTCAAGCAGGACTGCGAAGGGTTCAGCGGGTTCCGCGCCACCAGGTACTGGTTTTCCGCGAATGTCACGCCTTCCGGGACCGGCACGCTTTCGTTCTTGAACAGCCGCGCGATCGACTCGCCGTCCACGCCGACGTCGCCCGTGCCCGTGTACAGTTCGCTGATATCGCGGTTTTCCTTGCTGTAGTCCTCGGCGTGCAGCCCCATCGCCACCGCCCGGATGCGCAGGTTCGTGTCCTTGGTGACGAACACGACCGGCAGTTCCGGTTCGGCCTTGCGCAGTTCCAGCGCGGTCCCGACGATCAGGCGATCCATCAGGTGCGACAGGCTGATGTCCCGGTGATACGGGGACATGTCCTTCAGGTGGTCCGCCGACGCGAACAGCACGCGCAGCTTGCCGCCGTCCGGGATTTCCACGCCCGTCCGCAGGTCGCCGCGCTCGCGGAAGCGGTCCAGCATCCGCGATGCCTGCCGCGCGTTCTGGCCCAGTTCCGACAGTTCCTTCTTGAAATGGTCGATTTCCTCGATGACGTAGATCGGCACGCAGACGTTGTTGTCCGCGAACGACGTCATCGCGTTCGGGTCGTGGAGCAGCACGTTGGTGTCGAGGACGAAGTTCTTTTTCATCCGTCGTTTCCCCGGCGGCCCCTGGTCGGCCGCCTCGCCACCTATTTCCCGCAGCCGTAGTGGATCCGGAACGAGGCCTGGACGTCCTTGGTCCCCCGGACGACCCGCTCCCGCGACCACCCGACCCGCACCTCGAAATCGTGCTGCCCGGGCACGAACCGCACCGCGGCCTTCCTGCCGGGGGTCACGCCGGTCACGGGCAGCCCGTCCACCCACAGCGTCAAGGCCCGTCGTGCCGCCGGATCGGGGCACTGGTCGGTGGTGTTTTCGAAGGCCACCGGGATCCCGTCGCCCGAGCCCGCCAGATCGGGGGATGTGCACCCGAAGGCCAGCGTCTGCCCGGCCTTGGGGTGGGACACGGAAGACGTCATCACGCGGCGACCGCCCGACAACACGTCCACCACGGCGCCGTCCGCGGGGACCGACACCCGGGCCTGGCCACGGTCGGCGACCACGCCGACGGACCGGCGATCCACCAGGAACTCGACGGTCTTCGGGTCGCCGCAGTCGCCGGTCGTGTTCACCAGGCGGATGGGTACCGGCGGGGAGGCCGCGGCCGGCCCTGCATCGGCGGTGGCAACCGGCTTCGGCAGCCCGGCGCAGCCGACCGTCAGCACCCAGTCCGGCGCCGTCAGCAGCGTGTTCGTTTCCTCCAGCAGCGAGCCGTCGGCGCGAATCACGGCGACGCTGTAAATCCCGCGCGGCAGCCCCACGACCACCGGGGCGTCCGTGGGCACCTCGATCCGGGGGGACATCTCGTTGCCCATGAACTGGACGCCCAGCGGCTCCATCGCCCCGCAGAGCCCGGATTGGTTGCTGACCCGCCCGTTCAGCAGGCCCGACTGCGCGAAGGCTGCGGGTGCGACCGCCAGGGCCGCGACCACGGACGCGAGGAGGGGAAGGCGTTCATTCACGAACCGAAGCATATCGGGCGCCGACCTGAACCTCAAGCGACTTCTGACGGCGACTCCCCTCTCAACGTCAATCCACCAGCAGGAATGCGAACCGGCTCATCGCCTGGTCGCGGCCCGTCAGCACCTCGATCGCGAACCCGGCGCCGCGAACCGTCGAGAACACGTCCACGCCCAGCGCCTCGGGGGACGGGCGGGCCATCGCCGGGTTCTTGCAGGCCTCGCGGGTGCCCGGGCAGTCGTTGCACAGCCGGCATTCGTCCATGAACAGCAGCAGGGCCTTCGGATGGCCTGCCAGGAAGGCGCCGCGCTCCGCCGCCAGCAGTCCCAGGTTCGTCTTCCGGCTCCATTCCCCCCGGTCCTCGGGGTGTTCGAACCGGATCCGGAAGTGCATCACCAGGATGTGCCGGTATTCCCGGAACAGTTCCCGGCACTCGCCGACCGGGGGGACCGCGGGGGGACAACCGCCCTTCCTGCCGTACGAATCGCATCCGAACATGCACTTGAAGCGGACCCACTGGCGGACCTCGACGTCGGCCCCGGATATCCAGCGGAAGTCCTCGCACCCCTGGGCAAGGACGATGGTCTCGATGGCCTCCCGGTCGATCATGGTCGGGCCTCCAACGCGAACGGGTGTCCGCCGAACCTTCGCACGACCGTCGCCGACGTTGCAAGCGGTCGCAGGAGGACCCGACGCACCGCCCGTCCCCTCGCGCGATGCCGGTCTCCCAACCTGCCGCAATCGGGCACTTCTTCCCTCCCCGAAACCCGTTGCGTCAAGTAGGAAAGTATCTGAAGCAGGATTCGTTGCCTCACGGAGAAATGTATCTGGGGCTCCGGAGCGAAGCG
>Ga0118677_10015508_pt1 | contig 10580 bp, 6 predicted proteins | sample AliMusrvi5mmetaG_FD_86154 | JGI IMG/M metagenome (GOLD analysis project Ga0118677, IMG submission 86154)
ATGACATTCTTCGATTCCTGGCAGACCCACTTGGATTTGTGGTTGAGGGGGAGTTATGAATACTAACGAAAAACTACTTGTTGTAGCCATAGAAAAAGAGGCTGCTGACGTAGTGCATCCAGCTGAAAGATTGGATGAAATTCTCCAATACAAATGCAATGAAGATGGGGCTGTTCGAGTTTCAAAGGCCAACATGATGATGGCATTAAGTAGGCCATCTGACTGTGGAATGAAGATTCGATATGATGAATTTAGCGGGGATATTATTGTGTCCAAGCCCAATTCAGAAGAGTGGTCCCTGCTGGATGACAATACACCGTTTGACATCGCGCTTAAATTGGAATCCCCAGCGATTGGATTTGCCGACATCCCCACTTCGAAATTGAGTCAGGCTATTGGCTCATTTGCGAATCGAAATCGAATGGATACGCTGCTAGATTGGATTAATACCCTGGAATGGGATGGTGTACCACGGGTTGAAATGTTTTTATCGAGCTACCTATCTTGCGCAAATTCGCCTTATGCTCGTGCAGTTTCGAGATATATATGGACAGGATTAGCTGGGCGTATTCTAGAGGGGGGGATAAAGTTAGACATGGTTCCAGTTCTAGTTGGGAGCCAAGGCGCTGGTAAATCTCAAATCGTTAAAAGCATTGCGCCGAACCCAAATTACTACACCGAGATCCCACTAAAGGTAAGGGATGAAGATCTTTCCAGGCTTATGCGCGGGAAGGTAATTGGAGAGCTACCCGAGCTGTCTGGTATGCGTGATCGCGACGTTGAGTCAATCAAAGCTTTCATCACTCGAACTCATGAACGCTGGATCCCAAAATATCGTGAATATGAGACAACCTATGCGAGGCGACTTCTCCTAATTGGTACAACGAATGAGGATGAGATTTTGAATGACGCCACCGGAGCACGGCGATGGTTACCAATTCAAGTTGGACAATGCTATCCAAAGCAGCTTGTTATTGACCGCAATCAATTATGGGCTGAGGCTTCTGTATTGTTCTTGCAGACTGGGATCGATTGGCAAGAGGCGGAAAGGTTGGCGCCAGTTCAGCATGAGAAATTCCGTGATACCGATGTTTGGGAAGAACCAGTTGAGGCATGGCTAAAAAATTGTAATCGCAGGATCACCATATTTGAGGCACTTGAGAATGGCGCGAAAATCACAACTGATAAGAAATCCAAAGCTCTTCAGAACCGCATGGGGAAAGTCTTAGTGAGTCTTGGCTGTATTAAGCGATCAGAAGGCAATAAACGTGGCTGGGATGTACCGCAAAATCTGATTGGGATTGATGGAGACGATACCGAACTCATAGGGTTACCGTTTTAAGTGTTGCAGTGTTAAATGAGTAAATCGGGACGCCGGTTTATTTTTTTGACTAAATTTATACTAGGCACCACGTATGTGCTACCCATGGAAGGCGATGTAGTCAACATAAAAGCCCCCATAGCAAAAGGAATGCAACCACCTTTACTACCTTTACTACCCTTTATCTAAAAAGTTATTAGCAAGAAGAAGTGCAATAAAAGCCAAAGCCGAGTAATGAAGATTCTTTAGTCAAAATAAACTTCTCAGTCATTTTTTGACATAGGTGGTATTAATAAGATTTTCTATACCCAATAATGGTTACAGGTCTACTACAGGGGTGGTAGTCAGCTGGTATAAGGCTCGTTTTTCTTTGCTATGGGGCCTTTGATTTGCCGCGCATTAGGCGCTATCGCGGCGACCTTTGATAACGAAGTGAAGCAACGATCTTATCGCCGTGGTTAACAATCAAAGGCCTGCTGCCACTTCTCTAAAGCTATTTAGAGCGGCTTCAATATTTTGAACAATCTCTTCAGCCAAAACTTCTGGTTCAGGCAAATTGTCCAAATCAGCCAAACTCTTATCCTTTAGCCAAAAAATATCTAAACTGGTCTTATCACGAGCCAAGATCTGTTCATAGCCATACTTACGCCAACGACCCTCAGGATTTTTTGTCTCATTCCATAACTCCTTGCGCTTGTGGCGATTAAGCGGGTTATAGCACTCAACAAACTCCTTTAAATCCTCATACCGAAGCGGCTTCTTTTTCTGAGTATGGTGGATATTCGTTCGATAATCGTAAAACCAAACTTCCTTAGTCCAGGGCTCCTTACTGGCCGCATGATTATCGAAAAATAAAACGTTTGCTTTTACGCCGTTAGCATAGAAAATGCCCGTTGGAAGACGCAAAATAGTATGCAAGTCGGTATTCTCTAAAAGCTTCTTGCGAACCGTCTCACCAGCACCACCCTCAAACAAAACATTGTCAGGGACAACGATTGCAGCTTGCCCAGTAGTTTTAAGCATAGTGCGGATATGTTGCACGAAGTTCAGCTGCTTATTGGATGTTGTGGCCCAAAAATCTTGGCGGTTATAAGTTAATTCGTCTTTTTCCTGCTCGCCCTCATCATTCGTAAAGCTCATGGAGCTTTTCTTGCCGAATGGTGGGTTTGCCAGCACGTAATCAAATCGCTTGCCGCTATCAGAAACTAATGCATCATTAGGTGAAATCATACTTTCGCCATCTATTTCACCAATGTTATGCAAGAACATATTCATTAGGGCCAATCGGCGCGTTCCAGCAACTATCTCATTTCCAAAAAAGGTTTCATGCTTTAGAAATGCCTTTTGCGACTGATTCATTTGATGGGCGCTAACTAGAAAGTCATAGGCCGCCAAGAAAAACCCGCCCGTGCCCGCTGCTGGATCGGCAATGGTCTTGCTTGGCTCTGGCCTGACACACTCAACCATTGCCTTAATAAGGGCCCTAGGCGTGAAGTATTGCCCTGCCCCTGATTTTGTATCCTCTGCATTGCGCTCTAGCAGGCCCTCGTATATATCACCTTTTACGTCCGCCCCCATTGTTACCCACTTAGTCTCATTGACTAACTCAATAAGACGAGATAGTTTGGCTGGGTCCTGAATCTTATTTTGAGATTTAGTAAAAATCGTGCCCAGCATTCCAGGCTTATTAGCAAGTTCGCGTAATAGAGTTACATAGTGAACTTCTAGTTCAGCACCCCGCTTTGATTTCAAGCTATTCCAGTCATATGCCTTAGGAATACCAACTTTACGGTTATAGGGTGGTTGACTATACTCATCAGCCATCTTTAGAAAGATTAAATATGTGAGCTGCTCTAGATAGTCGCCATAGCTAACACCGTCATCTTTAAGTACGGTACAGAAACTCCAGACCTTGGTAACAATTGATGCGGTAGCATTCATGCGACTTTATTCTTTTTAGGGGGTTTTGAATTGGCAACTTCGGCCTTGATGCGTGCAAGCAATTTCGATGCAGGTTCATCATTAGGATCTTGAGAAACTAATTTTCCAGAAAAGGCTTTTTGAAGGATGGATTGCCGAAGGGCGAAGGAATGATGAAGGGAGGAGTCAATTACATCCATAAGTTGATCAACCTCTGATAATTTTAATTCTAACTCGAGATTAATCTGAATTTGCTCCTCTTTTGAGCAAAGTGGGACTGGAATATTTCTTATGTCATCTCCAGATATACCTGACTGTCCCGCAGTAGTACGAATCTTAGTTTCAATAAAAGCTCTAGAACACCCAGAGCTCAGAGCCCTCTCTAAATATGAGGTCGAAATTTCATTTGAAGAGACCCTTGTTTGCACTAACTTATCTGGGAAAAGGCGCTTTTCATCTGAACGATATTCTGCGCAAACACCTACATAATGACGCGACCCGTTATATCTTGTGAACACGAGATCACCACGCTCGAGATAATAAGAGTCAAAGTCACCATTTGAATTGTCTAAGTATCTAATGTCTGCCATGTCAAAATATAGAGGACGCACTGCACTTATTCTAAAAATCGGTACACCAGTATCACCATCAGGTTTTGCCGAAATGCCATTTCTAACAAATGAGCATAGATTGCCATATTGAACCCAACCCCACCCTTCAGGTAAATTCGGCAATTTTTTCAATTCTTCAGTAGCAATCGGATCTAGTAGTTTTGGCGTCCTGGGTTTTCCACATTTTTTACCCCTAGCTTCCCAGTCAATGATTTGCTGCCGATGGATTTTTTGCCGTTCAAGCTGAATACGCGCCAGCATTACCTCTGCGGTTTCGAATATCTTTATATTTTTTTCACGCCATTCAGCGGTTAATTTACCCTCAAAAGCATGCTTTAGTAAGGCTTGGCGATAAACCTTAAGCTGCCCTTGTGAGAGCTCAAGGCTTTCAATCCCACCCTCAAGCTCAGAAAATAACTCTTCAATTTTTTGGACAATTCGATGCTGCTCAGCTAACGGCGGAATTGGGAAGTCATAGTTCCAAAGTAAATCAGGATCTACGTGGGGTGTCCCACTTCCTTTGGCTCTTGTATTTATTTGCTGATATTTCGACTGCAGAAAATAGTATGCATAGTCATTAACCATCAGGGGAAAGTTAACGCGAACCAAGGTGCTTCCAAGAGCACCATTCACCCCTTTACCAACCAAACCAGAGCGAGACCCGTCCCATACCATTAAAAAGTCAGACTCGTAACATGGATGGCAGCCTACGCCATCCGTCCAGGTACGAACAATCTTCTCTTCAAAAGCCTGAATATCTACATATGGAATTGGGTACGAAGAAGACGCTGTTTTGGCTTCATTTTTAGGCTTTTTTCCTTTTTGACTCTGTACAAAGTCACCAAGCTTTACTAGCTCCCATGAAGATGGAACTTTAGTCTTTATCCCAGACATTCTTAAGCAACCAACACTTTATTCAATTCATCAATCAGGGGATCCATCTTTTCACCAAACAATTGATACATTTTTCCTAATCCGCCTTGCCCATCAAAGGGTGACATTTCCAAGTCATTACGCTCTATATGGAAAGAGTTTGCCACATGATCTCGGATCATCCTTAACCATTGCATTTGCTCCTCATTAAACTTCTCTCCACCACCAGAGTGATGTTTCATTACCCAGTTTTGAAAGTTCCGGCGTACTGTTTCATCAAATGGCGAGATCTTGCCATCTATTTCACATACCCTACGAATTAAAGCCACTAACGCAGTAAGTTCATTTGCTGGCTGAGAGCCTTTGTACTCATCTAATTGCCGATAGGCATGCCAAACCCTTAGTGGAGCCAGCTTAGGCTTATCCAGCTTCAACTTATCCAGCACCTGACGAATTAAATCAAAACTTAGCTCACGTCTGCGATATGGTTGACTAAAGAATATTATCAAAGCCGTGATGCTATCTTGATTTGCTTTCAAGTACTCAGCAAACTCATCAACCATGGCTTGTGCGTTTGAAGCTGAATCCTTATCCCACTCAGCTCTTAACAAAATATCCAAGTTTTCTTGATCAATGGTTTGTTCTTTTTCCCGACGTATCGAGTCGATCAAATCAACCAAGGGTCCATTAAAAACTTGGGCAACTGTCGAGACTAGTTGAGCTTGAGCGGCTTGGAGCTTTTCTTCGCTCACTACAGATCCAGCTGGAAGTCCCGCTAAATCTAGCGCCTTGGCCTCAATATTATCCGCATCAATTGATCCAAAAAGCTGCCCAATAATCTGGGTCAATTCCAAGCCTCCTGAAGCCAATTGAATTTGCCTTTGATCATCAGCATCAAGCTGCTTATTAAGTCTTGCCAAACGTCCAGCCAATGAGCTTACAGTGTCTTCGTCAGTAGCGCCCATCATGATACTCATGGCCAAATCCTTCAAGGGCACTGTAGGTTTTGTAATCAGGGGTTGGCTAGCTGTTTTTAATGATTTTGTAACGCCAACGGCATCAACAATTACGTAATGCGTCTTTGCACTTACGGCTGAAGGGGTTACCTTTCTCAAATCATCTAAATCTAAAGTGCGAGTTCCGCGTCCCTTCATTTGCTCAAAGTAATTGCGACTTTTAACATCCCTCATAAATAAAAGGCACTCCAATGGCTTAACATCAGTTCCCGTCGCAATCATATCAACCGTCACAGCGATGCGGGGATAGTAGTCATTGCGAAATTGAGCCAATATCGACTTGGGATCCTCTTCAATCTTGTAAGTAATCTTCTTACAAAAGGCATTTCCTTCGCCAAACTCTTCTCTTACCGTCTGAATGATGTCATCCGCGTGACTATCGGTTTTGGCAAATATGAGGGTTTTTGGAACCTCGGTTCGCCCTGGAAATATTTCAGGCAGCTTATCGTGAAATGTTCGAATAACAGTCCGGATTTGATCGGGATTAACAATATTTCGATCCAACTGAGTTGCAGAATATTGCTCATCTTCGTCTTGTAATTCCCAGCGTTTTTTTCGGGTTAGCTTCTCGCGTCGCTCAACCAATAATTTTGCTTGAATTGTTCCGCCTTGTTGCGTGACCTGAGTGTCAATTACGTAAACTTCATTACCTACATTGACGCCATCTGCAACCGCTTTTTCATGGCTATAGTCGCTTACGACATTCTTTTTGAAAAATCCAAAGGTACGATTATCTGGCGTAGCGGTTAGTCCGATAAGGCTTGCATCAAAGTAATCGAGCACCTGCTGCCATAGGTTATAGATTGAACGATGGCACTCATCAATAAAAATAAAATCAAAAAACTCAGGTGGAATCTTATCGCTGTAAACAACAGGCATAGGTGTTTTAGCCTGGGAAAATTCAGCAGGGTTCCCCTCTTCAGCAGCCTCATCCAGCTCTCTTTCTTTGAGAATTGAGTAGAGGCGCTGGATAGTACATATGCATACTTGACTATCTTTAGCAACAAATGAAGACTTCAATCGCTGCACGTTATATAGCTCGGTAAACTTGCGGTTGTCATCAATAGGAACGTAGGACATCATCTCTTGTTCGGCCTGCTCCCCTAGATTTTTGGTATCGACTAAAAACAAGATCCGTTTAGCATTTCCATACTTGAGTAGGCGATAAATTGCGGTAATCGCTGTATACGTCTTACCCGCCCCCGTCGCCATCTGAATCAAAGCTCTTGGATGACCAGCTTTAAAGGATGCCTCTAAATTGATGATTGCCGTTTCCTGACAATCTCGCAAATGTAATTGACTTGCAGGAACATGCTTCGGATTTAATTCTGGAATTGTTTGCAGGCGGCCTTGAAGACTAACGCCTTGTTCTAACCACTCTTGAATAGTTTCTGGACGATGAAAGGTAAATACCTCATGAGAGCGAGGCTTCGGATCTCTACCATCTGTGAATCTGGTGATAACGCCTGTACTTTCATATAAAAAAGGTAATGGCTCTTTGTTACTAACCCACTTTAACTTTGCGCCAGCATAGCCTTCTGTTTGGGATTCATGGGTAGTTAGATGGTGCCCCTCTTCTGCGCGTTTGGCTTCAATAACCCCAACGGCTTTTTTATTTACGAACAAGACATAGTCCGCCGGACCTACATCCGTTTGATATTCTCTAACCGCTTGCCCAAGACCTTCATTCAGGTTAATTTCTTTCAGACTTTGAACAGACCAACCAGATTGCTTTAATAACGCATCAATATGATCACGCGCAACTTGTTCTGGGTTTTGATTTAAGGCCATAGAATGTGCATTACTAGTTACTTACTGAGTATTAACGCCTTATTTTGTCATTATCTAATAATAACCACTTGTTATTAACCCTATTCCGAATCTAAGCCTAAATCATCCTCGTCATCGGTTTCAATATCGGCACCCTCTGCCATTAGTTGATCTAGGTACTGAGAACGAATATCTCTGAGGGATATTTTTTTTGTCGCATCTAGCAACCAAAATCCCCAGCCATTAGTCGCTCTTTTTCTAATGTATTTTCCAGCCCCGGATGGTGTCTCAAAAGTATTGTCACCAATACCAATCGATCCATCTTGAAGTATTACGGCAGTAGCATCAGAAAATTTTGCATTGTATGGATAGAGAACTTGCCCAGCCTGCAAAAGGCCCGCTGAAATCAGGTCTGTCACGCTGACATAAACCTTGCTTACCTCTTTTTTAGATCTTGCACTAGATTTATGGCCGGCCGGTACTGGCCATACCTTTAATATGTCCTCGATTAAATCTTTGGTACGCTTATCAATTTTGGCCTCATCCCAAACTAGGCCAGCATCATCGGTTACAGATCGATTGAGAAATAAAACATCCCGTTTAAGTAAATTAGCTCTTTTGCCATCTTCACTATCCCAGGGGCCATTTGATACTGAGCTATTCAATTTACTACTGAGTAATGTTAAGTTACCCAGCCTGTGGATGTGATCATTTCGATTTTGCTCCGTACATCCATGAGTTAATGGCCAGTGTCGATCCCAGCTCTGCGGCATAAGATGTTCAATGGCGTAAGTTCCACGTCGCACCCGTACCCCTGACATAGAAATTTCGTGACCTATCCAGCCACGTCGATAGTCTTCGATTGATTCAAGTAACATTCTTAATCTTCCGCGTCCAATTTTCCTATAGATCATTAAATTGGAAAGCTCACTTCTCACTTCGTTGTCATCCGGCCAATAGGAGCTATCGCTAGTTTGACTAGAGAAAAATGTATTAAGGGCATTGCTTAATTGACCTTTAGATGATTTCTGAATAACCTTAATCACATCAGTCATCACTTTGTTATAAGACTTGGTTGTAGCTCTAATGAGCATTCGCCTAATAAGCCAAGACTCGATAATTTCTAAACTAGAATTAATATCACTTAACTCATCTTGATTTGCATCCCGATCCATTAAAGCCATTAGTACGGGTTTCACAACCTCAATATCCATGGCTTTTGTACGGTATAGAAATAAACCAATCCGATCTATGGCGCCTTCAAGTACATCGCCTTTATCGATAAATTCCTTATACCTAATGCAAGCTGTATGGATTTTTGCAAGCAATTCAGGCATTGTCAGTGGCTTGGCGTCGTAATCCGCATAAGACTTAAATCTAGAAAATACTTCCCTAGATACAATTTCTTCTGTTGTTTGACAAATCAACCAATGGTTTAAAAATACTGACGATCTTGGTGATTTAATCCGACCAACACTAATTTCTTGCTCCCAAAAGCCTGTTTCAAACTGCTTCCAGTGATTAGAGTATGAGCTTTCAATATCAGCCCCCTGCTCTAGCAGTCTTTGAAAAACAAAATTCTTAATGAGATCAGCGGCCGTTAATTGCGACCCCCTCGCATTGAGTGTTTCAAAGATTTCTTGGGCATTTTCACTGGCAGTTAAGTCGATCACAACAATTTGAAGCAGTTCTCTCGTGGTGCGCTCCATGGCCTTAACGCGTGCAGGGATCTCCTCTGTGCCATTTTCATTGAGCCATTGTCTAAATTGCTCTGAGAAAAATTGATGCGCAAGAACTAGTTTGGAGTCTTTGTTTTTAAGGGTCTGGTAAGCAGCTGGTAATTCCATAGCCATAACCTCATTAAACGCCTGGCGATCCTTATTAGTCGGCCAAACCTTAAATTGATCTTCACTTTGCTCACAATATTCTTTGGGGTTCTTAATCAGTAATTCCAGGCGCTTAGAGGCATCTACTTGGCCAACCAGATTGATTTCTGCATGCAAGGCATCAAGGAGTATCTGTAAAGTTGTTAATCGCTGCTGTCCATCAATTACCGTTCTTTGCTGAAGATTACCGGTAGGGTTCTGAACCTGTTGAAAAACTACAGCCCCTAAAAAATGGGGTTGCAACTGATTGGGATTTGCCAAAACTCGATTAGCCACCCTCTCCAAGTCTTGCCATAGCGGCATCCATTGGTTTTCTTGGTTCCAGACGTAGGGACGTTGAAATAACGGAACCAGCAACCTCTGGGGCTGCATGAAAATTTGCTGAGGGGTTCTAACTTGTGTATCCATTAACTACCCAATAAACAGGGCCCCGAATGAACTACTTTATTAATCTTAGAACTATATTAAGCTATTCCTCAAAAGGTTCACGGGTATAGTGAGCCACGGTCTTATCAGGTTCCGTCTGGATTTTCGTTCTTCGGTGCGAGATTTCTGATCTGACTGCCTCCTCTAAATCTCTAGCAAGCTTTTCAGCATCTTCTTTCTGCTTGGCTAACGCCGATGCAGGGATCACTTGGCCAGACCTCAAAAGGGTATTCAGATCTTGTTTATGCACGACATCGCCAGGCAACCGTTCACGAGTAATCTCAGGAGTGGGTAACTTGCCCGATCTTCTTAATTCTCTATTTTTCTCGTCTTGCCGAAATTCATCCTGAGACTTTTTAAAGTCCTCGGCAAGAGAAGTCAGCCTCTTGGGCATTATTTTGGCAAAAAATTCAGCGTCGCTCATACGGTGATTTTATCGCTCGCCGCTTATCTTTATTCTGATTATTCCCTTGCATATTGATAGCATTTAGACGTGCGAGCAAAAATACTATCGATTCTTCAAAAATATGCTATCGAATATACACTCAATAAAGAGAGGCATTAAAGGCAATTGGTCGGTAAATGTAGGGCTACGCCACGCTGGACGCGCTCCTGAGGAGTTTAATTTCCCTTGCTGCTGGACGCTCATCCAATTTAGCTTCACGATGTTGCGCGCTAAAAAAGCCAGCTTGCAGGCCGCCGTCTAAAGCCGTGCAAAAGACAAGAATCAGCCTCGCTTTCGGGTATCCCCTCACAC
>Ga0118677_10015509_pt1 | contig 10578 bp, 7 predicted proteins | sample AliMusrvi5mmetaG_FD_86154 | JGI IMG/M metagenome (GOLD analysis project Ga0118677, IMG submission 86154)
ATCCTGTTGCGTGCGCCGCGGGCCGGCCATGGGAAAACCCACCTGCTGTCCCGCATCCAACACCATCTGGCAACGACCCACGAATTCGTCCCGCTGCGGGCGGCATTCGGCAGCCAGATCGACGCCGGCACGGTGATCGACGATGCGTTGCGCCGTTTGTTGCGGCCGCTGCCGGGCTCGGCCGGATTGTGCGTGCTGGATTTGATGAGCCGGCGCCTGTTCGCCCTGGCGCTGCAGCCCCTGGTGGAAAACGGCGAGGTGCCATGCCAGGATCGCGATGCGGCACTCATCGCATTGCGGGTCCGCCCGGTGGAAATATTCGATTTTCACCATCCGAACGCGGTCACCGCCCACTGGGCGTGCGACAATTTCGCGGCCCTCGGCCAACGCTTCAGCATCGAACTGGCCCAGCGCAGCGGACTGCCCATCCTTGAGGTGGCGTTCTGGGTCGATGCCTTGTTCCGCTTTGCTTCCACGCCGGTGGAAAACACCGCGCGTTTGCGGGCGTTGACCGATGAAGTCCACGGCGGCAGCCCCGGGGAATGTGTGTTGCTGCAACGCCTGGAAGCGCTGCTCGGCATGCTTGCCCTGCTGATGCGGGTAGTGCTGGTGGCCGACAACCTCGAAGGGTTTTCCGCGGATGAATCGGCAGCTCTCAGGCTGGCCGCGTTCCTTGGCGACTTGCGCCAGTCGGTCGAGCGACTTGATGTGATCCTCTCGATCAACCAGGACATCTGGCAGAGCGCCTTTGTTCCCCGGCTCAGCGACGGCCTCTCCGACCGCCTCTCCGAAGTCGTGATCGAACTCAACCCGCTCACCGAGGACGAAATGCTGGCCTTGCTCGAATCCCGGGTGCCGGGCCTGGGATCGCGCATGCTCGCCAAAGTGGACCGCGCCTCGGCCGGAACCCACGCGCGCGGACTGATCCGCGCCGCCGGGATTGCCTGGCTCAGGGCGTCGGCCATGGATTCACCGCCAGTCGTACCGGCACCCGCGCCGGTGCCATTGGTGGTGGTGGATGGGGCCGATGAGACTGATGGGACGAATGAGGTGGCTCTCTCCGAAGCGCCGACTCCAGTGGAAATCCCTGTGCCGCAACCAGTGGAGCCGGAAACCACCCATGAGCCGACCCCGGTGGAAATCCCTGTGCCGCAACCAGCGACCGTGGAAGCTGTCGGTGAGCCAGCTTCCCCAGCGATACCTGCGCCGGAACCTCTTCCGGTGGCACTGGATGAACCGTTGGTGTCACCCTTCACGATCGTCGTGGAGAACGAGGCTCCGGTTTCCCCAGGGCCAACGGAGGTGCGCACCGACGCGACGGAAAACATCGCACAGGACCAAGCGGCGGAGCCGTTGAAGGTCGCCGTATCGCCGGACTCGCTTAGCACACCGGTGGTGACGCCGGGGTCATCCTTCCCCGTCACCAGCCAGCCACCGGCTGCCGCCCCGCAGCCGACAACCGACGCGGCACCGCCGGAAACCGGCCAGCCGGCCGGGGATTCACCGCTGCCCGAACCACCAGCACCGCCCGAAGCGGATCGCGTGGACGTTTTGCTCAAGCAATTCCTTCAGCGCTACGGCCGCGACAGCAAATGAAAAAGATGACAATCCCCTTGCGCGGCGGCATGGTTTGGGGACTTATTCTGACGTCACCGGCATGAGCGATTCCACTTCCGAGATCCAGGCCCCCGATTCCCTCGCCCGTGCCGCGAAGGCCACCGACGATTATCAGGCACTCACCGAGGACCTCGTCGGCGAACGCATGATCCTCAACATGGGACCGTCCCACCCGGCAACCCACGGCGTCCTGCGCCTCGTCCTCGAACTCGACGGCGAAATCGTCCGCAAGGCGGATCCGGACATCGGCTTCCTCCACCGCGGCGATGAGAAAATCGCCGAAAACATGCACTACAACCAGTTCGTGCCCTACACGGACCGCCTCGACTACCTCGCTCCGCTTTCTAACAACGTCGCCTACGCCTGCGCCGTGGAGAAACTCATGGGTTGGACGCTGCCGCCCCGCGGTCAGGCGCTGCGCGTGCTGTGTTCCGAACTCGCCCGCATTTCCTCCCACATGCTCGGCGTCGGCGTCTGCGCCATGGATGTCGGCGCAATGACCGTCTTCCTCTACACCATGACCGAACGCGAGAAGGTCCACAACATTTGTGAACAACTCACCGGCGCAAGGTTCACCACCTCCTATACCCGCGTCGGCGGCCAACTCCGCGACATGCCCCCCGGCCTCGACGCCACCATCCGCCTCTTCCTCGACGAATGCCTCGTCGCCCTCGGCCAGGTCTCGAAACTCCTGGACACCAACAAGATCTTCCTCGACCGCATGCTCGGCGTCGGAGTGATCTCCCGCCAATCCGCCATCTCCTGGGGCCTCACCGGCCCCAATCTCCGTGCGTCCGGCGTACCCCGTGACCTCCGTAAGGACAGCCCGTACCTCGGCTACCAGAATTATCAATTCGATGTGCCGATCGCGGACGAGGGCGATTGTTACGCCCGCTATCAGATCCGCATGGAGGAAATCCGCCAGGCCGTCCGTATCTGCCGCCAAGTGCTCGACACCATGCCCTCAGGCCCGATCAATCTATCAGACCCGAAGGGCGTGCTGCCCGACAAGGAGAAGGTGCTGATGTCGATGGAGGAACTCATCCATCATTTCATCGTCTCCACCCAGGGGCTCGACGCTCCGGTCGGCGAGGTTTATTTCGCTGCGGAAAACCCCAAGGGCGAACTCGGATTCCATATCTTCTCCAAAGGCGGCGGGGTTCCCTACCGGCTCAAAATCCGCAGCCCCTCGTTCTGCAACCTCTCCATCATTTCCCGCTTGCTTCCGGGACACATGGTCTCGGACATCCCCGCCATCCTCGGCTCGCTCGATTTCGTCATGGGCGAGTGCGACCGCTGAAACCAACCTCCTTCCGCCATGTCCCTATCCCCGCTCGAAGAAGCCGTCGCCTCGCATGTGACTCCGGGCACGGCGATGTTCCCGCCGTTCGACGCCACTCCCGAACTGGACGCGGCGGCCGCTGAAAGCATCTCGCACTATCCGTCCAACAAACGCTCCGCCACCCTGCCGCTGCTCCACCTCGTCCAACATAAGTTCGGATACATCTCGGCGGCCGCCATCCAATGGGTCGCCGCCAAACTCGGACTCGAACCGATCCAGGTGCTCGAGGTGGTCACGTTCTATCCGGGCTTCCGCCAATCCGCCCCGGGCAAATATCACATCCGCGTCTGCCGCACGCTGTCCTGCGCCATGGGCGGATCCCACGAACTGATGGAGCGCCTGTGCCAACTCACCGGCATCGACCGCTCGCAATGCGACCCGCACCACCAACCGATCGCCGTCTCACCCTGCGGCAACTTCTCGGTGGAATTCGCCGAGTGCCTCGCCGCCTGCGGGACCGCGCCGGTGTGCATGGTCAACGATGATTTCCACGAAGCCGTCACCGCCGACAAGGCGGCGGAACTGTTAGGGAAATATCTTCATCCCACCTAGAACGCTCCATCCTGCGGTGGTCTGTGACCATCGCAGCGATGCGTGGCCAATGAATCGCGCCTATTCGAGCAAGCGGCTCTGGAAGACCTCATAATTCATCGAGTTTGGAAACATCATGGTAAACCTAAAAGGGAAAATGAAAAACAACATGGCGCTTAATTTGTTCCACGGATTACCCGGATTATAGCGGATTACACGGAGAATATGACTGTTTTCTATCATATTTCACAGTCACCCCGCAGGTGAATCCCCTATGATTCATAACTCATTCTTAATCCGTTCAATCCGTGTAATCCGTGGTTTCTATTTTCCTCTTTAGGGTAAGGTGCCCGATGGCGAGGTAAGGTGGAGTCCGTGTCGATAATCCGGCTGTCGATAATCCGGCTTGCCAAGGCCTCACGGGTGACCAAGGATGCTTGCGAAATCAATGAAATCGAACACCCGACTGGCGGTTTACAAGGACGGCAAACCGGATCTGGCGCATCCGGTCACGGAGGTCGATACGACCATCGGCCGGGACGACGGCAACTCGCTGCAACTGGCCGATCCCCAGGTTTCCAAACGCCACGCGGTCATCCGCTCCAAAAACGAGGTGTGGACGATTGAAGACCTCAACAGCACCAACGGCATCACGGTGAACGGGGTGAGCGTCAAACGTGCCGAATTGAACAACCGTGACCGCATTCGCATCGGTCCCTTTGAATTGGTTTTCGAATCCTCCGCTTCCGACGACTGGGTGCCAATGCTTGCCATCGACCTGTCATCCAAGGTCGCCCTGCAAACCATCGTGCAGAACCCCGAGCGCCCGCCCGGCCGCCGCAACTAAGGGGACCGCGAGTCTCCAGACTCGCATGCCCATGAAACGCCAAGAAGCGTCCCGATGAAAGAACAGGACTCCACGCCGCGCGGCGTTTTTCCGCACACCCGGTGGTCATTGGTGGCGCGGGCTTGCGCGCCGCCGGATCAGGCGGCATCCCATGCGCTCGACGAGTTGCTTCGTGTGTATTGTCCGGTGCTGAAATCCCACCTTGTGCGCCACATGCATCTCACGCCGCACCGCGCCGACGATCTGGTCCAGGACTTTGTCGCCCTGAAGATCCTGGAGAAAAACGCCTTGGCCAGTGCCGATGCTACCAGAGGACGCTTCCGCGTGTTTCTCCTGAAAACATTTAACAACTTTGTTGTTAGCGAGATCCGCAAGGACCGTGCCCGCAAACGCTCGCCGCACAACGAGCAGGCGGTTAATCTCGACGATGCCCCGGACCTCGCGCTGGCGGACGCGCCGATGCATCAGGCGTTGGATCTGGAATGGGCGCGGCGGATCATGGCCCTGGCCATCGAACGCATGAAAAACGAATGCGCCGCAAAAGGCCGCAACGATCTGTGGGAGGTCTTCTCGTGCCGTATCCTCGAACCAACCCTCGAGCAGGCCCCGCTGCCGTCCTACGATGACCTCGTCCAACGCTTCGGCTTCCAATCGCCCACCCAGGCATCCAATCTCCTCATCACCGCCAAACGCATGTTCCGCCGCGCCCTGGCCGACACCGTGCGCGACACCGTCGCCGACGCATCCCAGGTGGACGAGGAAATCCGCGACCTGAAAGCGATTTTGGCTACCTGAGAAAACATTTTTTCTTCCCCCCACGCAGGGGCGCGGTGTGAATGGCGTAGTAACGGACAGAGCGCCAGTGCGCCGACCCACTATGAACCGACCACCCGACAAGAATCCCCTGGAAACCGACCCGCATCAACTCGCCAGCCTGATCGCCGACGATGACGACGACATCGGCGAACGCATTTGGAACCATGATGAACTGGCGGCCATCCTGCGGCACCAACTGACCACGCCATTGCACGTGGACCTGGCAGGCCTCGGCGGCGCGGCGGGCCGCTTGAAGGAGGAGGCTGCGGCAAGCGGGTTGCTCCTCAAGAGCTTCGGCGATTTGCTGCAGCACCCGCGTCCGCCGCTCGGCCTGCTGAAAATGATGAAGGATTTCGGCAAGGCGTGCCAGATCAGCCCGGCCAGCGCGATGCCCCGCGAAATCTCGTCGGTCATCTATTTCACCAGCATCATGGCGGCCATGACCAAACGCTCCCGGCGCATCACCAAACTCAGCGACGCCGATCTCCGCAAGGCCGTGCGCTGGGCGCTTGACCAACCGTGGCTCGAAGACATCACCCGCACCATTTTCCTCGACGGTCAGCGGTTTTTGGCTGGCGTTGCTAACGGAAATCAAACAGGATCGCCACAATCAAAACCGGAGGAATAAGCCATGAACGACAACACCAACGACCTGATCGACGACAAGACCGTGCCGTCTCACAGCGTGCCGCACGTTTCCTCGGGAACCTATGGCCAAGGCGATCCACTGCTCCGCTCGGGCATGTTGATGCCGCCGCTGGCACCCGGCACCCTCGGCACCATCGGCAAATACCAGGTGGTCCGCATCCTCGGCGAGGGCGGCATGGGCCAGGTTTTGTTAGCCCGCGAACCGGTCACCGTTTCGCTGGTGGCCATCAAGCTGATCAAACCGGAATTCCTCAACAAGGGCTGGGCCGTCCACCGGTTTCTAACGGAAGCGCGCCACATGTTCAAGATGTCGCACCCCGCCATCATCCGCGTGCTCGACGTCTCCGACCGCGCCGAGGGCCCGTATTTTGTCATGCCCTACATGTCCGGCGGCAGCCTGGCCGAGAAAATCAAACCCGGCGAACCGTTAGAACAAGGAACCATCCTCCCCATCGCCCGCGCGGTGGCCGAGGCCCTGCATCATGCCCACTCCCACGGCATCACCCACCGCGACCTCAAACCGTCCAACATCCTGTTAGACGGCGACGGCCGCGCCCATCTCGCGGACTTCGGCCTGCTGCGCACGTTCCACAACGACACGATCATCGACGCCGGCCAGCCGCAAATCGAGGGGACGGTTCCTTACATGTCCCCCGCCGTCGCCGCCGGCAAGGCCGAGGACACCCGCTGCGATATCTACAGCTTCGGCTGCCTGCTTTACGAAATGCTCACTGGCCAGCCGCCCTATCAGGGACCCACCGTCGATGCCATCCTCAAACAAATCCAGGACGGCCCGCCCCCATCCATCCGCCAACTCAACCCGCAGGCGCCCGCCGCGCTCGTCGCCATCGCCGACCACGCCATGGCCCGCGAACTCCGCGACCGCTACGCCACCATGGGCGATGTGGTCAAGGACCTGGAGTGCGCCGGACAGGGCAAGGAGCAGTCGCATAGAAGGGAAACCGTTTCACCTAACAAACGGAAGGCGCTGGTTACCGCAGGCATCGTGGCGCTCATCGGGTTGGTGGCTTTCGGGGTGTCGCAGCTACCGATCTGGACATCTAGCGGAAATATCGGCCGCACCTCGACCCCTAACACCACTAGGGCCGCTCCCGCCGGGAAAACTGCACCCGGCACCGTAAAAGTCATCGATCTCGGCGGTGGCGTGACGATGGAGTTCGTGCTGATCCATCCGGGATCGTTCATGATGGGTTCTGATGAGGGCTCTTCCGCAATTGAGGGGGTGCCGGTCCACAAGGTCACTCTTACCAAGCCTTTCTACCTGGGCAAATACGAGGTCACTCAAGAACAATGGGAAAAAATCATGGGTGCCAACCCCAGCTATTTCCAAGGCCCTAAGAATCCAGTCGATAGTGTGACTTGGAACGATTGCCAGAGTTTCGTGGCGAAATTGAATGCAAAAGTGCCAGGTCGGACGTTTCGCTTGCCGACGGAAGCCGAGTGGGAATACGCCTGCCGGGCCGGCTCTACCGGTGCCTATTGTTTCCGCGAAGGCGAAGGTTCTCTGGCCGAATACGCCTGGTATGGTAGCGCTGCCAATAACACAACCCATCCGGTAGGCGGAAAGAAGCCGAACGCATGGGGTTTGTATGACATGCATGGCAATGTATTGGAGTGGTGTGCCGACTGGTATGCAGATTATCCCGCGAGTGCCGTGACCGACCCCCAAGGTCCCATATCGGGCTCGCGCCGGGTACACCGGGGATCATGCAACAAATCCACATTCCGCGGTTGGGACCGCCAGGAATTCATTGAAAACACCCACGGCTTGCGCCTTGCCCTGGATGCGGTCCCCGGCGACAACTTGCTGTCTACCACTCCTCTCATTGAAGTCCCGTTCTCCTACACGGTCAAAGATGGCGCGGTCACCATCACCAAATACACGGGACCGGGCGGCGAAGTCAAGATCCCTGACAAGATCAACGGGCTTCCTGTCACCATCATCGGCAGACGTGCGTTTCAGGACTGCCATGGGATGACCAGTCTGATAATCCCCAATAGTGTCACGCTCATTGAGGGGTTTGCATTCCTCCACTGTTACGGCCTAACCAACGTCACGATCCCAAACAGCGTTACCGACATCGGGGGCTATGCGTTCGGTGAATGCACCGCGTTGAACAAAGTGACAATCCCTAACAGTGTCATCTCCATGGGGGCGAATCCGTTCAATTCCTGTGACCGTCTGATCTCGATCACGGTGGATGCTGCAAACCCCGCCTACAGCAGTGTGGATAGAGTCTTGTTCAGCAAGGACAAGACGTGCCTCGTCGCTTGTCCGGCCGGCATGACTGGGAATTACGTGATTCCCGATAGCGTCAACCGTGTTGTGGCGAGTGCGTTTCTTGGGTGCGGCGCTCTAACCAAGGTGACGATCCCGGAAAGCGTCACAGTCCTGGAGCGTAATGCATTCGCGGATTGCGGCAATCTGACAGAAGTTTATTGCAAAGGCATTGCGCCTAACGGCACCGCCGACGCGTCCTTGTTTTCCGGAGCAAACAAGGCCACCATCTACTACCTGCCTACCACCACCGGCTGGGGCAAGGAATTCGGTGGGCGGCCGACAGCGGTATGGAATAAGCCCGAAGTAGAAGCGGTGGAAGGCCCGTTCTCCTACACGGTCAAGGATGGCGCGGTCACCATCGTGAAATACACGGGGCCGGGCGGGGATGTCGTGATCCCGGACAAGATCAACGGCCTGCCGGTCACCACTATCGGCTCCGGGGCATTCTCGGGCTGTGCCAAACTGACTGGCGTGACGATTCCCGCCACTGTCACCAGCATCGCGAAAGAATCGTTCTCGGGATGCACCAGTCTGGTCGGCGTCTATTTCAAAGGCAACGCGCCCGGCGGGGGCACGGATGCGTCCGTGTTCACCGGAGACGACAATGCGAACGTCTATTACCTACCCGGAACCAAAGGCTGGGCAGAAACATTCGTCGGCAGACCCGCCCTGCTTCAAGTTAAGGACTACAACTGCAAGATCGAAAAAGGCGCGGTCACCATCACCAGATACACGGGTCCGGGTGGAGATGTCACCATTCCGGACAAGATCAACGGGCAGCCGGTCACCACCATCGGAGATCAGGCGTTCAGGATAACCCCAGTAACCAGCGTTACGATCCCTGACAGCGTAACGAGCATCGGGAACTGGGCGTTTCATGCCTGCGTGGGCTTGATCAAAGTCACAATCGGCAACAGCGTTGCCAGCATCAAATATGACGCCTTCGCTGGTTGTTCGGGGCTTACCCGTGTGGCGCTCCCCGCCAGCGTCACAACAATAACTGCAAACCCTTGGGCAAGCTGTGGCAGCGTCGCATCGATCACGGTGGACCCGGCGAACCCTGCTTATTTCAGCGCCGAGGATGGGGTCGTTTTTGACAAGAAAATGACCCGCATCGTCAGCTATCCGGGAGGAAAAGCCGGAGGCTACGCGATCCCTAATAGCGTCACTATCATCGGGGACGCGGCCTTCGCAGGCTGCTCTGGCCTGACCAAGATCATGATTCCGGACAGCGTTTCATCCATCGAGAACTACGCGTTCGTTGGTTGCTCCGGCCTGACCGACATCACGATCCCGAATAGCGTAACCGGCATCGGTTGCAGAGTGTTCTTGGGTTGCACCGAATTGGTCAATATTGCGCTGTCTAATCGCATCACTGGCATCTGGATGGAAGCGTTCGCTGGTTGCACCAAACTGGCCGCAGTCACGATTCCGGCGAGCGTCACCGCGATAGGGACGGCCCCATTCCGCGGTTGTAGCGCACTGAATTCGATCGCGGTTGACCCCGCGAATCCCGCCTTCAGCAGCGAGAGCGGGGTCGTCTTCAACAAAGAGAAAACCAGCCTCAGGCTTTTTCCGGAGGGCAAGGTCGGCAACTACGTCATCCCAAAGAACGTAACCGACATTGCTGACCTTGCGTTTATGGGATGCACGCTGAGCGGCGTGACGATATCTGCCGGTATCACCTCGATTGGAAATCCGTTCGGCAGTTGTCGCGAGCTAACATCAATCCTGGTGGACCAAACCAATCCGGCATACATCAGTATGGACGGTGTCTTGTTGAACAAGGAGAAGACCAGCATCGTCCGTTACCCGGTGGGCAAGGCTGGAAATTACGTGATTCCGGACAGCGTCGCCAAAATCAGCGAATCTGCGTTTGAGGGCTGCACATCTCTGACCGACGTGACGATCTCGGAAAGTGTCACGAGCGTGGAAACCAATGCCTTCGGCGGGTGCTGCAATCTGACCGGGATCTATTTCCGTGGCAATCCCCCAAGACTCGGGAACGACATCCTCAAAGGCGTCAACGATAAGGCCACTGTCTACCACCTCCCCACCACCACCGGCTGGGGCAAGGATTTCGGCGGGCGGCCGACGGCGGTGTGGGAGGAGAAGGCGAAGTAGCGCTTGCCATAACTCGCCGGTGATATTATCGGAACATGGAGGATTCCAGCCCCAACGGGGCGACCCATGATAGCCCAGGGCAACGCCCTGGGAAACCGGCCACCCCATATTTTTGATCCCTGAAAGGGCGATCTAACCGGATCTTGCCGCCAGTCCCAATCAACGGTTGGGCCGCCCTTACAGGGCTCGGAGATATATATATGATCCGGGACCCAGGGCGTTGCCCTGGGCTATCATGGGATGCCCTTTCAGGGCGCAAGATGATGTTGCCAGTCTGTTCAACAACGCCACCATCCGCCACCTCCCCACCACCACCGGCTGGATTAAGGAATTCGGCGGGCGGCCCACGGC
>Ga0118677_10015510_pt1 | contig 10578 bp, 4 predicted proteins | sample AliMusrvi5mmetaG_FD_86154 | JGI IMG/M metagenome (GOLD analysis project Ga0118677, IMG submission 86154)
GGGCATGCCGGGGATTGCCCGAGTTGCCAGCAGTCGCTTGCCGTCCCGTCTCCGCCTGCGGTTCCGATGCTTGAGGCAGATCCGAACCCTCCGACGAAGTCGCCCCCGCTCAAGCTGCGCCCTCTGGCGCCGCGCCGTTGCGCTCCGTCGAAGCTGCCGCGTCGCGGGGGCGGGAAATTTCTGCTGGCGCTGATCATTCTCGCGGGCGCGGGATTCGGCCACGCGATGGTGCATTCGAACGAGTCGCCGCCGCAGGCGCCTGCCAGCCGGGCCATGGGATTCCCGACGCCGCGATTCGCGCACCCCGGTGTGTTATTGACCCGCGAGGATCTTGAGAATCTCAAGGCCAACATCAAGCGCGAGCCATGGAAGAGCGGCTTCGAGGCGCTTGCCGCGGAAGGTCGCTCGAAGCTCGGGTACAAGATGGGCGGGCCATTCGAGGAGGTAAAGCGCTCGCCCAACGTCAATCTCTGGCCCTGGCGCGGCGACATGATTGCGATTTGGAATCTCTCGCGCATGTGGTATTTCACCGGCGACACCGCCTACGCGCACAAGGCGCACGACATCCTGCTCGCGTGGGCCCATACGCACACTTCGTTTGGCGGCCGCGAGTCGATGCTCGATCTGGGAGACTACGCCGTCTGTTTCGTCGGCGGCGCGGACATCCTGCGCGGCACGTGGCCGGGCTGGACGGAGGCCGACACGGCCGCGGTGAAGAAATACTTCAACGACGTCCTTATGCCCGCTTCGAACCCGTATGGCGAAAGCCAGTTCGGCGCCGCGAACAAAGGCGCACTGGCCCTCTGCGCCAAGGGGCTGATGGCGATCTTCAACGAAGACGCAGCCACCCTCGAGACGGTCGTGTATCAGGTTCGCACGCTCGCGCATGTCGGTCTCCGCAACTCCAACGACATTGGCATGATCGGCGATTCTTTCCGCGACCAGGGGCACGCCCACGGGCAGTTTGTTTCGCTGGTCACTCTCGCCGAGGCCCTCTGGAAGCAGGGCATCGACATTTATTCCGACTACGACAACCGCCTCCTGGCGGCCGGCGAGTACTTCGCACGGGTGAACAGCCTTGCGCCCACGCCGTTTCTCCCCTTCGGCACCACCGACGCCTATTACCTCGCCGACAACACCGGCCACGGCCCGAAAGGCGGAAGCGTGGCGCTCAATCTCATCCACGGCGCCTATGTCATTCGCAAGGGCCTCCCGGCTCCCTACTCGGATCGGAGCCGCCAGGCGATGCCGGTGGATGGCGGCAGCTTCATGTTCCTCAAGGAGGTTGACCGCTCCGTGGCTATCCCGATGGTGCCACCGCGGATCCCCGCCACCACCTCGATCACCACGGGATTCAGCAACGCCGAAATCGGCGGAGCTAACCCCACTGGCGGAGCGTCCTACTCCGGCGGCACCTGGAAAGTACAGGGCGGGGGCACGGAAATATGGAAGGCGAACGACAGTTGCCACTTTACCTACCGAGCGATCACCGGCGACTGCGCCATCATCGCGAAAGTCGAGTCGGTTCAGAACACCAGCCCATCTGCCAAAGCTGGCGTGATGATGCGCACGAGCCTCAGCCAGGGCGCTCCGCGGGCCTGGATGGCTCTTACCGGCGGGGCCGACATCGAGCAAAACATGCCGAACCTCGCCGTGTATGGCGGCACCAACTACGGCAACAAAGTTCTCGCCAGATCCTTGTCCACCTATTGGCTGAAGCTCGAGCGCATGGGGAACATCATCACTGGCTATGTTTCTCCCGACGGCACCAACTGGGCGGCCACCGATGTCGGCCGCATCGACGTCCCCGTGCCGTCCACGATCTACGTCGGCCTGCTGGTCTGCTCGGGCGCCAACGGCACGCTGAACACCTCCACCTTCAGCAAGGTCCAGATCACCGGCGGCGATGGCCGCGCGCCGGTCGTCACCGCTGCCGCGCCCGCCGCTCTCCTGGCCGCGCCAGGCAGTGGCGCCGTCCCGCTCCGCTGGCAGCCGTCCTTCGGAGCCGCCAGTTACACGCTCAAGCGCGCCACCACCAGCGGCGGCCCTTACGCGACCGTCGCGTCTGGAATCACCGCCAGCAGCTACACGGACAAGATGGTGACCAACGGCACGACCTATTGCTATGTCGTGAGTGCGGTGAACTCCGCCGGCGAAAGTCCGAATTCCCTGGAAGACGCCGCCACGCCCAGAGCCCCGATGTGGAATGTCCCGATTTCACCGCTCATCCACTGGAGGGCCAACGGCGCGGCCGATCGCGAACGCGCCATCGCAAGGCAGAAGGCCGCCGAATCCAAAAAATGACAGTTCAGGGATGCCAACCTTCCATTCGCCACTCAAACACCCAGCAACGTCATCCATTGGCGCGGTGGGATCACATTGAGCGTGCGTTTTCCGAGACTTCAATGAGATACCAGGTCCTCATGCATGGTAGTGGCTTTTGGGCACCGGTCGAAGGCGAAGACCCGATCAGAGGATTTCACACGGCGAGAAGGGTCACAGCCGAATCGCAGGCCGATGCCGAGGCAAGAGCCATTGCCACGCTCAAGCGGGAGCCGAAAGTCCAAGCACACTTCCAAGACACGCGGACCGAAGCCGGAGATTGCACACGATGCCGAATCGAGATCGAGCGGTCGGCGGGCCCAACAGGATCCCGCCAAGGCCGAGGACCTCTTCAAGACCTTGGACAAGGACGGCAGTGGCAGCTTGAGCCTTGAGGAATTCAAGGCCGGTAGCCCGCCGCATGCTCCCGGTGGAGGTGGTGGCAAGGCAAGCAAGGGCAAGGGCAAGCCAGGCGGTGGTCACAAGTCTCCGCCCGCTGCTGCCGCGCAATAAGGGACTCCTTGCGTGCCTGCGGGCGCGAACCTCGTCAGGAGTTCAGGCTTTAGCCGCCCGAGCGAATGCACAGCGCAATCGCGTTTCTTTCACCCTGGCGCCTAAAGGCTGGACTCCTTGCGTGCCTGCGGGCGCTGACCCCGGCGGGAACCTCGTTAGCACATCTAGCTCGGGGCCACGTCGGCGACGGCCAATTCCAAGGCGCGCACCGCGTGCGCCAGTTCCTGCGTGCTCGCGCACAGGGGCGGCAGCAAGACCAGCGTGTCGCCGACCGGTCGGGTCAACAGGCCATGCGCCCGTGCCCGAAGGCAGACGCGTCCGGCGGCTTGTTGGGCGGCGGCAAAGGGTGTGCCATCCGGCCGCCGGAGTTCGATGCCTGCGATCAGGCCGGTTTGGCGGACCTCGTGGATCCGCGGTTCGCGCGCCGCCCAGCCGGCGAGCAGCTCGCGCAGGCAGCGGATCTTTGGCGGCAAGCCCTCGATCACCCGGTCGGCGGCAAACACCTCGAGGTTTGCCAAGGCAGCCGCACAGCCGAGTTGGTTGGCGGTGTAACTATGTCCGTAGTGGAAGGTGCGAGCCGGTCCGCCGCGGAAGGCGTCATGCACCGCGCGGGTGGTCAAGGTGGCCGCCATGGGCAGGTAGCCGCCGGTCAGGCCCTTGGCGAGGCACAGGAAATCCGGCGTCACGTCCTCCTGTTGGCAGGCGAACATGGTGCCGGTGCGGCCGAACCCGGTGAGCACTTCGTCGAGGATCAAGTGGACGCCGTGGTGGTCGCACCATTCCCGCACGGCGCGCAACATCCCGGCCGGCCACGGTCGCATCCCGTTGACTCCTTGCACCAAGGGCTCGACGACCACCGCCGCCAGCCCTGCCGCCGCGGCGGCCGGCATTTCCAACAAGTCAACCGTCCGTGCCGCGAAGCGCACCGGCATTCCGAATTGGCGGAAGCGCTCGAAGAACAAGGGCGAGCTGCCGAGCGACGAGGCACCCATGGTGTCGCCGTGATAGGCGCCGTCAAACGCCAGGAAGCCGGTCCGTTGCGGCTCGCCGGTCTGTTGCCGGTATTGGATCGCCATTTTCACCGCGCATTCGATGGCGGTCGATCCGTCGTCGGAGAAGAACACGCGTTCCAGGGAGCGCGGCGGGAAGAACGCGCACAGGCGTTCGGCCAATTCGCTGGCGCGGGGGTTGGCGAAGCCGAGGTAGGAGGTGTGGGCGACGCGTTCGAGTTGGGCGCGCAGCGCGGCATCGATCCGCGGCTGGCGGTGACCGTGGAGGTTGGTCCAGATCGACGAGTTGCCGTCGAAATAGCGCCGGCCCTCGCTGTCGAGCAGCCAGCAGCCGTCGCCGTCGGTGAGGACCAGCGCCGGCTGTTCGGGGTCGCACCATTCGTCCTGCGGGGTGAACGGGTGCCAGGCATGCCGGCGGTCGGCGGCCAACCAGGCGGCGGTTTCAGCCTTCATTGCCGTCGGTGAGGTCTTCCAAGCGCTTGTCGATGGCCTCCACCAGGCGCCACGGGCATCGTTTGCGCTGGTATTTGCGCCACAGCAGGTCGCGCAAGGTCCGCCACAGGGCCTCGTCGGGCGGATCGATCGCCAGCCAATCGTCCTCGCCCTTGAGAATGGTGAAAAAAGCCCACCTTCCGGCATGATGTTCGGCCTTGAAGTAGCGCACGCCTTCTTCGCCCTGTTCCCGCCATTCGTGCCGTTCCATGTGCTTAGCCTGCCATGGCCGGGGGCCGGAGGGCAAGCAATGGCCGCTGCCGGGCCTTGAATGAACCCCGCGCCTGATCCGGGGGTGACGCGAAATTCCCCGTGCGCGGGCTTGACGCCGCACGCTCGGACGGCGGACGCTGGCCTTGGGAAGCGGCGGATTTTGAACCTCCGCCAACCGATGATTGCGCGATCACCCGCGACATGACGACATGAAAACCAATCCTGCAAGAGAAGTGACGACCGGCAGAATCCTGTGGCTCCTTGCCGTCCTGCTGCCGGTGATGCCGGTGGCGGCCCGCGCGGCGGACGGCAACGCGGCGGCTGCGGCGGAGCCCATCGACCGGGCCACGCTCGACCAATGGTCCGCGCCGTTGCGGGGTTGGCACTACTGGCCGGAGCACGTGATCCCGGCCGCGCCGAAGATTCCCGGCCACGAGAATTTCCACAACACCGACGTGCCCTGCGTCTATCAACTTCCCGGCCAACCCGACAAGTGGTTCATGAGCTTCATCGGCTTCAACGGCAAGGGCTACAACTCGTTCGTCGCCGAAAGCACGGACCTGCTCAAGTGGAGCAACCCGCGGCTGGCGATGGGCTTTGGCCCGCAGGGCGGGTTCGACTTCGGGGGCTGCGTGATCGGCGCTTACCTCTACGAGTCGTACGACCTCAAGGCCCCGCGTTTGCTGAAGAAACGGGACGGCAAGTTCTGGACGCTCTACGGCTCCTATCCGCACCAGGGCGGCTACGAAATGCGTCCCGGCTACGAAGGCCTGGCGTGCAGCGACGACGGCCTGGCGTGGAGCCGGGCCAAGGACCAGCCGATCCTCGCCGTGCAGGATCCGGACTGCGGGACTTGGGAAAAAGACTGCATCTATCAACCGTGGCTGGTCGAGCAGGGTGGCCGCTTTTTCGACTTCTACAACGCGGCCAAGGGCAACACAGAGCAAAGCGGCGTGGCGTTTTCCGACAACTTGTTCGACTGGAAGCGGCATCCCGGCAACCCGGTGATCCGCAACCATGCGGGCGGTTACGACGAGGGCCTGGCGTCCGACCCGAAGGTGTTCCGGGACGGTGACCACTGGGTCATGTGGTACTTCGGGGTCGGCCATGGCGGCGCCCACATCATGGTGGCGTTTTCGCGCGACCTGGTGCATTGGACGCCCCATCCGGAGCCTTTGTACAAGAAAGGGGGCAATCCGGGCGGCTTGGACAGGGAACACGCCCACAAGATTTCGCTCGTCTATCTACCCAAGACCGACACCTTCTATCTTTACTACTGTGCCTGTGGCAACAAGGGTCGCGGCATCGGCCTGATCACCAGCAAGCCGGTGAAGTGAGCGGCTGCCGGTCGCGGCCCGCGGCAGCATGTGTCCTCCGCTTGGTGGAATGCCTCGGACAGGCCCGGACGGCAACCGGGGCGCTGCCGGTTGGCGGGACGCAGGGGAACCTTCCGTCGCGGTGTACCGGCCTCCAGGGCATAAGCGCTCACTGATGGCCGGAACGATGGAACACGGCCGCCTGCCTGTCGGCAGACAGGTCTCGGCTGTGTTGGACAGTGGTCGTCTCGACCGCTGTTCGAGAATTTCAGGCCCTGGTCAGCCGCAACTTGCAGGCGCAACAGGCGGGACGCCTGTTGTCCGACACAGCCGAGACGGCTGTGCTCCTCAAGTTAGCGCTTATGGGCCTCCAGGGGGAAGGAGCGGCCAATGAGGGGATTTGCGAATCTACTGATTGCCTTTGCGATTGAGTCAGGTAGGGTTTAGCCCGTGCATGGTGTCAAGCATGGCCGTTGGCGGACTGGTGCCTTCCCGGCGCCTCGGGAGCCGATGGCCTGCCATCATGCGTTCGGTCGCCGGACCATCTTTTTCCAAAGGACCGCCAATGCCCCCGACGCTGCCACCTAGACTGTCGCCAGGCGTGGCCCCGCTCCGGGTGCCGCCTACCGGTTCGGTCGATTCAATGGACGGACCGGCGGTGGCGGTGGCGCGGGCGAAATCGGATGTGCCCGTGGAACAAGCTCGCAAGCTCGCGCTGGTGGCGGAATTCACTGACAACGCGGTGATTGTGACGGATCGGGCCGGTCGGGTCGAATGGGTGAACCCCGCCTTCACCCGCCTCTTGGGTTGGACCCTTGACGAGATCCGCGGCCAGTTTCCCGGTTTGGTCTTGCATGGGCCGGACACCGATCCGCAGACCGTCGGGCTGATTCGCGACAAGACCATGCGCGGTGAGGGATTTTGCGTCGAAATCCTCAACTATCATCGTGACGGCACGCCCTGTTGGTGCTCGTTGGAGGTGCAACCCCTGCATGACGCCTCCGGCCACCACGTCGGTTTCATGGGCCTCAAGCGGGACATCACGCAGCGTCGCCGTGACGAACAGCGCCGAGCCATCGAGTTCGGGGCCTCGCGGGTTCTCGCCGAAGCCATCCCCGTCCGAGAGGCTGCTTGCAGGCTGTTGGAATCGATTTGCCAGCGGCTCGGCTGGCCCGTCGGGTGTCTGTGGATGGTTGACACGGAGCAAGAGGTCCTCACCAATTTGATCACCTGGGAACCGCCTGCCGGTGCGAGGGGCGACTTGGTGGAGCGGTGTCGCGGGGCGGCGCTGGCCCGCCGGGCCGAATTGCCCGGGCGGGCGTGGGCCAGCCAATCGCCCCAATGGTTTGCGGGTGCGGATTGCGGGTCGCCGGGTCCGCGCGGGGCGGCGGCGGCGGCAGCCGGTCTCAAGGCGGCGCTCGCCATCCCGGTTGCCAGCCAGGGCACGGTTTACGGCGTCCTCGAATTCTTGTCGGCGCGCGACGAAGTGCCGGACGTTTCGTTGTTAGAAACGCTGGTCGGCGTCGGCAACCAGCTTGGCCAATTCGTGGCCCGCAAGCGGACCGAAGAGGACTTGGTGCGGGCCTGTGCCGCCGCGCAAGGCGCCAACCGCGCCAAGAGCGACTTCCTGGCCATCATGAGCCACGAAATCCGCACGCCGATGAATGGCGTGATCGGGATGTCGGCGCTGCTGTTGGAAACGAGTCTTTCGCCACAGCAACGCGAAATGGTGGACGCGGTCCGGGCCAGTGGCGAGGCATTGATCGCCCTCATCGAGGACATCCTGGACTTCTCCAGGATCGAAGCCCACCGTCTCGAACTCCACGATGAAGCGTTCTTGCTGGATTCGGTGCTCGACGGCGTGCTCGACTTGCTCGCGCACCGCGCCCAACAGAAGGGGCTGGACTTCGCCGTGATCATCGAGCCCGAAGTTCCTTGCATGCTCCATGGCGATCCGGGCCGGCTTCGCCAAGTCCTCGTCAACCTGGTGGGCAACGGCCTCAAGTTCACCGAGCAAGGCGAGATCTTGATCGAAATCAAACGCCGGACAAGGGGGCGGCGCGACGAACTTGAAATCTCGGTGCGCGACACCGGAATCGGCGTGCCGTCCGACCGCCACGCCGCCCTGTTTGACCCCTTCATTCAAGCGGATGCGGCGACCAACCGCGTGTATGGCGGCACCGGCCTCGGTTTGGCCATCTGCAAACGCCTGGTGGAACTGATGGGCGGCAAGATTGGTCTTGAAAGCGTGGTTGGTTCCGGTTCGCGCTTTTGGTTCACCCTGCCGGTTCGCGAGGGAGTGGTCGCGGAGGACGCGCGCCCTGGTGCGGCAGGTGACTTGCGCGTGTTGGTCGTCGATCCGTTGGAGAACTCGCGGCGGGCGATCGCCTGCAGCCTGCACGGGTTCCGCCAGCCGCCGGTGTTCGTTGCCAGCGAAGAGGCCGCTGCCGCCGCCTTGCGGGCCGCCGCCGTGCCCTTCGACGTTGCCATCATCGACCGCAGGTTGTTCGGTGCTGACATTCAAGGGACCCTTGCCTGGTTGGCCGATGGCGGGCAATCCGCGCGCATGCGGATCGTGCTTGCCGGCACCCTGACGGACGCGGCGCGAAAGATCGCGGACTTTGCGGGAGTGGACGCGACGTTGTCGAAACCGGTGAAGCGCACGCACCTGTTGAAACTGTTGGGGGCCTATGCCGAGGGTGGGCAGCCCGCGCCGCCGGAGCAACCCGCCGGGACGGTCCCGGCCTTCGACCCGCTGTCCGTTGCCCGCAGCCGCGTCTTGGTGGTCGAGGACAACAAGATCAATTCCCGCCTCGTCTCGTTGATGTTGGAAAAACTGGGTTTTGCCCCGGAAGTCGTGCCGGATGGCCAGCAGGCGATCGTGAAGTTCCGCGAGACCGAATATGCCGTGATCCTGATGGATTGCCACATGCCGGTGATCGACGGCTACGAAGCCACCCGTCGCATCCGCCTGTTGGAGTCGTCCGCGGATTGGGGCCGGGCTCCGATCCGCATCATCGCGACGACCGCCAACGCGATGAGCGGGGAACGCGAGAACTGCCTGGCGTGCGGCATGGACGACTATCTGTCCAAGCCGATCAAGATCGAGACGCTCAAGGAGGCGCTGGCGCGGGTTCCTGCGCTTGGGGGAGACGCGGCCGGAAACATGGCCGACATGCTCTTGCCGGAGAACGTCGCCCGTGGCGCGCATGCGGCCCTCCACCACCTTGCCGCGGAGTTGTCCCCGGCCGATGCCGCGGAGTTGTTGGAGTCGTGGCTGTTGGAAACCCCGGCGCGGCTTGCCAATCTCCAACAACTCGCCGGCGGCGGCGAGCAAGCGGTCCTGCGGCGCGAAGCGCACTCGGTCAAGGGCAGCAGTGCCTTGTTCGGCCTGCACCGGATTGCCGGGCTTTGCCAGCAACTCGAGGACCTTGCCGAGCAGCACCACGCCCAAGGCCAAACCTCGCTCGCCCAGGATCTTGCCAACGAGTTCGACGCCGCGAGGCCGATGCTCGATCAACTCCTGGCCGAACTCCAAGCCCCCCCGCCACCCGTCCCGTGAAACTGCTCTACGTCCACGAACGTTTCGGTGCCCTCGCCGGTGCCGAGGCCAATGCCTTCATCACCGCCGGGGAAATCGCCCGCCGCGGCCATGCCACCGGCATTCTCCACGGTCCCGGCACCGGCAAGAACGAGGAGGCATGGAAACAGACCTTTCCGCAACGGTTTCCGTTAGAAGGTCCCGACCCCGCCGCCGCGACACAGCGGGCGCTCGCCGACTTCCGTCCGGATGTCGTCTATGTCCACAAGATGGCCGACCTGCGGGTCATCGGTGCCTTGGTCGCCAGCGGCATTCCCCTGGTGCGCATGGTCCACGACCACGACATTTACTGCATGCGCAGTTACAAGTACAACTACTTCACGCGCCGCATCTGCACCCGGCCGGCCTCACTCTATTGCGTCTTCGGCTGTCTCGCCTCGCTGGTCAAGAACCCGGGCCCCGGCTTGCCGCTCAAGTGGGTCAGCTACGCCGCCAAACGCAAGGAGATCGCCCTCAACCGTTGCTTCCGGCGGATGGTCGTGGTCACCACCTACATGCGCGACGAATTGCTCCGCAACGGCTTCGATCCCGCGCGGATCGAGATCCACGCCCCCGTGCCGCGTCCCGGCGAAGCCGGCCTGCGCTCGTCGTTTTCTTCCCGCAACCTGATCCTCTATGCCGGCCAGATCATCCGCGGCAAGGGGGTCGATGTCCTGTTGGAGGCACTCGCGATGGTCAAGTCGCCCTTCGAATGCGTGATTCTCGGCGATGGCAACCACAAGGCATATTGCGAAGACTTGTCCCGGCGGCTCGGCTTGGCCGGTCGCGTGCATTTCAAGGGTTTCATTCCGCAGGACGAACTCAAAGGATACTACCGCGAATGTTCGGTGGTCGCCCTGAGCAGCGTGTGGCCCGAGCCGATCGCCACCATCGGGCTCGAGGTGATGCGCTACGCCTTGCCGGTGGTCGCCTTCGACGCCGGCGGCATCAAGGATTGGTTGATTGACGGCCACAACGGCTACCTCGTGCCATGGATGGACCGCACGGTCTTCGCCGCCCGCCTCGACGAATTGCTGCGCGACAAGGCGCAAGCCCGGGCGCTGGGCGAACGCGGCTTCCAACTGGTTTCCGAACGCTACGATTTTGATTCCTATATCGGCGACCTTGAGGC
>Ga0118677_10015511_pt1 | contig 10577 bp, 6 predicted proteins | sample AliMusrvi5mmetaG_FD_86154 | JGI IMG/M metagenome (GOLD analysis project Ga0118677, IMG submission 86154)
TCGTAGTTTTGACCCCCTGAACATTGAAACCAGAAATATGAAAAAGATACTTGGTATGGGCAATGCCCTCGTTGACATCATGATCCCGCTTGAAAGCGATACCATCCTTGAAATGCTTGAACTGCCGAAAGGCAGTATGCAGCTGGTCGACAAAGACCGCAGCAACAGCGTGCTTTCTGCGCTGGAGGGATATAAAAAGAGCCTTTCGGCCGGTGGGTCGGCGGCCAACACCATTCACGGGCTGGCGATGCTCGGAGCCAGGACAGGATACATCGGCGTGGTGGGAGAAGATGAACTGGGCGGCTTTTTCGTCAGAGACCTCATCCAGGCCGGGGTCGATCCCCACATGATCCACAGCAAACAAGAGACGGGTCGTGCCGTTGCGCTTGTAACGCCCGATTCGGAACGGACTTTTGCCACCTTCCTTGGTGCGGCCATTGAGCTCTCGGCCGGGCACCTTGCGTTTGGCGATCCTGACTCACTTGCTGAGCCGGCTATTGCAAAACCGGAGATGTCCATCTTTAAAGATTATGGTTATTTCCATATCGAAGGGTACCTTGTACAGAACCATGAACTGATCAGGCAGGCGGTGAAACTGGCGCGTGAACACGGACTGATCGTCTCCCTCGATATGGCCAGCTACAACGTGGTAGAGGCCAACCGGGATTTCCTCCTGTCGATCATCACCGAATTCGTGGACATTGTTTTTGCCAATGAAGACGAAGCCCGAGCCCTCACCGGGCTGGAGCCGGAGGAGGCCCTCGACGTTTTGAGCGACATGGTGAAAATCGCCGTGGTCAAGACCGGCAGCAGCGGGTCGCTGGTAAAATCGGGAAATGACAAGTTTACCATCGGCATCATCGATGTGAACCCGATCGACACCACCGGCGCCGGAGATCTCTATGCCTCCGGGTTCCTTTACGGGCACGCCCGGGGGATGAACCTGGGGCAATGCGGCACATTGGGCGCCTTGCTCGCCGGTAATGTCATTGAATTCATGGGATCGAAAATGCCGGCCGATCGCTGGGAACAGATAAAGACCCAAATGGAGGTGAATGGCTGATCCCGTTCCTGCCCGTTAACACCCGGTATAATAGATTGATTCTTAATTAGTAATTAGTAATTCGTAATTGTCCCGGGGGCTTGGTTAATTCCATAATAATTTCTATTTTTGTCGCCCTTTCACGAAAATAATAATTTTCAGTCACTTATATAATCACTTAGCTGCCATGAAGGTATACCAAACTAACGAAATCCGCAACATCGCTCTCCTGGGGGGCGCCAAATCAGGTAAAACAACCATTGCTGAAGCCATGCTGTTTGAAGGAGGCGTGATCAGCCGCCGTGGATCGGTGGAAGACAAGAACACGGTTTCCGACTATCGTCCGATTGAACTGGAGCGTCAGAACTCTGTTTCAGCAACTGTACTGTATACACTTTGTGACAACAAGAAGATCAATATCATTGACACCCCGGGTTTTGATGATTTCTGCGGAGAAGTAATCTCGGCGCTGCGCGTTGTTGATACCGCCGTCATGATCGTCAACGGGCAGAATGGCGTGGAGGTAGGAACGGAGATCACCTGGCGTTATGCCACCCGTGCCAATACACCGGTAATTTTCGTGGTAAACCACCTCGATCAGGAAAATGCCAATTTCGATGAAACGATTCGCCAGATGAAGGCCAATTTCGGCAAAAATGTTACCCTGATGCAATACCCGGTGAACGCCGGATCAGGTTTCAATACCGTGATCGATTTGCTTATGATGAAGCAGATCAAATTTACTTCGGGCGGCGGAAAACCTGAAATTTCAGATATCCCTGCCGGTGAAAAGGACAAGGCTGACGAGATGTATGCCGCCCTGGTCGAGGAACTCGCTTCGAAAGATGAATCGCTGATGGAGATTTTCTTCGACAAGGGAACGCTCACCGAGGAGCAGATGCTCCAGGCGCTGAAAACAGGGCTGATCAACCGTGCCGTCTTCCCGGTGTTGTGCACCTGCGCAAAACAGGATATGGGCGTTGGCCGCCTCCTCGAATTTATTGCCGGCAGCGTACCCGCGCCGAACGAAATGCCGGGGATCAAAACCAAGGACGGAAAACTGATGACCTGCAAATCGTCGGAACCCGCTTCAGCCTTCATCTTCAAAACATCCATTGAACAGCATCTCGGCGAGATCTCCTATTTCAAGGTCTATGCCGGCGAGATCAGCGAAGCCATGGACATGGTCAACCCGGTACGGCAGTCGAAAGAACGCCTTTCACAGCTTTTCGTGATCAACGGGAAGAACCGCGAAAAGGTTGAAAAAATGGTTGCCGGTGACATCGGCGCTACCATCAAGCTGAAAAATTCATTTACCAACAATACGCTGAACTCGGTCAAGAATCCCGATGACGTGATCGAGCAGATCACCTACCCCGATCCCAAGTTCAGGACAGCCGTAAAGGCGAAAAGCACCGCCGACGACGAAAAGATCAACAGCAGCCTGAATGAACTGGCCAAGATGGACCCGACGCTGGTGATGGGATATTCGCGCGAACTGAAGCAGATGATCCTGCAGGGTCAGGGTGAACTTCATCTCAACCTCGCCAAATGGCACGTTGAGAACATCGAGAAGATCCCCATGGAATTCTACGCACCGCGCATCCCGTATCGTGAAACCATTACCAAATCGGCGAAATCAACCTACCGCCATAAAAAGCAATCCGGCGGTTCAGGCCAATTCGGCGAAGTTCACATGCTGATCCAGCCATACCGCGAAGGGATGACCGAACAGAGCGAATTCCCTATTCGCGGACGCGATGTGATCGATCTCGAATGGGGCGGCAGGCTGCAGATGAACAACTGTATCGTAGGGGGGGCCATCGACGCCCGCTTTATGCCGGCCATTCTCAAGGGGGTCATGGAAAAGATGGAAGAAGGACCGCTCACGGGTTCCTATGCCCGCGATATCGTGTTCAACGTGTTCGACGGTAAAATGCACCCGGTCGATTCAAACGAAATCTCCTTCAAGCTGGCAGGCCGTAATGCCTTCAGGGAAGCTTTCAAAAACGCCGGACCCAAGATCCTCGAGCCCATCTATGATGTGGAAGTCATCGTTCCCGAGGATAAAATGGGTGAAGTCATGACCGACCTGCAGGGCCGCCGTGCTGTGATCATGGGCATGGACAGTGAAGGAAGTTACCAGAAGATCATGGCGAAAGTACCCCTGGCCGAGCTGAACCGCTATTCCACCGCGCTCAGCTCCATCACCAGCGGCCGTGCCACCTACAACATGAAATTTGCCGAGTATGCACAGGTTCCCGCGGATATCCAGGAGAAACTGCTCAAAGCATATGAAGACCAGGAGAAAGAAGAAGAATAACCTGTATTTTAAATTCCTTAAAAACCCGGTCATTTGGCCGGGTTTTTTTGAATATATCCATGCCAGATGTCAACCGGAAATGCCCCTTTTGTCAAACATGATGCCTATGCCGTTTTAAAGGTTCGCGATTTCAGGCTGTTCCTGACGTTCCGTTTCTTTACGACGATTGCCTTCCAGATGCAGAGCATCATCGTGGGCTGGCAGATGTACGAACTCACCAGAGACCCGCTGGCGCTTGGCCTGATAGGCCTCGCAGAGGCGCTGCCCAACATCACGGTGGCCCTCTTTGCCGGTCATGCCGCCGACCGGTACAACCGGAAAAAGATCATCGTTTTATTTACCCTGCTTTTCCTGGTAGGAACCCTGGCCTTGTTCCTGTTTACCATCCCCAAACTTGGGATACTTGCAGCACTGGGTGTATTCCCGATCTACCTGGTGGTGGCGGTTTCCGGGGTATCGAGGGCCTTCCTCTACCCGTCGATCGTCGCGCTGATGTCGCAACTGGTTCCGCGTGAACTCTACACCAACTCCTCCACCTGGAGCAGCACCGTCTGGCAGCTTGCTGCAATTACCGGCCCGGCCATCGGCGGACTGGTATACGGGTTCTTCGGCGTTCGCGTGGCTTACCTGGGCGTGCTGTTTTTCCTGGTAATCGCCATGATCATGCTCGGATTTGTAAAAAACCATCCTGCCCCCCCGCGGGTGGAAGGTGAAACGTTGGTTCAGCGGCTGGCTACAGGTTTGAAATTCGTGTACCACAACCAGATCCTGCTGGGCGCCATGTCGCTCGACATGTTTGCCGTGCTTTTCGGCGGGGCGGTGGCCATGCTGCCCATTTTTGCCGCGGAGGTGCTGAAGGTGGGCCCCCAGGGTCTGGGTTTCCTGCGCGCCGCACCGATGGTGGGCGCCGTGCTGATGTCGGTGGTGATAGCGCACCGGCCGCCCATGGTACATGCCGGCCGGAACATGATGATCGGCGTGGCCGGCTTCGGGCTGAGCATCATCTTTTTTGCCCTGTCGCGGAACTTTTACCTGTCGTTCGTATTGCTTATGTTCAGCGGCATGTTCGACAACATCAGCGTGATCATCCGCGCCACGGCCATGCAGCTGCTCACCCCCAACGAAATGCGCGGCCGGGTGGCCTCGGTTAACGCCATCTTCATCGGCTCTTCCAACGAGATCGGCTCTTTCGAATCGGGGCTCGCAGCAAGGCTGATCGGGCTCATCCCGTCGGTTATTTTCGGGGGGATCATGACCCTGGGAATCGTAGGATTTACCGCTAAATTTGCACCAAGGCTCAGGAAGTTGAATTTGAAGGAGATTTCATGATTAGGAACTGGTAACAAGGTAACAGGGTAACAAGGTAACAAGGTGACAGGGTAACAAGGTGACAGGGTAACAAGGTAACAAGGTAACAGGGTGACAGATATTCAAGGGTATAAAGGGGAAAGAAGATATCGGGGAGCAATTTTGTTAATAACTTTTCTGTTTTTTTGTATTACTTTTTTCAGTTTTCAGGATTAACCAGTAAACTGAATCATGAAAACACACAAAGATCTTAACGCGTGGAAAAACAGTATTGACCTTGCAGTTGAAATATATAACTATACCAGTGCTTTTCCAAAATCAGAACTTTTCTGTCTAACCAGCCAATTACGCAGGGCGGCTGTATCTATTCCGTCAAATATAGCCGAAGGTGCCGCCCGGAACCAGAAAAGGGAGTTTATCAGGTTTCTTAGGATTTCTTTAATCTTATGGGCAAAATCAACAAAATAAGAGCGCAGATTGCCGGACTCATCAGAATCCTGGAAAAACAACAGGTAACCCCGCCATAAAAAACGAATAACAAATCCACTTACCTTATCACCTTGTCACCCTGTTACCCTGTTACCTTGTCACCTTGTCACCTTGTTACCTTGTTACCTTGTCACCCTGTCACTGTCACCACCCCCTCTACCTCAACAAAGTGACCGACCCGTGTGCATGGTAGGTCGTCCCTGACGATTCATTCATCTCATAGGTGGCGATATACATATAAACCCCGTCGGAGGACATCGCCCCGTTAATCCTTCCGTCCCATCCCGGCAGCATTTCCGCTGATTCGTAAACCTTCCTTCCCCACCTGTCGAATATCAGGATGCTGAACCGGGCAACACCTGTGCCCACAGGGTGGAATGTTTCGTTAAGTCCGTCGCCGTTGGGTGTGAACACATTGGGGAACCATAACGGGGATGAACATTCGCCAAGCGTGATGCTGTCGCGGGCGCTGCACCCGTTCTTTGTGACGATCACCCAGTATATGCCGGGCCCGGTGGCGATAAATACCGAATCGGCCGACCTGTCCTGCCATTGATATTTTGTGGCGTTGACACCGGGATGCAGAACAAAAGGCACACCGCCACAGATGATGGTGTCTTTTCCTAGATCTACGGGAATCCTTGGTTTATACGACAGGGTTGTCTTAACCACACTATCGCAGCTGCCAATATGGATGGTATCGTAATAGATCCCCGGCTGTGTATGAACTCCCCCGCCGACATGCCAGGGAGTCCCAAAGCAAAGGGTCGTATCGACAAAACCTGGTGCTGGTTTATTTATAACGGTAATTTTTTTGCAAAGGCTTGCCTGGTCGGGAAGCCCTTCGTTTACATTCAGCATGATGTTATAGGTTCCCGGCTGGTTGTAGGAATAACCCGGGGGGGAATACAGCGTTGACGACGGGGCAGAGGAATTGTTGCAGGGAGGAAAGCTGAACCGGGTCAGGGAAGAACTGTACTGGTTGGGAACATAGGAAAAAAGGGAGTCGTTTTGCCGGAACAATTCAGAGAACGTAACCGGGTAATGAAGGGTGCCGATATTTCCCAAAGACGCTGCCGTAATTGTGCCTCCGACACCCCCTGCAAATGTAAGTCTTCCGATTGCAGCTGTGGCGGAGGCCTGGTAAACCGTGTAGTAACCGGTCGATGTTTCACAGTCATTTACCAGGGTGATTCCGACAGGGCTTACCAGGGCTCCGCAATCGCCAAGATTCTGCCCTGAAGGCACATTCAGATAGGAAGTCCCGAAATTCAATCTCGACAAACTGTTGCCGACACTGTTTACCAGTAAAAGATAGCATATCCCGTTTTCTTTGATCGATGCGATCTGGCATGGATGGCTGAATCCTGCAAGGTTGCCGAGATCGGTGAAAACCGGGGTGTTGGTCAGTCTGGTACCGAAGTTCAGACGATACAGTTTATTCTGGGTGTCTGAATCAAAAAAACCAAGCCATGTTACTCCTTCTTTAATAATTACCAGCCCATGTGCGACGCTGATATTGGGGAATGGACCGATGTCGGTGGCAACAGGTGAGTTGTTGGTGATGGAGGCGCCAAAATCCAGCCGCAGGATCGTTGAATTATTGTTCAGAAAACCATACCAGTTGCCATTCTCTTTTCTTACCTGGATTGCTTCACATAATTGGCTGATGACCCCTGTTTGAAGGATGATCGCTGAACTTACCGGGTTATTCCTGAAATTGCTGCCATAGTAAACCCTTGTCATATGGGTTGGAGATCCGTGGTTTGTAACAAAGGAATAGCAATCGGTCCCATCCTGTACCAAAGTGTTGTAAACCGGTTGATCCAGGTTGGATCCCGGATTGCCAATATTAGTCCCTGAAGGATTTCCACCGGCGTTGCCCGAGCAGAAATTCCAGTAGTAGGTTTTCCCGGGAGTCGACTGGTTTGTGATGATAACCGGGTTGCCTGTGCAAACCGGATCTGGTGCTGTAAATGCAGCGGTAACAATGCCGGTTGCATTAATAACGACTATTTTTTTACAGTAAGATGACTGGTTGGGCAGTCCTTCATTCACGGTCAGCCGGATGTTGTAGGTACCCGGCTTGTCGTACGAGTATGCAGGAGGGGTAAAAAGCACGGAAGATGGATTTGAAGCATCCGAGCAGGGCAGGAACCGCAGCCGGGTCAGTGTGCCCTGCCGGTTGGAATTATACAGGAATAACGTATCGCCGGTCCTGAAGAGTTCGGAGAACTGTGCCGGCTGGGTCATGTTCCCGATATTTCCCAGTGATGCCGAACTAACCGGTCCTGTCATCCCTGAAGGGAAGGTCAGCCGCCATATTTTATCAGGTGAAGAGGTGGAATAATTAAGCTGGAATCCGGTCGTGCCTTCGCAATCCCTGATGAGCGCGATGCCGGCCGCGCTGATGGAAGGGCAAACAACACCGAGGTTTACCCCGGTGGGTGTTGTTAGCAATGAATTCCCGAATGAAAGGCGTGTCATGGTGCCGTTCCCGGTGTTTGCCACAAGGGCATACCACAGGCCATTTTCGGAAACAAATCGCATGGGGCCCGGGAAATTCATGGAGCCGGGAGCACCCAGGTCGGTCAGCACCGGGGTGTTCAGCAGGCTGTTCCCGAAATTCAGCCTGACAAGTTTGTTACTGAGGTAGCAGGAGATAAACCCGATCCAGGTATTGCCCTCCTTCAGGATATCAAGGAAATGAGCGCCCCTTAGCAGGGGAAAGGGGCCAAGCTGCACTGCAGAAGGAGTATTCGCCAGGGAGGTCCCGAAATTCAGTTGTACAAGCCGGTTGTTATTATTCAGGATACCGATCCACTGGCCGTTGTCGTAACAAATTTTTATGCCCATCACCGTATCGCTGAGCAGCCCAAACCCGCCAAGGTTGGTCCAGGATACCGGGTTGTTGTTGAAACTGGAGCCATGGTTGTACCTTACCAGCGACATGCTTCCCTGGTTGGGGATGAAGGAATAGCAGGTGTTGCCGTCTTTCAGCAGGGTTATATATCCTGGAATGTCCAGCAGGTTTCCCGGGTTCCCGATGTTGGTGCCCACAGGGTCCGATAATACGTTGCCTGAGCAAAAGCTCCAGTACCAGCTGCTGCCTCCCGTCGTGGTATTGGTGATGTTAACCGGCATACCGGTATAAACCGTATCCGGCGCGGTAAAATCCGCCACCTGGGCCGGTAAATTAAAAACCATCAGCCACAATACCAGGATAATATAATACTCCCCAAATTTCAGACCACGAGTTATGTTGAAAATTTTAACTAATTTAACCGTGGATTATGAAAGCAAAAAGGAGAAAATTTACAGCGGCCTTTAAGGCCCAGGTAGCCATCGAATCGATTAAGGAGCGGGATTCGCTGGCTGATTTAGCAAAACGATATGAGGTCCATCCAAACATGATCTCAAAGTGGAAGCAGGTATTTATAGAGCGGTCATCGGAGATCTTTGAAACGGCCCCGCCCGAAGAAAACTTTGAAGCAGAAAGGGAGAAGCTGTTTGCCAAGATCGGGCGACTCGAAGTGGAGCGTGACTGGCTAAAAAAAATTTCAAAAATGGCAGGTCTGTGAAAGAGGTCATGAGTTATATTACTGAAAATAAGAATATAAGCATCCGAAGTCAATGTGAACTTGTGGATATAAGCCGAAGTAATGTGTACTATAACACGGTTGGTGAATCAGCGGAAAACCTTGAATTCATGCGGTTAATGGATGAGCATTATCTGGATCATCCGACCTATGGCGTGCTTCAAATGCAGGATTTTTTGTTTTTATGCGGTTTTTTGGTCAATGTCAAGCGGGTTCGCAGATTGCTTCGGAAGATGGGGCTTATGGCAATATACCCCAAACGAAACCTGAGCAAACTGGGCAGTGCCAAATATATCCGACCGTATCTTTTAAGAGGTCTGAAAGCAGTGAGGCCTAACCAGGTATGGGCGGTCGATATAACGTATATCCCAATGACTGGCGGGTTTATGTATCTAACGGCCATAATAGACCTGTACAGTCGGTTTGTTGTTGGCTGGGACGTATTCAACAGCCTGGATGCACAAAACACGCTGGATGTATTTAAACAAGCCGTAGCAAGCCACGGCAAGCCAGAGATCATAAACTCCGATCAAGGCAGCCAGTTCACGTGTGCATTGTGGACGGAATATGTTGAGAATGCAGAAATAAAGATAAGCATGGACGGCAAAGGCAGAGCCATTGATAATATTTTCATCGAACGGCTTTGGCGTACGGTGAAACAAGATTACGTTTATTTGCATCCTGTTGACAACGGAACGCTGTTGTTTATAGGGCTGAAGGGCTTTTTCAATACATACAATAATAGAAAGCCACATCAGGGGATTGGTCGGGTAAGTCCCGTGCAGTTGTACAAAGTAGCAGCTTGAAAAAGTTATGAACAAAAGAAAAAAGAACCAAAAAAGAAAAGCTGTCAATAGCGAGAATAACTCTGCGAGTTATTGCCCGCTATTAACAGCAATAACAACACAAACAATCCTATTTAATTCAATTAAGAAAAGACATTCGCTGGTCTAAGAAATGGGGAGTAGAATATAAAACCTGCTTTCGCACTATTTTTTCTTCCAGCTTCACCAATTCGCAATTTCACCATTTCACCATGTTACCCTCTTACCATTTCACCCTGTTACCCTGTTACCCTGTTACCTTGTCACCTTGTTACCTTGTCACCTTGTCACCTTGTCACCTTGTCACCCTGCCACCCTTTTACTCTAATCATGAACACACCTCACCGCAAACGCATTCTCCCTGGAAGAACCATACAGGGAAACACTCAGCTGGAAGTCATTCATCCCCCTGGCTACGGCGCGGTCGGCGCCGGACGGGGTGGAGGTCCAGTACATCGACCCCGCTTCGAGCCCGGTGGCAAAGGCCCAGGTGTTGTTGAGGTACAGGAACCCATGCTGGTATGAGTGGAACCCCGATGCCAGCAGGGTATCCATCAGCGGCCCTGCCGCCTGGCCGGGGCCGGTGTTGAGACTTACCAGTTCACTCCATTCCCAGGCTTCCGGCACATGCCACCCGGGCGGGCACACGCCCTGCGTACCGGGCGTGGGGTCGTAACGCATGAGCTCGTCCCATTGGTAACCGGATTTCGGATTGGCGACCCCGGCATTCGGGTTCCTGTAAAATTCCGCGATGCAGTTATCCGTTTGTGGGATCAGTTCCGAAATCTGAACCCCGAATTCCAGGTTCTGCTTCATCCAGCATTTCCCGTTCGGCAACTGGAAGGTGCTGTACTTTGAGTTATTCCGCACGTCGGTGAGCTGGCTTCCGCAACTGAACGCAGATGCCTGCAACACACGGAAGGTCGCGGTTTTGCTGGCGGAACACCCGTAGGCATTGGTATAGGTATAGGTGACATGGATCACACCCGCCC
>Ga0118677_10015513_pt1 | contig 10577 bp, 9 predicted proteins | sample AliMusrvi5mmetaG_FD_86154 | JGI IMG/M metagenome (GOLD analysis project Ga0118677, IMG submission 86154)
GCTGTGCGGTCACCTCAGGTATTTCTTTTAGATACATTTTATGTACATTGAGGGTAGACTATGTTGCTGATACAGACTAAGCAATTTACCGTGAAGACAAAATATTTCGCCAATAACAATGGAACACCCATGTTTCAGCGTCGAATTCCGCTGGCATTGCGAAAGTTCTTCCAAAACAAGAATCACTTAAGAATTAAGTTAACTGGCAAGCAGACTTCCATGGCTGCTGAGATTGCCCACCATGCCCGTGATACCGATAAGTTATTTAATGACCTGCGAGCCAAGAATGGGATAGATCGGTCAGAGGCTGAAGCTGAGGCATTGTTGGCTTATTACGGACTTCGTCCCGGCGATGGACTCATAAAGGCTAGGGTGCCCCATGGAATGTATGACCAGCCACACCTGACTGATATTGATGAATATTTTACATATAAGACCGATAAGGGCACGTTAACGGATGCGGATGAGCTTGCGAGGTTATTGCTAACGAAGCCAATGCCATTGATGCTGAGTAAATGCTTAGATATTTATTTCGCCAACAACGTAAAAGGCACTCAAGCCAAGTTTAAGGCTGACAGCATTAAGCATTTCAAGAATCTTTTTACTGTATGCGGTGGCGATGTGGCTGTGGAAAATATCACGCGCGATACAGCTAAGAAATATATTGAAAAAAGACGAAGAACAGTATCTACAGGGGCTGTAGCGCGTGAAATTAGCACAATCCGAGCTGTATTTAATGTAGTAATTAGGGAAAAAGAGCTCAAGATTAACAACCCATTTCTATCATTGGTTATTCCGGATATGGGAAAGGATAGGAAGCAGCGCCTACCTTACACAAATTCAGAGATTAAGCACATCATCAAGTCTTGTCTTGAAACCCCAAATGACCAAAAGATAATTCTTTTATTGTGTGCGCTAACCGGCGCTCGTTTGGCTGAAATTTCTGGATTGCGTAGGCAGGATTGCATTTTGGATGCTGACCCTCCTTATTTCAATTTGGTGGAATACAACCAGCGAACCCTCAAGACAACGAATAGTCAGCGTTCAGTTCCCTTGGTCCCGGCGGCCTTTAGTGCATTAAAGGAGCATCTAAAAAGTCATGAAAGTGATTTAGTGTTCCCGAAATATAACGACGGCATTGATGTTGATGGCAACCGAGCTTCGGCTGTGATAAATAGCTTCATACGGCGCATTGGAATAAAAGACAAGACCACTCACAACACCAGACACACAATGCGAGATTTACTACGCCATGCCGATGTGCCTCCACACATAATTGACGCTATCGGAGGTTGGGGTAGCAACAGTGTTGGTGAAAGTTATGGCTTGGGATACTCGTTGAAACAAAAGTATGAGGCCCTAAACAAAGCACTCAATCCAATCCTAGTTGACTAACAAGCGATACTTCAAATGGACATCAAAGGTAAGGCCGACCATCTCCGGGAGCGCAGCAAGACCAGCCCAGCCATGAAGATTGCTAAGACTGCCTTTGATCACGCCTCTAAAATTCGACTGAAAACAACTCCCAAGCACCAGATTTTGGAGTGGATTAGCAACAATGTCATGAAAATTGATGCCTGTTTAGATACTGATGGGAATAAGGAGGAGGCTAGGCAGGTTTGCTTCATGGCTTATGAATCTGTCCAAAAGCGTATCCTGCCAAATAAGGATGAGGCCGGAGGTAATGCGGCTGGAAATGCCAAGCAATCTAAAAATGGATACAAGCGCACATTGCCTGTTTATGTACTGGGTCAGGAAAATGGCTTCTATAGTGGCTTAAATGATGACTTGGAGGAATAGTTAAATATATTTTCAAATTTGGGGCGGATTCCCGTCAGAAATATGTAGTGGAAAGTATGAAGAGGTAAAAAGCAGTTTTGTTTTAGCGGCTCAGTGCAGATGAGCCAGCAAGCAGGCAGTGCTTGGCGGTGAAATTCCGCTTAAAACGTGCTCAAGATGTCTGGGATAAGCGCAGGCATTAAGAGTGAGGGCAGGGGCGCCCACAAACCTTAATTGCAAAGTTGCGGTGGTTAAGGCAAGCCTAGGTGGCTCACCGTGAACGGTCAGTGGAATCAGACCAATCAAAAGATAAGCATGCGGCCTCTACCGAGGTGGGAGTGTGCAAAAAACGTATCCATAAGCTCGCAACAAAACACACCGGCGCATAGCGCTGGAATACGCTTTGGAGAATTTCAAAATGCATTACACATTCACGCTGCTAGACAGCGAAAAACCGTCTGTTGTCTCAAAGGTTTTTACATTAGACGAGCAAAAAAATCTTAAAAAATCAGTATCCGCCAATATTTCTCAGGCTAATTGCAAGGTCGTGTCAGTAAATGACCTTGTTGAGTTTGGAGCTCTGTTAGAGCGGCTTCACCCAAATCAGTGCCTTATCTACGGCATACCACCGAATGGTGTGAGCGAGATCGTTACCGCCAAGAATTGGGAGACGGCAGGTAAGCCCATTCATCAGGCGCCTCGGGTCAAGGAGTTATTTCAGTGGCCAAGTCATGGCGGCATTCTGATGCTCGACTATGATGCTCCAAAAGATGGAACTAGGTCACATAGCATGGAGGAGGTAATTTCCCTGCTATTGGGGGCTGCTCCCGAGCTAGCCGATACACAGATTCTCTCCATCCCTAGTACCTCAAGTTGCCTTTACTTCAATGAGCAGGAGCTTGTCGGAGTCAAGGGGATTCGATTTTATATTCTGGTGGATGACGCGCAAGACATTCCAAGGCTTGGCGAAACTATCAATTTAAGGCTATGGCAATCAGGCACTGGAAGGTATGAGGTTAGTGAATCTGGCTCTCTACTTGAGCGCCCCCTGTTTGATCAAGCGGTTTGGGAGACTAATCGCATTGACTTTTGTGCCGGTGCAAAGTGCAACGATGGCATCGAGCAGCGCAGAGGCCCTCCAAGAATAATCTCAGGCAGCAATCTCTCTTTTCATTCAGCTCTCCTGCCAGATTTATCTGCAGCATCCATGACCATCGTGCAGGCAAATAAGGCTAGAGCGCGCAATGCCGTCCTGGACTTTGCGGATATTCAAAAATCGGCATGGGTGTCAAAGCGTCTACATGACTACCGAAACCTTAACCCGCAGTTTGGCGACGCTCAGCTGCAAAACATGGTGTATCGCGCCATTGACCAAAAGGAGCTTCAGGGCGACTGGCGCGTGATTGTCAAAACAAAGGGTGGTGAAGAAGAGTTGGCTATTGCTCAGCTACTTGAAAATCCTGAGAGATATAACGGCTGCGTGACACTTGACCCACTTGAGCCTAACTACGATGGTAGAAGATTTGTGGGCAAGCTCTTCCTGGGCAGCGCGTTTCCAAACCTGCACTCATTTGCTCATGGCGGGGTTAACTTTAGACTCTTTAATCGTCCGATCAATATTGAAATTCTCGATGGTAAAGAGGCTGAAGTTATTGATGCAACCTTGGAGGTGATGAGAAGGGCGCCTAATCTTTTTGACTTTGGTGATAGCCTAGTAGAGGTTACGGATGATATGAGGATCAAGCAGATTAGGGAATCAAATCTGCGTTACCTCCTTGGAAAGTGTATTCAGTTTCACCATGACCACAAGCTCAAGAATCCGCCACCTACTCTTTGTAAAAGTATCGTGGAAATTAGCCGACATCTTAAGGAGCTTAAGGCGGTAGTCTCGTCGCCCACGCTTAGGCCGGACGGCTCAGTGTTAGCAACTAAAGGGTACGACGAGCGCACTGGTTTGTTACTGAGCACTCAGGACGCATTGGTTCCTGTCCCAGAATACCCAACTGAAATGCAGGCCATCAAGGCCCTTCACCTTTTGATGGAGCCATTTAATCAATTTCCATTTGTAGATGAACTAGCACGGTCAGTACACCTAGCTGCGCTCCTAACGGTCGTAGTTCGACCATGTCTACCAACTTCACCAGGGTTTGCATACGACGCGCCAGTCCAAGGCAGTGGTAAGAGTTTGCTTGCAGGTTGTGTTGAGGTTCTTGGCAGCGGGCGCGAGCCAACAATATGGCCAGACGTTGACGTTAGGAATGTTGACGAGGTTAGAAAGCGCGGATTTACCGCCATCCGAAGCGGCGATAGAACAGTCATCTGGGATAACGTTGTTGGTGAGTTTGACTCTGCTGCGCTTGCTGGAATGATGACATCGCAGATGATCAAAGAGCGTTTATTTAACACGCAGACCGTACTTGAGGTTCCAAACAAGACGTTGATGATTTTTACTGGTAATAATTTCTCGCCGGTAAATGACATGAGTCGCCGTGTGTTAATTTGCCGAATCGACCCGCAAACCGAAAGGCCCCAGGCTAGAAGTTTTGATCTCAACCCGAAGGACGTGTGCATCTTTGATCGGCAGCGCATGGTCTCCGCGGCGCTGACACTAATTCGCTTTTATCTTAGCAGTGGCGCCAAGAAGATAGGGGACACCGGTTCATTTTCAGAGTGGGACACGTTTGTGAGGCAAACAGTCATTCACATTGGAAAAACCATTGCCCCAAACCAATACGTAGACATTGCCAAATCAATTGAATTAAATCAAGCCGAAGATCCAGAGATGGAGATGCTTATTCAGCTTTTCCAAGAGTGGTTAAAGACTTTTGGATCTGAGTGGGTGACAGCAAAGCAGGTCATCAGCAAGGCTACCAACGACTGGACTGATATAGAGCCAAAGGAATTACGAGAGGCACTGCAGCAGCTTGTAGGACCAAATTGGGCATCATCAAAGTCACTAGGAAAGGCGCTCAAAAAACGAAACGGAAGATTAATTGCTGGGCTAAAACTTGAATGCCACGGCTCAAGCGGCGATAACGCCAAATCATGGCGCATAACAAAAAAGGAGACAAAGTGAATCATAAAAATAATCCAATGCTTGAGTTGACCTCAGAGGAAACGCTCCGACTAAAAGAGTTGTGGGCTCGCATACGCAGCCGAGTAGAAGAGCAGCGCGACAACTTTGTGTGGGTCAGGTTATGCGGTGAAAGGGCGCGCTTATCTAGAAAGCAGCTATGGATGGTGGTCTCAACACTAGCGAACCTCTTGGAGGACCAACCCCTACCACTGTTTTTATATGGGTATCTGGAGTGTGGTGTGCCCGATGGCAATGTAAACCAAATTAATCAATAAAAACGGTTTCTACGGTTTAAACGGTTTATTTATTACTCAAGCAATGTTTAAAGAAATAACTATTGAGTATGAAACAAACCGCAAATACCGTGAAAACCTTTATGAACTTAAAGGAATAATGAAATGACAAACTTAAAAACAACAATAGACGATTACAGTGAGATTGATATTTATGGGTCTCAAGAGTGTTACGAGATGGTTATGGATGTTTTGTATGACTACAGCGAGGACTATTTAACCCTTCATAAATCCTACAGGAATGCCTTAGAGCTTATACGAAGGGCGGTATGGCGAAACTATGGCGAGGCTACTTACTTAAAGTTTGAGGAAGAAATTCGCCATGAACTATTCAATGAATTAGTTAGCTTTACAGAGCATTCAGCGATTGAAAGTTTGAGATATTGGTATGAGTATGAGGGCGGCATTCGTAAGTTTCACGAAATTGAGTTGGAGTCATTTGAAGCTCTTGACTGCCTGTATGCAAACTGTGTTGATTTGAGTGCAAAGGAAATTGGGGGTAACGATAATGTCCACTAGCAGTTACGACTACAGCTCTTGTCCCCGTTATCAGCGATGTAGTGCTGCAATCTGTCCGCTATGGCGTCCGGTACTCGAGCAGAAAATGATCAAAGGGGAGCGCATTTGCGGTGTCTTGCTTGAATACCAAAAGCCGCTATCCAGATCATTTTTAACTACCCACTACGGCACACAGATGTTGCAGGTAATGGCGCAGGCTACCGATCAGATAAAAGATCGTGGCGGGTATCTTCTTCGGTCCGCTTTGACTAGGGCTGCTGCAACTGGGACAAGGCTGACGCTCATGGACTTCGGTTAGGGCTGATGCGTACGCGAGAGATTAATTCGGTCTTGGCCCCCATTTATTGCGCCTTGTACGAATTGTTAACAAACCGGCACACCACAAAGGCAGCAATGTTCTAGTAAATAGATCGTCTTTGTGGTGCCTAAGCACAAAACAACCAATCGACCGATTTAAAGGCCTGTAAAAACAGGTGAAAACACACTAAAAAAGGAAGAAATATGCTCAAAAAGAGAACCAAAAAAAGAAATATGCTGACAACAAACCTTGAAATTACTGAGTTAGCGTATGCATTACACATAACAGCCAACCGGCTCAGGGATACGATTTCGGCGGTCAATATACCTAGCGCCTACCGAGTTCAGATCAGTCGCAAAGTTCATTGGCTAATAGGGCAGGCACAAAGCCTTGGGTGTGAATTGCAGCCGGCTAATCCAGATGCATTCCTCACTAAAAAGAGTGCCGAGAGCATCGGAGAACAGCTTGGTCTGTTTTGATTGACGGCTACTAGCTGAGGATCAGCCTTTCAAGACAGCGAATCTTAAGGTAGTTGAAGGGCAGAAATCGGCCAGAAGCAGACGCTCAAATCAGGTTATTTAGGGGTTCCTGACTGTCTCAAAACGGCCACTTTCAGTCAGTCGAGTGGGATTAAGTATTGGAGTCTGTCGAGGCTTTATTTAATGAGATATTGCGCATTTGATATAGATCAATTACTCAGCCCCTAAATAAGAATGGCATAGTTTTACTGGCTAGTATTCCCATTTGAACATTCTTAGTCCTCTTATAATTACTTTCTTCAATAGGGTGTTTAAATGATTGCTGATGACAAGAAAAAACTTATTGAAGCGGAAGAAACCTATCGGCATGAATTCAGGAAGACGCTAGAAATAACTGACACTTCAATTTCCAAAACTTTAGATAAAATAGTTTCAGAGGTTAAGCTTGAGAAATCCAAGATGGGTGCGCAGATTATGGCGTTTCTCAATAGCTCAGTGGGCATGTGGTTTCTATCATCAGTAGTGATTACTGGTGGAGCGGCAGTAATTCAGCAAATTCAACACAAATACGAAGTTGAGCAAAAGAACCACACTCAATTGATCTCTTATAAATTTGAGATTGAAAATCGTCTCGATAATATGGAATACGCTTTACGTCGAGCTAAAACAGTCGGTGATGCAAAAGACTCCCTCGATAGATTATTTAAGAGCAAATTTCCATTAACCCCCGAATTGCAAAACAGAAGCTTGGGATCCTTATATTTAAATATTTACGAACTGGTGCCTGGGACGGAGAGGCAAAAAGCCCAGGCCGCCATTAACTTCATTCGTGAGATGGAAGATGCGGAATATTTGCTGCAGTCGCAGCCTGATAACAAGCCAATAGATGACCAAGAGAAGGCCCGCTTTAATAAATTAATTCAATCAATACGAGAGTTGCACTTAAATGCAACCTAACCCCCCGGTTGCTGCGTTTATTTTTCTTAGACCTCAAAAGCTACTAGCGACTTTTTTATTTCTACTATTCGCCGGCACCGTCGCGGCGCAAGGCCTTACTAATTGGAATTTGTATGGCAACACGGAATCTGCATTGATTCCGTTTACCAATACGACTCCGTTGACCCCTGGATCAACTCCAACACTTTCGCTGCAAGTTGGCGGAGGTTCTGCAATGTCTTTTGGGATGGATACTGGATCTACGGGGATAGCCATTTCATCGACTCTCTACACCCCCGGTGCAAACGATAGATTGATTGGATCAGGCGCTACCCAGTACAGTAGTAGCGGGCTTCAATATAACGGTAACGTATATCAAACTACAGTCAATATAAACGGAGCTACAGGGTCTGTTGTTGCTACTTCCGTGGTGGATGTCCTGGTTGTAACGGGCGCTACTTGTTATAAATATCAGGCTACCTATTGCCCGGGAGGTATTAATACTACGCCTGTAGGCGTAAATATCACTGATATTCACTATGCTGGAATTGGCTTTGCCGCCGGCAATGGGTTTATGGGGAGCGCAGTAGCAGCTTCTGCCGCAAACCCTTTTACCAATATTGTGACAATCGGTGGTCACGCAGTCACTACCAATAACTATGTCCAAGGTTATGTTATTACCCCAAGCGGGGTAAATCTAGGCCTAACTTCAAGCAATACTTCCAATTTTGCTTATGTGAAGTTGGGTGCGCAGCCAGCCCAGACCGATGCTACGCTATGGGGGAGGGCTGCTGCCCTTGTCACCACAAGCACCACAATACCAGGCGGTTCTAGCACTGTTTCTGGCTTAGGCCATGTCCTTACGGATAGCGGCGTTGGTGAAATGATTATTTCCCCGGCCGCTGGAAGTGGTTTAGTTGTCGGAGTTGCACCAAATCCTGGTACCGTCATTACCGTTAATCTTGGTGGTCAGTCAGGAAGTCAAAATTACTATTCATTTACGGTTGGGGGAAATATCGGAACGCCTCAAATTGCGCCGACGACTATTGAGGTGGCGGCCGATACTGGTGTTTTTGTTAATACCGGCAGACTTTTCCTTAATGGATTTAATTACCTCTACGATGCTACCAATGGATTTGTTGGGTACTCGTGGACTAATGCGGTAAGCGGTGTCTCTGGTCAAACAACGCCATCCATTCAATTTCAGTGTGCTCCGGTCAATTGTAATTTTTATATGCCAGACGGCTTTAGCACTAATCTTCCTGCTTGGTTAGGAAGTGATACCACCTTTACCTCTTTGGGCTTAGCTACTCTCTCCGGCGTGATTTCAGGCAGTGCTAATCTCACAGTAGATGGATCTGGTTCGCTAGAGCTATTGGGCCAAAATACCTACACGGGAACTACCACCATTAATTCTGGCGCCGCACTGTATTTAACCGGGGTTGGAAGTATTGCAACCTCCAGCTCGGTAATCAATAACGGTATTTTTAATATTACTGGTGCAAATGGGGGTGTTGTATTGGGAGGCTCCTATGTCCAATCCTCGACAGGGAATCTTTCAATGAATTTTGCCTCAACTAGTAATCAGCGGTTGAATGTGGCTGGGACTGCAGCATTGGGTGGTGGCTTGAGCTTAAATGTGGCACCTGGACATTATGTACCCGGTAAATACGCAATCATTACTGCGACAGGTGGCGTAACTGGTGCTTTTAATATTTGGACCCTTACATCTAACTTGACCAATTATTCTAATCTCGCTTCATCAGTTTCTTATGATGCCAACAATGTTTACTACAATATTTTGCCTTCCACGCTTGCCGATAATCAAGCATCAGTAGTTAATTTGGCCAATGCGCTTGCACCTATTTTTACTCTGCAAAATACAGTATTGGCCAATAGCTTTACTTACGATTGCCCGGTCTTTGGCGCGAATAATGTTTGCGTATCTGCTGGTGGGCGTAATACAGCAGTACAAGCTAGCGATGGATTAAATAATACTAGCGCTTTACTCATTGCCGCTTATCGCGCTGCACCTCATGTCAGAATTGGTGGTTATGCCGATCAAAACTTATCGGTAAATAACGCAAGCACAGGCATTAATCTTGGGAACAACACGCCGTTGATTGGGCTTTTCGGTGTATGGAATGAAAATCTAGATGGGACTGGCGCAGAGCTAAAAGCCTCTACTGCTTATGGTCAAAAGAACACTACGCTTACTCGTCAAGTGGTTAACAATACTGAGCCCGGATCAGGCTCCTCAACTTTAAATAGCCAGGGCGCACAAATAATGGCGAAATATGGGTTTGGCGTCATGAGCGATCTAATTGTTTCTCCTTATGTTGGCATGCGTTTCACGCAAAATAATTTGGCAGGCTACACAGAGGGCGCATCCTCCAATGTCAGCGCCCCACTTACTTACAGTACGCTCAATACCAGCGCCTCAACTGCATTGTTTGGCATTGGAGCTTCGTATAAGGGGATTCCAAAGGCCACCTTATTTGCAAGTGCAGGTATTGAGACGGGCGTTAGCACGAATAAAGGCTCAATTAATTCAGCCGGCATCATTGGGTTAACTCCTGTGGCCTTAAACCCAAACCCAGTGAATACTCGATCCACGGCCTCAATTGGGGCTTACTATGATGTTGAGAAAAATCAACGTTTAGGTATTAACGCAATTTATCGCCAGGAAGCTTATCAAGCAATTTCAACAACCACTGCCATGACAACTTATACAGTGGGATTCTAAATAATTGTATTGATTTAGCTCCAACAGAGAGCCCGGTTTACGCGAGTTTTTTGCTATCTTGAATGTCTTCAATGGGTCGGACTCAGTCATCCGTGATCAAGTGGGGCGACAGACCGCTTTGAGCCTCAAAGGAGTCCAGCGCACCAGTGACTCATTGAAGAGATTAATGGCGAGATTGAAGCTGAAAATTATTCTTAAATCCGGCAATTACTTACTCGAAGGCAGTGAGAAAATTCGACTCTAAATTTGTGCAATAGAACATATGTCAAACCAATATAAACAAAGGGTTACAAGCGATCAGTACTCAATTCTATTGCACAATCTCAAGTCTGTAACTCATTGATTTATATAGATAAAGTGTCACTCAGATGTAGGGGCTACGAACCAAGGGGTCGTGGGTTCAATTCCTGCCAGCCGCACCAACTATAAGGGCCTCCTGTCGGAGGCCCTT
>Ga0118677_10015514_pt1 | contig 10576 bp, 8 predicted proteins | sample AliMusrvi5mmetaG_FD_86154 | JGI IMG/M metagenome (GOLD analysis project Ga0118677, IMG submission 86154)
CCCATAATGGAAAAAGAGTCTTCCCATCCAGTGCTTCAGCAGCTGCCCGAGATGGTTTTGCAAAGGCGTCTTGAAGCAAAAAAGAATCCACCTCTGCAGATCCGGTCTGGCGAGGCTGTGCAGTTTCGGGAAACCCGAAACCTGCGGCGTTCGGCGCAGAATCTGGTGAAGCTGACCCAAATAAAAAATAAAGCGGCGCCTCCCGGCGAACCTGGCCAGCGACCCGATTTGTCCAAACCCGCGGCCCAGGCAGCCGCCGCACAATCGATGCAGCTCCCGGCTGTCAGGACGCCTTTGATTTCGGAACAAAGCGCCGGAATGGAAAACAAGGTGCCTTCAATCTGGCCCTCGGGGGACGTATCACCCACATCCGGGGCCAATTTCGAGCGCCTGTCCATGGATTTGCCGCGTCCTCAAAAGATGCCGCAGGTTTCAACGCTTTCCACCAGCCAGCCTGTGGCGAGCAATCAGAAACAGCCCCTGGAAAAACCGGAGGTTTTGAATAATGATAAAAGCCAGCTTGTTCAGCGTTCAATCATGGATAACCCCATGGAAGCTGTTCAAAACAAGGTCGGCGAAGCGCATAATAAAATCGGCGAGGCCAAAGATAAAGTCATGGGAAAAATTGGTCTTGGAGGCAGCAGCGGCGGTACGGATGCAGGCGCAAGCAGCGATTCGCCTGATCTGAAAAAACTGGCGGAAGATGTTTTTCCGCTGGTGAAACGATTGTTGGAGATTGAGACAGACCGTATTTCCGGTCATTTAAGATAGGTTTATTTACGTGGAGGTTTAATTATGGCTTTGGAAAAAGCAAAATTATCTTATTTATGTTTTGTGCCGCCGTTGTTTGGTGATATTCCATGCCAATTTAACCCGGAATCATTGACCATCACAAAAGGAACTGAGTGGGTCGAAGCCATGTCGCCCAGTTATAATTCCCCTCCGTTATCCTTTGCCGGCGGCAAGGCGGCTACCTATAAGCTGGAATTGGTTTTTGACCAGTATATCCTGGAAGAGGACACAAAAGCAAAATATAAGGATATCCGCCAGTACACCAACCAGCTTCTGCGCCTGACCCTGCGCGGTATGGGATATTCCCAATTCCTGGTGCCGTACTGCAGCCCGCCTACGGTGAAATTAATCTGGGGGCCGATCACCCTGTTCTCGGCAGTCGTGGAAGAGATAGCCATTTCCTATACGTTATTTGCCTCAGACGGGACGCCCATCCGTGCCAAGGCGGAAGTCACCTTTAAACAAAAAGATTTCATGGATGATATTCTGCCTGCGCAAAACCCGACCAGCCGAACGGATGCACGCCGAACGCGAATCGTTGACTCGCACCACCGCCTGGACCTGGTTGCTTATGAAGAATACAACGATTCACGTTACTGGCGGTTACTGGCCGAGGCCAATCACCTGGATGATCCGTTCTCCTTGCAGGACGGGCAGGTGTTGATCATTCCTCAAAGCGAGCGGGTTGACTTAGGATGAGGTAGGAATGCCAGAATCTGATATCTTACAAGTTATAGTTCAAATCGGATTTGTGCCTGACCTGAGCGTGTTTTCAGACGTTCTCGAAGTTATTGTGGACACCAGCGTTTATTTGCCGGGAATGTGCACGATCACGTTTGTAGAAAGAGTGCCGGCAGCTGGTGTTGTTTATGAACATGTTGATAACATGCTGAAATATAAAATTGGTGAGAAGGTCATTGTTGGAGTATTTACCGATTCGATTCGGAATAAGAGCATTCCAGAAGCTAATATTCTCTTTAATGGAGAAATCACGTCGATTGAACCGGTTTTTGATAAAAGCGGCAAGACCTTATTCCGCATCCGGGCTTTTGATAAAGGGCACCGCCTGACCAAGGGGAAAAAATTCCGCACGTTTCAGATGATGAATGATATGCTCATCATTCAAAAGATTGCGGCAGAAGCAGGTCTGGCGGCGACTGTGGTTTCACCGCGTTTATCGACGATGTATACCCATGTGATTCAATATGACCAGAGCGATTGGGAGTTTTTATGGGACCGGGCCCAGTTGTACGGCTGCCAGATGTTTGTGGATAAGCTGGGGGTGCTGCATTTTGAAACCGCCGGGATGTTGCATGGAGCCCCAACCAATTTAACCTGGGGGAAGTCCCTGGTTCAATTTGAACCCCGGCTGGTATCCATGGGACAGGTGACTGCGGCTGCCGTGGGGGGGTGGGATCCGAATTTAAAAATGAAAATTGAGGCTTCCATGCCAGGCGTGTCCAGCGTGCCGATGAATATCATCGGAAATGGGTTGACTGGCCCGATGACCGAATCCATGGCATTTTCGCAGAGCAAGGATTATTCAGTCGATACGCCCATGCATAATATTGCCCAGGCGATGCAGGTGGCGGGGGCTTTGATGGATGAACATGCCGACCAGTTTATCAGGGCCAGCGGAGAAGTGAATACTTGCATTCCCGGGTTGGTTGCAGGTTCCACGGCCATGGTGACCAATGTGGGTATCCGTTTTACGGGCACTTATTATGTGAGTGAGGCAAAACATATCTTCCGCAATGGCGATTACCGCATTCTCTTTGAGGTTTCAGGACAAAACCCCTACACCATTCGCCATCTGATCAATGGGAATGACCTCGACCGCAACAAAATTAATGGGGTGGTGATCGGGGTCGTCACCAATAACCAGGATCCAATGATGGCAGGCAGGGTCAAGGTTAAATACCCATGGATTCCATCCACCACGGATATTGAAGGCGATTGGGCGCGGGTGGCTTCGATTGGCGGCGGTACCGGGGGTGGGCTGATGTTTATACCTGAGGTTAACGATGAAGTGTTGGTGGCATTTGAACATGGGGATATTAATTTTCCGTATATTGTCGGCATATTATGGAACGGGAAAGACCGTCCACCGCAGGGCAAAGGTCCAACAGTTGTCGGCGGAAAAGTTAATCAACGCGTGATTAGCTCTCGCAGCGGGCATACGGTTATTTTTGATGATACGGAAGGAAAAGAGCAGATCATCATCCAGGATAAAACAGGAAATAACAGTATTACCATCGATTCCACCATGAATTCGATGACGATTAAAGCCCAGGGAGACCTCAAAATTGAAGCGGGCGGAAAATTGACCCTGTCGAGCATGAACGATTTCACGGTCGATTCGAAAACAAAAGGCACCATCAGTGCAGCCACGACCATGGAGGTTAAAGCAAATACATCCGCTAAAATGTCTGCCGGGGCGTCTTCGATTGAACTTCAGGCTGCCAGCGCTACCTTAAAGAGTCCCCAGGTGAGTGTCCAGGCCGACGCCCAGGCATCCCTCAAGGGCAATGCAATGGTCGAGATCCAGGGTGGAATCGTGAAGATCAATTAAGGAGGATAAAAATATGCCTTTTCCTGCTGCAAGATTAACAGACCAAACCGCCACAGGTGACACGATCACCGGGCCGGGGGCTCCAACGGTATTGATCGAAGGGCTGCCGGCTTCGGTGATGGGCGACCTGGTTAATGGTCCGGCCTGTGTCGGCTCAATTGTGATGGGCAGCCCGACGGTTCTGATTATGGGAAGACCCGCTGCCCGGGTCACGAGTAGTGTTGCCGGCGCCAACCCGATTACGGGTGTTCCTGTCTCGACTGTCGTCGCTAAAGGTGCAATAAGAACCATGATTGCTTAAACGAAATGGAGAAATCAAATGGCGCATGAAGCCAAAACATTTTTAGGAAATGGTTTGAACTTTCCCATCCGGATGAATGCCAGGGGAGAAGTGATGCTGGTTACAGGCACGGATGATATCAACCAATCCATCCGCATCATCCTGGGGACGCGCCCGGGAGAGCGGGTGATGCGCCCGACCTTTGGCTGTCGGGCCTATGATTTGATCTTTGAACCGATTACGGCAGCCACGTACAGCCTTCTACAGGAGTATGTTTACGAAGCCATCCAACTCTGGGAACCCCGCGTCGACTTGCAAAATGTGAATGTCAGTGTGGACCCGAATAACAACAGCACCCTGATTGCAGAAATTGAATATGAAATTAAGGCAACCCATGATACACGCAGTATCGTCTATCCGTTCTTCATTGAGCCGGAACAGGAAATCATATAAACCTATCGATTGAGGAAAGAGGCATGATCTATGACTTTACCAGCCCCAAATTTAGATGATCTTCGCTTTCAGCGTGACCTGGTAGATGAAGCACGCAAACGAATTATTCAATACTGCCCGGAATGGACAGAATACAACCTCAGCGATCCTGGTATTACTCTGATTGAGTTATTTGCCTGGATGACGGAGTTGATGGTTTACCGATTAAATCGGGTTCCGGACAAAAATTACATCAAATTCCTGGAGATGCTTGGCTTGCAGCGCAAGCCGGCCAGCAGCAGCCTGACGGAATTGACTTTCTGGTTATCGGCGCCCCTGCCTTTTTCGCCAGGCAGCGACCAGGTGGTGACTGTGCCAGAATCCTTTGAAGTGCGCTCTGAAGGCGGCGACCAGGAAGTGCTTTTCACCACAAATCGAAAACTGGACATTGTGCCGCCGCTGCTTTCACAGGTGCGAAAGGAAGGGGACTTCAATAAAAATTATTTCACGCGGATGGGCGTGGAAATTTTCTACCCATTCAGTCAGACCGCTCCGCAGCCCGGAAACACCTTCTACCTGGGTTTTGATTTAAAGAATAACATCAATGGCCACCTGCTGCAATTAAATTTCACCTGTGATCCAACGGAAGCGGTGGGTATTCGCCGGGATGATCCGCCATGGGTGTGGGAAGTGATGGCGAGTACGGGCGAATGGGTGGAAATTGTTCCCAGCAGAATGGAAGGGGAAAAAGATAGCACGGGCGGTATGAATAATGAACAGGGCAGCCTGGTATTTTACCTGCCCTTAAATATCGCCCCGGGGCTGTTGTATGGTTTGAATGCATTCTGGCTGCGCTGCCGGATTGAACAGCGCAATCCGCTGCAGGGCATGTATTCTGAATCTCCGCGTATCCGGAAAATAGAGGTATTTTCGCTGGGGGCAACTGTTCCGGCGACACATTCGGTGCGGGTGGATCGTGAGCTGCTGGGCCATAGTAAGGGTGAACCCGGGCAGTCATTCACGACGCAACATCAGCCGGTATTAACTCTCGCTTCGAGCGAGACGGTTGAGGTGGAAGAACTGCGACAAGGCGAAGTCGTTTTTGTACCCTGGAAGCAAGTGATTGATTTTTCCAGTTCTTCGCAGTTTGACCGCCATTTTGCGTTGGATAGTGCCACCGGAACGGTGCAGTTCGGGCCGTCGGTGCGCCAACCCAACGGCACCGTGATCCAATACGGCCGCATCCCTGAAAGCGGCCGGGATATCCGTTTCCTGCGCTACCGTTACGGTGGGGGAGTGAGTGGAAATTTACCTGCGGGGGCTTTGAGCACCATGACCTCTTCGCTGGCCTATATTGCCCGGGTGTCGAACCTGATTCGGGCCGTGGGCGGCAGGGACCAGGAAACACTTGATGAGCTGAAACTGCGAGCGCAGCGGGAACTTCAAGCCCAGCGGCGGGCAGTGACGGCCCAGGATTATGAACAGTTCACGAAAAACAGCAGCCGTTCGGTGGCCAGGGCAAAATGCCTGACGCCCAATGATTTATCCAAAGACAACGCCGGAACGGTGACCATCCTGGTGGTGCCGGCCGTGGCGGACGCTCTGCTGGCGAATGGGCTTGCCTCCCTGCACCTGGATGATGAATTTCAAGGCATGATTCGCACTTACCTGGACCAGTACCGGCTCTTGACGGCATCCCTGCATATTCGCGAGCCAAAATACCTCGGAGTCCAGGTTAAGGCCCGCATCGTCCCCGAGGATTTCCACCAGCCGGCCCAGGTGCAGTTGAAGGTGATTGAGGCATTAAATCGCTATTTGACGCCGATTGTGATGGATGAAAAACCACCTGCTTTCCAAACGAATGAAAAATGGGAAGGGTGGCCCTTTGGCAGGGATTTATTCCTGGCGGAAGTCATATCACTGATCCAGCAGGTACCGCAAGTCAAATATGTGCTGGATGTGAGCGTGTCGAGCCGGCCGGTGGTGCCCGTGGAAGAGCGAAGATCTTTTGAAGACCGCCCCGCTCCGGTGCTGACCCCGGTTGACAAGGTGCTGCTGGTGCCAGAAGATGGTTTGATCTGCTCGCTGGATCATGAAATTGAAATCATCAGTGTTCAGGATATGTACAAACAAGGATAAAAGCCAATGGATTTATCCCAGACTTCCCAAGAAACAGACCTTCTATCCCTGGTGGTCGATCGATATAACTGTTATCCGGGGGAATTATTGACCTTTGACATCCGTTTTACCTGTCTACAGCCGCCCGGGGGAGAACTGCAGTTTATTCTGCCGCGGGTGATGAAGATTGAAGGTTTTGACCTGCCTGAAGGTGTTCCGGACAATGTGTTATCTTTGGTCGAACGCGAACAGGAATTAATCCTGGCTCTGCCTTTAAAAGCCTTTTTCAACCCCGACCAGGTGTATGAAATAAAAATCAAGGTGCGGGTGAATACATTTTACATTGATCAGTATTTATTGACCCGCTCTGTCCTGATGGATGGAGAAAACCACCCCCGGGCGGCTGAAGAAATTCAGGTGGCGGTGTATGGCAAAGGCAGTTATTTAAAGTTTCTGCCGGAGATTTATGAGAGCGATGATTTTGTAGGGCGATTCCTGATGCTGCTTGAAAGCTTTTGGAAACCCATCAGCCTGCAAATAGACCAGATGAATTGTTATTTTGATCCCAACCTGACCCCCGAGGCTTTTATTCCCTGGTTATCTTCCTGGGTGGGTTTGCCAGTCGACTCGCTGCTCCCGGTTGAACGCGTAAGGGCCATTTTAAAAAATGCGATGGTCTTTAACCAGTGTCGGGGAACACGCCAGGCTTTGCAGACCTACCTGGAAATCTACACGTCCGGCAAGGTGGAAATTCAGGAAAAACGTTCCAAGAATTTTATCCTGGGTGAAAAGAGCGACCTGGGCGTCGAGATTGCATTGGGAAAAGAAAACCAGCCCAATTCAATCCTGGTCCGTATTCAAGTCCCGACAGGTGAACTGGAAAGAATTGATTACAGTGAAGAAATGTACCAGCAGAAGATGATGACGATTGTGAAAACCATGGTCCCGGCACACACCGTTTTTGATGTGGCCTGTGTTTTTTGACGCGAATTTCTCCCATTTATCAGAAAAGGATTGGATTATGAACTCAATTGAAAGTTTAAACACCTTCCCGAAAACACGGATTAAGCCCTATGATGGGATGTCGGTTACGGCTGATGTCTGGGCACAGGCACATGAAGAACACAGGCAGGCCAGGCGCGCCCACGATTTATATTTTCACGGGGCGGGGATTGTGGCAGGGTTGGAAGTTACTGCCAATGACCCTCCGGACCAATATGTTTTTGTGTCTCCTGGCGTGGCCCTGGATTCTGAAGGAAATATGATCGTGCTGACAGAGCCGGTCGCCTATGATTTTGGCGAAGCAGTGGAGGGAGAATTGTTTATCCTGCTGGGTCACGGAGAACGCGAGTTGAGCGGGACTGAAAAAGAAACGCGTTTCACCCAGGATGAATTTGTGCTGGCGGCACGTCCGCGCCTTCCCAAACGCCCAACCGTGGAACTGGCAAGGGTAAAACTATCACGCCGCGGAAGTGTGCTTAAAAATGCGGCCAATCCCGCGCACCCTGATATCGATGAAATTGATATGCGTTACCGGGTTAACGTGGCCCCACCCGCCACTCAGACCGTTAAAACGGCTGTATGTTACCTGGGAAATGACCACCCGGCGGGTGTTCTGGCCGGTTGGGATTTCCTGGGGCGCGAGGTAAAAAGAACCCTGTCCTATCAGCTGGCAGTGGACATGGTAAACACGATTTCAGCCGATATCCAGAACTATTCCCTGGTTTATTTATGCGGCAGCGGGTCTTTCAAACTTGAGCCTCAGGCCGTGAAGGAGTTAAAAACCATGCTGGACCAGGGCAAGGCTTTGGTGGTGGAAGCCATGGATGAGACGGCAGACGAATCGTTTAAACCACTCTTTGGCGGAATTGGGGTGACGGTCAAGCCCGTTGCCGAATATGATTCGATTCTAAAAACGCCCTTTTTGTTCAATACACCGCCAGAAGGATACCAGGGCAACCGGGTTCTGGTTGGGAAAGGGCTGATTTACACCCAATCCAGATATGTGCTGGCCTGGAGCGGCAAGGTGTCGGGTGGGAGCGGGTCGCGGTCGGATATCCGGTCTGCCCTGGAATGGGGGGTGAACATGATGCAGTACTGCCTGGGAGCGTGAATCGAAAGATAATTGGTATATTATCGTTGTGCGGAAGGAAAGACTGCTGGCCTGATTAGAAATCCTACCTGGTGCCTGTCGGGGTGTCTGCATGAGGGCTTGGAACGAACGGAAAATAATTAAATCCGTTGGAGGGGTCGGAAATCATCTTTCCGGATGGATTTGTGTTGCCGTGCGCATTATAGGGGCTGTGTTGGTTGGGATCTGTATTTTATGGACAGACGCCGTGCCTGTGCAGGCTGCCGACCCGGCTCCACGCAAAATACCCAAACAATACCTGGCGATGGCCCAACACTGGCAGCTGGCAAAGTGGGCCGGAGGAAAAATCGTCTGCGACCTGTATATTCCTCACACAGGACTGCCCACGTCTGAAGAGATTTCGGCCGCCTGCGGCCCGGATGTTTATTGGGCCTGGATCACGACCCCAACCTGCCCGGCGGCAGCCAATAACGGCAATGTTTCAGGCTGCAGCGGATTGTTTGCCAGTTTGAAAGGCGTTGAACAACATCTTTTTACCGATTATGTGGATGCCCCGCCGATTACCCTGGAAGTCTTTGTAAAAAATTGCCTGCCTGGAAAATGGTGTTCAATTGCGCCGGCTTTAACCTTTACCGGGAATGAGCCCCTGCCGGGGTATGAAATCACCCAGATGCATGTGATGGTGAGCGGGTTTGATAATGTGTGTAAAGGTGATTTTTGCCGGGTGGCCCTGCCCCTGACAACCGACAGGGGGGTACCCATTGAATATTGGGCCGTATCGAGTTACGGGGATGAGAGTGAACATAAAGTATTTACCTACCGCAACCTGTTCCAAAGCATTGGAGGGGATTCTTACCGGGTCGATTTTCTGGGAGACGACTGGTCAAGCGACGCCCCCAGCGGTTCACTCATCTGGAATATTTTTCCTCCATTAAAATATGCCTTACAGGATGTCCTTGAGCAGCCGATCTCTTTCCATGAATTATCGACGAGGAATACATACCTTTTTCTGGCGGGCAACCTGATCCGCTCGGGGATGGTCAATGCCATAGCATGCCCGGAAAACGGCCTGCTTGACAATGGTTCCGCCAACCCCTGCGGGGCGCAGCTCAGTATAGCCCCGATGATCGAATGGCAAAATCGCTACGACAGCCAGATTTACCAGGCCGCTTTGAAGCACAATGTGCCGTCCAGGGTTTTAAAAGCAATCATTGCCCAGGAATCGCAGTTCTGGCCAAAGTCGGACACGCCGTATGAGCTGGGATTGGGAATGATGACTGAAAACGGCCTGGATATGCTGCTGCGCTGGAACCCTGATTATTACAGCGAGGTGTGCAAGCCGCTATTAAAAGAAGAAACCTGCATCAAAGGCTACCCCAAATTAACTTCCGATGAACAATATCTTTTAAAATCGGTCCTATTAAATCAAATTGGCAAAGAAGGCGAAATTGATGTTTTAGCCGGGACAATCGTGGCGAGCGAGATTCAAACCAACCAGCTGGTTAAAAATGCGACCCACCAATCCCCATCCGTAGTCAGCACATACGAAGATATGTGGAAAATGACGATCGCAAACTATTATTCCGGCAGCGGCTGCCTGGGTGACGCCATGGCCGCGGTTGCAGTTGAAAAAAACCAGCTGACCTGGGGCGATATTGCTGAAAAAATGCCAGAGACATGCCAGAAAGCCAAATATTATGTTGAAAACGTGCTGACGGCTCCAGCTTCAGCTGCGCCTTCACCTTCGCCTTCGCTGACGGAAAGCCAGACTCAAGGAGGGTTATAGGCTGAAACATTCACATTTCGATGAAATTGGTTATCGCCTCGGAGTTACCGGCCAATTACAGCAAAGCCGAACGGTATGATCTAAAACAGGCGGCAGAAATGGGCACAGGCGAGCGTGGCAAAAATCTTGATCTCTTGCTGGTCGCCCTTCCACTTCTATTTCACGCTGTAATCAAGGGTCTTCACCCTGCTGTCATCTATATAAACCTCAACCCGATAACTTCCCGCAGGCCAGGCGTGGGCGGCGTTGGCTGGCGTGATGGAAAAGGGAAGGTTTAAAGTGCCGCTGCGAGTCAGGTCTGTCGAAGCAATCAGGCTGTTGGCCTTGGCAGCACTGCCCGCATCGACCACGTACCATTTAGCTGTCACTTTGGTACCATCCGGTGCATTCTTGATCGCCACTACAATGTAGATTTTGTCAGTCGGAGAAAAGATTTTGGTCGGATTAACCGGGGTCACGTTATTCGGGTCGGAACCTTTCACGCTTTTTGCCAGCGTGACTCCT
>Ga0118677_10014362_pt2 | contig 10575 bp, 9 predicted proteins | sample AliMusrvi5mmetaG_FD_86154 | JGI IMG/M metagenome (GOLD analysis project Ga0118677, IMG submission 86154)
CTGTAACGACCAACGAGGTGTTGGTGCCGATAAGTTGCTCTCGAACCAGTTCAGGCATGGATACGAGCTCAATATGATGGTTGAGGGCATATTCAAGTTCCGGATTTCCTCTGCTTATTGCATTACCGACAACAATCATATCCGGTAAGGCATGTTGCAGGTTATGAGTAGAAAAACCATTGAAGTACCTGATATTATGGTCATCGAGGTAGAGGCTCATAGGAGGGTAAAGCTGTGTATCAGAGCCGGAAATGGCATGACCGGCATGTGATAGGGCAACAGCCACCGATGCCATTGCAGTACCGCCTATACCCAGAAAGTAGATGGAACTCATCTTGAGTTGATTGTATTCAGATTGCTGGACTGCTATATGGAGCGTTCTGGGTTTATATACATAAAAAGTGCGTAGAGCGCAACTTTCATACTGTTAGTGGAGGTATCATGATTAAGAAATAAGAGTTCAGATGATTTCTTTTTTAGCAAAAGAATCATGAGGTACTGTAAAAGAAATAAAATGAATCTGTATTTTAGCCGGTACTATGTTAATGGATTTCAACCGTTATAGTTATGCAGTTTATAGATCTTCTTTCTCAGAAAGACCGGATTCGCACAGCACTCCTTCATCGCATCGAAAGCATTCTGGACAGTGGCCATTTTATTATGGGACAGGAAGTAACAGAACTTGAGTCACGTCTTGCCACGTATGTTGGTTCCCGATACTGCGTATCCTGTTCATCAGGAACTGATGCACTCCTTATGCCTCTGCTTGCAAAAGGCATTGGTCCGGGGGATTGTGTCATAACAACTCCCTTTACCTTTGTTGCAACTGCAGAAGTTATCAACCTTGTCGGAGCAACTCCAGTGTTTGTTGATGTCTGTCCCGATACCTTCAATATCAATCCTGAGCTTATCGGGCGAGCTGTTGAAGAGGCGGTTGAGCAAGGGATGAAGCCCAAAGCAATTATTCCAGTTGATCTTTTCGGCCAGCCGGCTGATTATACACGTATCGAAGCTGTTGCCGATGCATACAAGCTCTGGATACTTGAAGATGCAGCCCAGAGTTTCGGGGGCAGTTTTAAAGGTCGTAAAGCAGGAAGTTTCGGTCTTGCAGGAGCTACATCATTTTTCCCGGCAAAACCCCTTGGTTGTTACGGCGATGGCGGCGCGATATTTACTGACGATGAAGAGTTTGACTCGGTGCTTCGATCAATAAGAGTACATGGCAGCGGAGTCGACAAGTACAGCAATGACCGTATCGGTATAAACGGCCGACTCGATTCCATACAGGCCGCAGTTCTTCTTGAAAAACTCACAATCTTTGACGAAGAGCTTCAAGTTCGTCAAAACATTGCTGATTTCTACAGCAACAGGTTGCAGTATAAAGTTGTCGTTCCCCTGATTCAGGAACACTACACCTCAGCATGGGCTCAATACTCCGTGCTTGCCGCTTCGTGTGAAGAACGGGAGCACCTTATGCAGGCACTTCAAAAAGATGGTATCCCATCAATGATCTATTACAAAATTCCTCTTCATCTCCAGAAAGCCTACTCTTCTCTTGGTTATAAGGCTGGCGATTTTCCCGTTTCCGAAGATCTCAGCACCAGAATATTCGCGCTGCCGATGCATCCCTACTTGAAAGAAGAGGAGATCGAGCGGATCTGCGCTGTGCTGCTTGTCTGAAAACCTTGCCATATCCGACCCTCATTTCATTGTCATTCTGGTCACCGTCTCTCACTGTGTGATTACGAATTTTTTATGAGGAATCTACTCCTGTTTGCTGTCATTGCAGGTAGTTCTGGTGCTGGAAAAAATACCGGCGCCGGAAAACGCCGGGTAGATGTAATGAGAAAAGTATCAGCTTATCAAGTGTGCTTCGCAGGCTTCACCATTTTCAAGTGCGTCAAGGATTTCGTCGATTTTGTCTTCGCCGTCAATCTCTCCATACCAGAAGTTTTCAGGGTATATAATTATAACAGGTCCTTTCTCGCAGATATTGAGGCATCCTGTTGCTGAGACGGCTACGTCGGTCATTCCACGGTCAGAGAGTTCGCTTTCAAGATAGGGAATAAGGCTGAGCGACTCTTTTTTGTGACAGATGCCCTGGGGAGTTCCCTGGGCGCGGAAACTTGCGCAGACGAAAATGTGATGTTTTGGTTTGTCCATGATGGTGTTTCGTATGTATTATAATTAGCGAGTTTTGATAAATGTTTTGCAATAATAGATCCCTCCCTCCGATCAACCGCATCCGCCTCCGGTGCCGGAACAGCTTGTTCCGCATGCATGGATTTGACTGCTTTTCATGAGATGTTTCAGGTCCTGCCCGATAAACACACCGTGAACAGCTTCTTCAATGACGCCTTCAAGAACCATGACCTCTATGCCTTTAGCTTTCATGACTTTGGTCGGTGAGTCTCCGGCACCATTGACGAGCAGAGCTCTGCAATCGTGCAGTGTGTCGGCAAGCGCTTCCCACCGCTGTTGACCTCCGCCGGATGGCGGTGCTGTTCGGGAATCGACAAGGATACAATCACCGTTTTGATGGTTGAAGCCATAAATCAGAAAGCGCTCTGCTTCACCGAGATGCTGGTTGATCAGTACCCCTTCCATACTGCTTACAGCAATGTATGGCCGCTTTTCAGATGGATTTTTCGGTAACGCAGCTGCCTCTGCGAGCTTCTTCATCATCTCTTCGTTGTTGATCTCACCGATGATCCCGACTGCATCGGCGCGGCACCTTGCGCAGTGTTTCATTTGCGGCAGGTACTCGCTCGTGGCAATCTGAATTTCAGCTACCATTTCCAGAGATGGTTCCTCTATGTTTTCAAAAACTGTTTCCGTTGTGCTGTAATAAGGGAGACAGTTCAGAATATCTGCTCCAAGCTCAGCTACTTTTGATGCAACGGCAATCACATGAGTGTCGTTGACACCTGGAATGATAATCGAGTTAACTTTAGCGGTTATGCCCGCTTCCTTAAGCTTTTTAAGCGACTCAAGCTGGTTTGCGATAAGCACCCTGGCAGCCTCAACCTCACGGTACATTTTCTTTTTATATCTGACCCAGGCATAGACCTCTGCACCGATTACCGGGTCGATTGCGTTAATGGTAATGGTGACGTGGCTCACCTTCAGTTCTGCAAGTTCATCAATATAAGGCAGCAGTTCCAGTCCGTTTGTTGCAAGGCAGAGCAGCATATCAGGATATTTTGCCCTTACCAGCCGTAGCGTTTCCATGGTTTCATCCGGATTGGCAAAAGGGTCTCCCGGGCCGGCAATCCCGACGACGGCAATGTTCGGTGAGAGCACCAAGGCCTGTTCCAGATAGTGCAAAGCCTGCAGAGGCGATAGTATCCGGCTTGTTACACCGGGACGGTTTTCGTTCATGCAGTCGAACTTCCGGTTGCAGTAGTTGCACTGGATGTTGCATTTCGGTGCAACAGGGAGGTGTATACGACCGAATTTATGGCGGGACGCATCGTTGAAACAGGGGTGGTTTTCTATTTTCAGTGACATGGTTTCCTCCCTTTACATGTAAGTATAGCCGATTGATGAGGCATTCTGCCGCTGTTCGATAACGGTATTGACAATCCGGTCAAACAGTTCCTGGGTGCCTCTGTACCCCAGGTGGTGCATTCTCTGACCTCCGAAGCGGTCGTGTATCGGAAAGCCGAGCCTGAGCAGCGGAATATTGTTTTTTCTTGACATGGTATACCCTTTACTGTTGCCGATAAGGAAATCGGGTTTCAGTAACTTTGCTTCATCTTCGATATCGACAAAATCAACGCCTTCCCGCACCTTGATACCCAGTTCCTCCATGTTGGGGATCAACTCTTTAATGCTTTTTCTCAGAAGGCCGCTTTTTCCGCCAGAAGCACAGAGTACGGGGGTTATGCCGATTTCGCTGAGAAATGCTGTCATGCCGACTACCAGATCCTCTTCGCCATAGATAATGACCTTCTGCTCGAACACATATTTATGTCCGTCAGCGTAAGCATCAATCAGACGGCGACGTTCATCGTCATATTTTTCGGGCCTCTCCTGTTGAGTGAGTGTTTCAAGCAGGGTAAAGAATGTGTCACTCCCCTTGATGCCGATAGGAAGGGAAAGATGATACCGCGGTACTCCGAATGCCTCTTCGAGATATCCGGCGGCTGATTTCGATGTTTCAAGTGTAGAGCCGAATTCTATGCTTGCACTTGCACGTCCTGCCATGGCAATTGCGCTCGCTGGAGTCCCGCCAGGTGGAATGCGATGATATTCGCCCCACGGTCCACCGTCCATTGTCTGTGAATAGTCGGGCAGAAGCATATAGGGTACCTTGAAATCTTCAAGAATCTCCTTGAGGTATCTTATGTCTGCCGGTGATACCATATTCGGGAAGATATTGATCAGGTTTTCCCATGCACCTTTCTCAGCGAGAGTTTTCACCGTTGCCCGTACAGCAGCATGGAAACCGTCGATATGACTCCCCATATAGCTTGGCGTTGAAGCATGAATCATGATTGGCATCGGTGAGCCGTTTTTGAACTCCTGTTTATACTCCCTGATGATCATAGGCACATCATCACCTATCGTCTCACTCAGGCAGGTGGTAGCTATGCCGATAACCTCCGGCTTGTATTGCTTGCTGACGTTTTTGAGTCCAATTTTCAGGTTATGACTGCCGCCGAATACTGCGGTTTCTTCATGGAAATTTGATGAAGCAATATCGATTGGCTCCTTGTAATGGCTGATCAGGTAGCGGCGTATATAGGTCGCGCATCCCTGAGAGCCGTGCAGGAACGGCACGCAGTTCTCTATTCCCCTGAAGGCAAGGCAGGCCCCGAGCGGGTTGCAGAGCTTGCAGGCGTTCTGTGTTGCTGTTTTTGCGTGCTTCATATCTTGACTCCTTTTCTTGGAGCGAACTGCCATACCGGACTCATGACCGATTGATAGACCTCCAGTGCAAAATTGTACATACCGACAAATCCGGCGAGAGGAATTTTCCTCTCATGGTTATGATCGCAGAATCCAATACCAAGCTTGAAGGCGATTGGCCGTTCTTTCACACCCCCTATAAGCAGGTCAGCCTCTTTTTCAAGAATGAATTTCGAAAGCTCAACAGGGTTTGAATCGTCTACAATCACGGTTCCTTCGTCGCACATCTCCTTGAGCCTGGCATAATCATCCTTGTTTCCGGTCTGTGATCCTGCAAGCACTACCGACATGCCGATTGAGCGGAGTGCCTTGATGAGTGAAAATGTTTTAAATGCACCGCCGACATAAATTGCCGCTTTCTTTCCGGTCAGTGCTTTTTTGAACTTCTGCAGTGAAGGATAAAGCTCTTTTACCTCTTCACTTACAACCTGTTTTGCGGCTTCCATAATGTCCGGGCGCTCAGCGAAGTGTTTAGCAACATCGTAGAGTGATTTTGACATATCCTCGATACCGAAGTATGAGACGCGGATATAGGGGATGCCGTATTTCTGCTCCATCTCTTTGGCAAGCCAGGTCATGGAACCGGAGCACTGTACAACGTTGAGCGATGCTCCGTGTGCGCGTCGGACAGCATCAATGCGTCCGTCACCAGTCAGGGTCGAAACAACTTCGATACCCATTTTTTCGTAATACTTCCTGATAATCCAGGCTTCGCCGGCAAGGTTGAATTCACCAAGGATATTGATGCTGTATTTACTGATACCCTCAGTTGATCCTGTGCCGATAAGTTTCATAAGGGCATGGCATGCTGCTTTGTAACCATCCTTTTTGGTGCCTTTAAACCCTTCGGAATGTACCGGCAGCACAGGAATCCCAGTCTCTTTTGCAACTTTTCTGCAGACGGCTTCAATATCGTCACCGATAAGCCCGACAATGCAGGTCGAATAAATAAATGCGGCTTTCGGTTTATATTGCTCAATCAGTTCAATGAGTGAATGGTAGAGCTTTTTTTCGCCGCCGTAAATCACATCCATCTCCTGCAGGTCGGTGGAAAAACTCAACCGGTGCAACTCAGGGCCTGAAGAGACAGCCCCCCGGATGTCCCACGTATAGGCGGCACACCCGATAGGACCATGGACAAGATGAAGGGCATCAGCTACTGGATAGAGTACCACACGGGATCCGCAGAAGACGCATGCACGCTGGCTGACAGATCCTGACAGGCTTGATGTGTCGCAGGAAATATCAAGCTGCTCTGCACCTGTTTTCTTTTCGAAGATCTGCTTCTGCCTTCCTTCGAGAATAGTGATCTTTTCCATAGCTACGACCCCTTAAATAATTGTTGTACTGCACTTACTGTTACATAACCAGCTCAAACTTCTCTTCAAGCGCATCGCGATCCTGACGGTCCATAATGGCACTGAGAATTTTTTCAACAAGTCTCAAGCTGCCGCTGTAGCCGACATTCGGAAAGTAGCTGTGACCGATGCGATCAAGAATCGGGAAACCGAATCTGATAAACGGGACATCTTCGTCGCGTGCCATATACTTGCCGTAGGTGTTGCCGATAAGCAGGTCAACAGGATCATTTTTCATCCACTGGTGCAGCAAAAACATATCAGCCTGCAGCCCGTTGCGGAAGTTTGTTTCAGGTGACCTCTCGTCAAGAAGTTGGCGCATCTGTTTCTCAAAACGCTGACCAGGAGTGCCGCTGACGATATGGGTCGGTTTCATGTTCAAATCAAGCAGAAACTCCGTGAGCGGGAGAAGCTGGTCAGGGTCTCCGAAGAGCGCTACCTTTTTCCCGTAGAGATACTGCTCCATGTCGGCCATCACATCCACAAGCCGTCCTCTCTCCTCTGTAATCTCATCAGGCACGTTCACGTTTGCAACCTCGCTCATCTTCATAATGAATCGGTCAGTTGCTGTCAGGCCGATCGGGATGTCAAGGGTTTCAAAACTGACTTTGAACTTTTTTTCCAGCGCTATAGCCGCAGGTTCCGCACTGATGGGCCCAAGGGCAAGCGAATAGATGCTGTCGCCTGTGCTCTGCAGTTCTGCCACCGTTGTGCCGCCCTTAGGATAAAAGACATGCTTTCCGCTTTGAGGCGCATCAAGGACATCCGATGTGTCAGGAAAGAGCACAATCTTAACACCAAGTTTTTTTGAGAGGAGCTTGATCTCGCGCATGTCCGAAGGCTCCATCCATCCGGCAACGATGTTGATCTGGTTTTTCTTTACACCAGTTGAAACAGCAAACTGTTCAGCTATACCGGTTAACATATTGGAATAACCGGTCACATGTGAACCAATAAAACTTGGAGTGCTGGCAAAAATAACATGCTTGCCTTCAGGAATTTTCCCGTCATCTCTTGCCTTTCTTGTAATCTGCTGCAAGTCATCACCGATGGTCTCCGAAAGGCATGTGGAGTGAACGGCAATGATGTCCGGCTCATAGACCGAAAAGATGGTCTCGATAGCCGCAAGCAGGTTAGCCTGGCCGCCAAATACCGAAGCTCCCTCGGTAAATGAACTGGTTGCCGCCATTACGGGCTCTTTATAGTGGCGGGTCAGGGTACTGCGATGATATGAACAGCATCCCTGAGAACCATGGCTGTGAGGAAGACAGCCATGAATACCGAGCGCTGCGTACATGGCTCCGATCGGCTGGCAGGTTTTCGCCGGGTTGATCGTAAGCCCTTCACGCTCTTTAACCTCTTTTGATGTATGTCTTAATAGCATAATTGAATAGTCTCCGTTTTCCTATCATTACTGTGTAACGTAACTGGCTTTGAGTCCTTTACTTTTTCCGTTTGTGGCTCCGGCTTTCTGCCATGGTGCCTTGATCAGTTTCCATACCGGGTTGTTCACCATGCGGTCGATATCCTTGTAGAAGTTCACTGCACCCTCAAAGCCTGTGTAGGGGCCGCCGTAGTCGTAGCTGTGCAGCTGTTTCAATGGAATTCCCATCTTCTGTACCACATACTTCTCCTTGATGCCGGCGCAGAAAATATCCGGTTTATAGATCTCAATCAGCTTTTCAGACTCATAGTGGCTGAGGTCATCGACAACAAGTGACTTCTTTGTCATCTGCTTCATCATTCCCGAGTAGCCGTTGATTTCAAGTCCTTTCTCCTTCAGTGCTTCAAGCTCAGCTTCGGTTTTTCTTGGATTGTAAAGTTCCGGGTCGGGCAGCACTTTCAACTCCTCAATGTTCTTGCTGTCGGCATCAACCTTGATTTTTGGCAGCACGTCACGACCTTCATAGTCATCGCGGTGAGCAAACTCATACCCTGCAGCTACCGTTGTCATGCCAAGTTCACTGAAGAGATCCTGGTAGTGGTGGGCACGTGAGCCTCCAACAAAGAGCATGGCCGTTTTGCCTGTTGTTCTTGGCAGAATCTCCTCAATAATTGCCTTGACTTTCGGCATCTCTTCGGCAATAACCTCTTCAACCTTTGCCTTCAGACCCTCATCACCAAAGTACTCGGCAATTTTGCGCAGGGACTTTGCAGTCGATTCAGCACCCACAAAGTTCACCTTCATCCACGGAATACCATATTTAGTCTCCATCATGTCACCCATATAGTTGATCGACCGGTGACAAAGTATCACGTTAAGATCGGCTGTATGTGCGTTTTCAATCTGGCTGACCGTTGAGTTGCCGCTGAAGGATGAGACCAGAGTAATGCCCACCTTGTCAAAAATCCGTTCAATCTCAAAAGCGTCACCACCGATGTTGTACTCGCCAAGAAGGTTGAGCTTGAACTTTCCTTCGCTCGGAGTGTTATTGCGGCCAACCATGTGTTTGAAAACACCGTTGTTGGCAATGTGGTGGCCTGCAGACTGACTGACACCCCTGTACCCTTCACAGCTGAATCCAAACACGTTACAATCACCAAACTTCTCACGCATCTCTTTTGATGCAGCATGAACGTCATCACCGATCAGACCAACTGGACAGGTCGAAAAAATAGCGATGGACTTCGGATGAAAGAGGTCATAAGCCTCCTGAATAGCTACTTTAAGCTTCTTTTCACCGCCAAAGACAACATTCTCCTCCTGCATGTCAGTTGAAAAACAGTAGGGGATATAGTTTGCGTCCATCAAAGACTCGGTCCTTGTCTGGTTGCGGCGCGTCAGCCATGCATAGAAACTGCAGCCGATAGGGCCATGTACAATGTTTACGATATCACGTGTCGGTCCAAGCACAACACCTTTGCAACCAGCATAGGAACATCCCCGCTGTGTGATGATGCCGGGAACCGTCCGCACGTTTGCCTGTACTTCAGGAATAATTTCAGGGTCATTAACGATAATCGATTTGGCACGCTTTTTTGCGACCTTGCTCGGGTAGCGTTGTATGAGCTCCTCCCTCACCTGTGAAGGATCTGGATAAATTTTGTTCGCCTCCATGTAACTCTCTCCGTTTACACCTTGAAAATTGATTTTCTTAATTCAACGCTGCCTGGTCCTTTTCGCCGGTTCTTACCCTGATGGTTTCCAGAATTGGCGTTACAAATATCTTTCCGTCACCATGTTTACCGGTCTGGTTTGCTTTGATGATGGTGTCAATTGCTGTTTTGCATAACTCTTCAGGTACGACAACAGTGACAATCCTTTTGGCTACCAGCCTCGGCGCTTTGCCAAGCTGGGCGATTGCTTCGAGATGTCCCGCTTCAGCGCCCTGGAGAATATCGGAGTGAACCACCCCTTTACCGCGGCCCATAACCCCTCCGGTTGCTGTAAATGCAGGGATGCCTGCCTCAATAAGCGCCTTCTTGGTTGCGTTGACCTTGTTGATACGGATGACTGCAATAATCTCTTTCATGCTCAGGCCTCCTCTGCTGAGGTGAGTGATGGTTCACTCTCCTTTTCACCCGAACTGATAGTATAAACCTCTTCGACAGCTGAAATAAAGATCTTGCCATCGCCGAACTTTCCATCCGCACCCGACTTTGCATTATCAAGGATAGCCCTTACCACAAAATCCTTGTCGCTGTCAGCAACCACCAAAAAGAGCATCTCTTTGGGGATTTCGTCATAGATAACGTCGTCAACGGTAAGTCCTCGCTGTTTACCGCGCCCGACAACAGGGATCTTTGTGATAGAGGGGTAGCCAGCATCAAGCAGTCCCTGCATTACTTCGTATACCTTTTCCGGCCTGACGATTGTTCTGATCATTAACATGTGTGTGTACTCCGTGTTTATTAGTTAGCGATACCAAATTCAATGAGTAGTGCTTCAAGCTCTTCAATTTCAAGCGGCTTAGGGATGACGAACATTTTGTTTTCGTCAATTTTCTTGGCAAGAGCTCTGTATTCATCAGCCTGCTCGTGAGATGGATCGTACTCGATAACGGTCTTACGGTTGATCTCAGCGCGCTGCACAAAGTTGTTGCGAGGTACAAAATGGATCATCTGCGTGCCGATCTTTTTGGCAAGCTCCTCAATCATCTGGCGCTCGTTGTCAACATTACGGCTGTTGCAGATAAGACCGCCAAGACGAACTCCACCGGTATCGGCATATTTCAGAATACCTTTACAGATGTTGTTGGCTGCATACATCGCCATCATCTCACCTGAACAGACGATATAGATCTCTTCAGCTTTACCGTCACGTATCGGCATGGCGAATCCTCCGCATACAACGTCACCGAGA